>Ga0214172_1000552_pt1 | contig 15268 bp, 14 predicted proteins | sample TroBogEpilimnion_29_FD_153010 | JGI IMG/M metagenome (GOLD analysis project Ga0214172, IMG submission 153010) | Freshwater microbial communities from Trout Bog Lake, WI - 12JUL2007 epilimnion | ecosystem: Environmental > Aquatic > Freshwater > Lake > Epilimnion/Euphotic zone | place: Trout Bog...
GGTGACAATCCGGAAACAAATCCCCGCCGGCAAGCCTGGAACCCGGCTGATTTCTGTTTTAGAAGCCTCGGTCTGCCTTGTTGAGACATGGTTTTGACAAGGATTTTTTACTACGCGTCACGGATGTAGCCCGTGAGTAGGGTTCCGGCCAGACGTTGTGAAAGTGACAATCCCGTGACAATGCCATTAGCCAGTTGCCAAAACCCTAGAATAAGGCAAGGTGGACCGGTGATCGGGTTATGAAGACTAACCAACAACCAGAGGATTTGAATTCAAGCGAGCCGATTGTCTGCCGGTCGGTATGGATTTCCGACATTCATCTCGGCACCAAGCACTGCCGGGTGGCCGAGCTCCTGGAATTCCTGCGCGTGGTGGACTGTCAATATCTCTACATCGTCGGCGATTTCATTGACGGCTGGGAATTAAAGTTCCGCTGGTACTGGCGGGATGACTACAACGTGCTCATCCAAAAACTGCTACGCAAAAGCCGCAAGCACACAAAGGTCATCTACATTACCGGCAACCACGACGAGTTTATCGATCAGTTTGCCGGCATGCGCTTTGGCAGTGTCATCATGGCGCATCAGGTGATTCACACCGCCGCCGACGGGAAAAAATACCTGGTGATTCACGGGCATCAGGCGGATGGGTTAACGCACTTCAATCACTTGTTGGAAAAGCTCGGCTCGCACCTTTACAACTGGATATTGGATTTTAATTTATATTTCAACCGCCTGCGCCGCGCGCTCGGCTTCGGTTACTGGTCACTCGCGGCATATTTAAAATCCAAAGCCAAGTCCGCCGTGAAGTTCGTCACGGAATACGAGGACACACTGGCATCCATGGCCCGCAATCATCAAACCGACGGGGTCATCTGCGGCCACATCCACCGCGCCGAGATGAAGATGATCGATGGAGTGCAGTATTTGAACTGCGGCGACTGGGTGGAAAGCTGCACGGCGTTGATTGAAGATTTCGAAGGCAAAATCAAACTCATTCACTTCCATGAAAATGATGTTCTGCGTACTGGGCGAGGGGCGGGGGCACATGACCCAGGCGATGGCCGTGAAGGAAATGGCCGAGGCGGCGGGCCATCAGGTCGTCGCGGTGACGCTGGGAGCCAGCACCCAACGGCCGATGCCAGCATACTTCGAATCGGCGATGAAGACGACCATCCGGCAGTTGCCGACCCTGGAGTTTAAATATAAAAACAACCGCTCGGTCAGCAACCTCGCCACCTTGCTGGGGGTGGTGACCCACCTTCCGAAATACTTTCGCATCCTCCGTCAGCTCGACGCCGTCGTTCACGAAACGCAGCCGGATGTGATCATTAATTTCTTTGAGCCCATGGCCGCGTTTTACGCCCTGACGCGCCGGCACCGGCCCCCGGTCGTGGCCATCGGCCATCAGTTCATGTTTCAGCATCCCGGCTACGTCCACGCTCCGCACCTGTGGAAACAGCTGTTGAGCATGAAACTCTACACGCGCCTCCTCGGGGCGCGGGCAACCAAGCTGGCGCTCTCATTTTATGAAGCCCCGGATTTGCCGGATAAAAAAATCCTGGTGGGTCCGCCGATTTTGCGGAAACAACTGTTTCAGCTCGGAGCCAAACCCCGCGGCGATTTTACCCTCGTGTATTTACTGAACTACGGTTACGCCGAACAGATCATCGCCTGGAGCGCGAAGCATCCGCAGACACGGCTGCATTGTTTCTACGACAAGCCGGGCGCGCCGGAGGAATCGGCCCACTCCCCTTCCCTCACGTTTCACCGGCTCGCCGGGGAGAAGTTTTTGCAGATGATGTCCGAGTGCCGCCACGTCGTCTGCACGGCCGGCTTTGAATCCGTCAGCGAAGCCGCCTGGCTGGGCAAGCCGCTGTTCCTGGTGCCGGTGGAAAACCATGTGGAGCAGCAGGTCAACGCGCTCGACGCGCAACAGTTCGGCATCGGCATTGCCGAAACCAGTTTCAATCTGGACCGGCTGGCTGAACTGCCGGAAAGTCTGCCGGTGGAAACATTCCGCGCCTGGGTGAACCGCGCGCCGGAAAAGTTTTTTGCCGCCATCGACCGCGCCGTCCGGGAACATGCTGCACCATGAGCCACGGCCGACTCCTTGAATTTCCGCCCGGGTTTCTGTGGGGCACGGCCACCTCGCCCACACAGGTGGAAGGCCATATCGACAACGAATGGACGAATTTCACCGCGCAGGACGGCGGCAACTGTCGTCTGGCATGCGACCATTATCACCGGTATCCCGAAGATATTGACTGGATGGCCCAACTCGGCGTGAACGCCTATCGCTTCGGCATCGAATGGTCGCGCCTGCAAGCCGCGCCGCTCGCGCCGCTGAATCAAAAAGAACTGGCCCGCTACATTCACCTGTTGGACTGTCTGAAGGCAAAGGGCGTGACCCCCATGGTCGTGCTGCACCATTTTTCCAATCCCCCGTGGATCAACGCCGCCGGCGGCTGGACGAACGCGGCGACAATCCCCGCGTTCGTGGATTTCGTCCGACAGCTGGTGGCCGCGCTCAAAGACCGCGTCCATCTGTGGAACACCTTCAATGAGCCAGATACCTACGCGTGCGTGGCGTATCTGCTGGGCGGCTTTCCGCCGCAGCGCAAATGGAAACTGGGCCAGTTCCGCAAAGTCATTGAACACATGGCGCGGGCACACGTTCAAGCCAGCCGCATCATCCGCCGTGACGGCGTTTGGGCGGGACGCCAGCCGGAAGTGGGCATCGCGAAAAACTGGACATTTTTCCACGCCTACAAAAATTATTCCCCGTGGGACCGGATGACGGCTTTCGGCTGCCATTACACATTCAACAAATTCGTGCTCGACGCGTTCCTGGGCGGCGGACGGCGAAAGGACTCCACGTTCGTCGGTTTGAATTATTACGGACGGGTGCGGTTCCATCATTTCCGCGCGATGATCCCAGCGAGCGGGGCTCCGGTAAAAACCCTGAAAGAATTCGGTTTTGTTTGTGACGACATGGTGGAGCGTTTTCCCGAAGGCCTGGGGAAAATCCTGACCTATTTGAGCCGGAAGTTCCGCCTGCCCATTTACATTACGGAACACGGCGCAGCGTCGGCGGACGAAAGCTTCCGCGAGCGCGACCTGCGCGAAAACCTGACCGCGCTCCATGACGCCATGGCTGGCGGCGCGGACGTGCGCGGATTATTTTACTGGTCGCTCCTGGATAATTTCGAGTGGCAATTTGGCTACACCAAGAAATTCGGCTTGCTCGCGGTTGATTTCGCGGATGAAAAACTGCCGCGCACGCTCAAGCCGCTGGCTGAAATTTATCGCAACCTTTGCTCAACCAATTCCATCCGGACGTAACGTTCCCGGGGCGAGCCACCTGCATACAAGACCCCAGTTTTTGTTATACAAAAACGTACGCGGGCAGCGAAAATATAAAAATCATTTTCAGTCGTTGCCCTAACGACCCCGTAAATGCCGCGCAGGGATAAAGCGGGTGGCTCCATGATCGCACCGCCCATTCAGCTTGATTGACGCTGGCGGCTGGCGACGGTAGCTTTTGTTCATGATTGATGTCGCAGACATGCAGCCGCGCGCGGCGATGGCCAAAAACAAGTTCGAGCCGCTGGCGCAGGAGATTTTTCTCCTTAAACAGCAGCTCAACGCCGTGATCCTGGCCCACAACTATCAGGTGCCCGAGATACAAGACGTAGCGGATTTTGTGGGCGATTCGCTGGGTCTTGCGCAGCAGGCGGCCAAGACGGATGCGGACGTGATTGTATTCTGCGGCGTGCATTTCATGGCGGAGACGGCCAAGATTTTGAACCCGGATAAAATTGTGGTGTTGCCGGACCGGGACGCGGGCTGTTCGCTGGAGGAAAGCTGTCCGGCGGAGAAACTCGCGGCGCTCCAGGCGACGAACCCGAATTTCTGGACGATTGCCTACATCAATTGCAGCGCGTCGGTGAAGGCGCTGTGCAATGTGATCGTGACCAGCGGCAATGCCGAAAAAATCGTCAACGCCGCGCCGCAGGACCGTGATCTGCTGTTTGTGCCGGATGAAAATCTCGGCCAGTGGGTGATGGAGCAGACGGGGCGGCCGATGACGTTGTGGAAAGGCAATTGCTACGCGCACGTTGAATTTCAGCGGGAGACCATCGTACAGCTCCGGCAGCAGTTCCCCGACGCGAAAGTGGTCGTGCATCCAGAGAGCCTGCGCGAGGTGCGCGCCCTGGCGGACGCGGTTTGCTCGACAGAGAAGATGATCACCTATTGCAAGACCAGTCCGGCGCAGCGCTTCATCATCGTAACGGAGTCAGGCATCATCCACCGGATGCAGAAGGAATGCCCGGGCAAGGAGTTTCTCTGCGCGCCGACGTTTGACGCGCTGCGGGCGCCGACGGACCACTGCCGCTGCAGCGAATGTAAGTTCATGAAGATGAACACGCTCGAAAAGGTGCGCGACTGCATGCGGAACCTTGCGCCACGGGTGGAATTGCCGCCGGGAATCATCACGCGGGCACGGCTGCCGATGGAACGGATGCTGGAGATTTCGGCGAAGTAATCGGGCATGGGCCACTGCCACAATAAATAGACAAATAATGCGTCTTGTCGCATGCTTGTAACATTCCTGACATATTCCTGTCACATTAACGCCACATTCTGCTGACGCTTTCAGGACATAAACTAACATGAAAATCAGAAAATCAAAAAAAAACACGACCAGACTCGCATTCCTAGCCGGGGCCGCCGCCCTGACTGCCCTCGCCCCCCAGACCCACGCGCAATCCTCGGATGCGCTGATTGACAAGCTGGTGGACAAGGGCATTTTGACCACGGATGAAGCGAAGGACCTCCGCGAGGAATCTGACAAAGATTTCCGGACTGCATTGCAGGCCAAAACCGGGATGCCAGACTGGGTGACCAGCTACAAGATCGGCGGCGATTTTCGCGGGCGCTATGAACAATTCAGCACCGCGGACAACAATAATTTTGTGGATCGCACCCGCTTCCGCTACCGCCTGCGGTTCGGCATCGTAGCGAACATGCTGGACAACCTGGAAGCCGGCTTCCGCCTGGGCAGCGCTGACGCCAAGACCGCTGGCTCCTCCCAAGTGGGTGGAAACCCAGTGTCGAACAACAGCACGATGCAATACAACTGGTCCAAAAAACCGGTATATATTGACACGGCTTACGGCAAATGGACGGCGCTCAATTCCGGCGACTGGCTGCTGGCCGCCACCATCGGCAAAATGGAAAACCCGTTCACTTTCACACCGATGGTGTTCGACCCCGATCTGACGCCGGAAGGCGCGACCCTCACCGGCGCCTACACAATCAATGAGGTTCACACCCTCAACTTCACCGGCGCGGCGTTTGTGCAGGGAGACATCACTGGCTCCACACAGGATCCGGCCATGTACGGCGGACAGATTATGCTGAACTCCAAGTGGAACGACAAATGGGCGAGCAGCGTCGGCGGCGGTATGCTGATGCTCGGGAGTCCGAAAAACCTCACAACAACGAGTGTCCCCTACATCAACCAGGGCAACAGTCGCACCGCAGGCGGCGTCCTAAGCCATAATTACAATCCGCTCATTGCGGATGCGAACGTGACCTACACGCTCGCCAGCTTCCCGTTCAATAACGGTCCCTTCCCCATCAAGGTGGGCGGTGAGTTCATCGACAACCCCGGCGCGCAGCAGAACAACGTGGGCTATTGGATTGGGGCCACCCTGGGCAAATCCGGCACCAGGCACACCTGGGATTTGAGCTACCGCTACGAATATCTGGAAGCGGATGCCTGGTACGACCAACTCGTGGATGACGATAATGGCGCCTATTATGCCACCGGCAACTACGCGAATAAGACGGCTTCCGCCGGCTACTTTGGCGGCACCAACGTCAAGGGGCACCTGGTCAAAATCAATTATTCAATCACGGACTCGCTGACGTTCACCATCTCCGGATTCATCAATGACCTGATCACTCCGCCGCAACAGGTGGCAAGTCCAGCCAAACCGGTCAACCTCAATAGCTCAGCGGTTCACGTGACCGCCGACATCATGTGGAAATTCTAAACGTCACCCAATTGTAACGAACAAAACACCTTTAATTCAGTCATAATAATTATCGTATGAAGAAAATCGCAACCATTCTCGCGGCCTCCTTACTGGCCGCCAGCGCCTTTGCCGGCAACATCACCGTCAAGGGCTCCGACACCCTGCTGATCCTGGCGCAAAAGTGGGCCGAAACGTACATGGGCAGCCACGCGGACGTGAAAATTTCCGTCTCCGGCGGCGGCTCCGGCATCGGTTTTGCCGCGCTCCAAAGTCAGACCACGGACCTGTGCGACGCGTCGCGCAAGATCAAGCCGGCGGAAATCCAGAAGTGCATGGTGGCCTTTGGCGGCCCCCGTCCGACCGAATACAAGGTGGCGCTGGACGGACTGTCCGTCTACGTGAACCCGGAAAACCCGTTGAAGGAACTGACGGTCGCGCAGGTGGGCGACATCTTCACCGGCAAGATCACTAACTGGAAGGAAGTCGGCGGCGCGGACGCCCCCATCACGGTTTACAGCCGTGAAAACAGCTCCGGCACCTACGAGTTCTTCAAGGAACACGTCCTTAAAGGCAAGGATTTTGCCGCCAGCGCGCAGACCATGCCCGGCACCGCCGCGATTGTGCAGGCGGTGGTTAAAGACAAGAACAGCATCGGCTACGGCGGCGCGGCCTATGGCGGCAGCAGCAAACTGCTGGCCATCAAAAAGACCGAAGCCTCGCCGGCCATTGCCCCGAACGAAGAAACCGTCATGAATGGCACCTACCCCATCTGGCGCTATCTTTATGTGTATGTGAATCCGGCGCAGGACAAGGGCGAAATCGGCACGTACCTGGCCTGGATCCGGAGCGATGAAGCCCAGAAATATGTCAATGACATCGGCTATTATCCGCTGCCGAAAAACCTCCGCAGCAACTGATTTGATCGCTGTTCCTCCGACGATCACACACGCGGGCGGCGCGGATACCCTTGTGGTTTCCGCCCCGCCCGCATAAATTTTCCCCCGCTTGACGCCCAACCCCAATAACGAATCGCGCCGCAGCCACGGCTGGATGGGCATTCACCGCGGCCACCAAGCGCGGACCGGCGAGTGGCTGGCGGAGAAATTCATATTCCTCGTCTCGCTCTCGGCCATCCTGATGGTGCTGCTGATCTTTCTGTTCGTTGCGCGTGAAGCGCTGCCGATTTTCTTTGGCCAGGCCAACACGGCGCTCGTTCAAAAGCCCATTCTGCCCGAGACTCTGGACCAGCATTCCCCGGCCGAGCTTCAGGCCTACCTGGAAATCACACCGGACGAATACGCCAAAATGACCCCGGCTATGCTGCGCGATCTCCTGTCCGTGAAAGTTGATGCGCAGAACGACATTCCCGAGGATTTCCGCAACGACCCCGACGCCCACATCAATACGACCGAATGGCAGTACCTTCTCCAGCCGCACCGGTGGAACGACTACGCCAAGCCGGAATACATCTGGCAACCCGTCGGCCAAATCAAAAAATTCAACATCATCCCACTGATCGTCGGCACGCTGAAAGTCACGCTGATCGGCCTGCTCTTTGCCGTGCCGCTCGCCGTCGGCGCCGCCATTTACGTCTCCCAACTCGCCCGGCCGCGCTTCCGCGAAATTCTCAAGCCGGCCATTGAGCTCCTTTCGGGCATTCCCTCCGTGGTCGTCGGCTTCTTTGCGCTCCTGGTCATGGCGACCGTGCTACAGAGTCTTTTTCATTACCAAGTCCGGCTGAACGCCTTTGTCGCGGGCATTGCGCTGGGCTTTGCCGTCATTCCGGTGATTTTCTCCATCGCCGAGGACGCGCTCACCAGCGTGCCCCGCAACTACACGCAGGCCGCGCTCGCACTGGGCGCCTCGCGCTGGCAGACGGCGTGGCAAATCGTCCTACCCGCCGCACTGCCCGGCGTGTTTGCCGCCGCCGTCCTGGGCTTTGGCCGGGCGATTGGCGAAACGATGATTGTGCTCATGGTCTGTTCCGCCAGCGTAATGTCATGGAGCATTTTTGATTCGGCGCGCAGCATCACCACCACCATCGCTGCCGAAATGGCTGAGGCCGTTTCGGGCGGGGCGCACTACCGCATTCTGTTCATGCTCGGCGCGCTGCTCTTCGCCGCGACCTTTGTCTCGAACATGATTGGCGACTTTGTCATCCACCGCTTCAAACAAAAACTGGAGGGCAAACGATGAATAGCGTCACCTCGTCGCAATACCTACCGGAATCGACGGAACCGCCGCTGACGCGGCATTTCCGGGCCGAGAAATTTGATTTCTGGTCGTTCTTTTTTTTCGGTCTGACCGGCCTGGCCACGCTGTTCATCCTCGGCATCCTCGCGACGATCCTCCTGAACATCATTATCAATGGCTGGGGCGGCCTCTCGTGGCATTTCGTCTCGACGATTCCCAAGAAAGATTTCTTCGATGTCCACACCACCGGCGTTTTGCCGATGATCGTCGGGACCACCATTCGCGTGATTGTGATGACCCTTTTTGTGATTCCGGTTGGCGTCATCACCGCGATTTATCTGACCGAATACGCGGCCAACACCTCCTTGGTCACGCGCATCATCCGCGCCGCCGTCAATAACCTGGCCGGCGTGCCCTCCATCGTGTTCGGGCTGTTCGGCCTGGGATTCTTCATCAACTTTGTCGGCAAAAACATGGATGCCCTCTTCCACAATCCCACGGCGGTCTGGGGCCAGCCGGCGCTGATCTGGGCCTCGCTCACGCTGGCGGTGATGACGATGCCGGTGGTCATCGTGGCCACGGAAGAGTCGCTGAAAGCCATCCCGCCCGGCCTGCGCGAAGCCAGCCTGGCCCTGGGGGCCACCAAACTGGAAACCATTCTGAAAATTGTGTTGCCGCAGGCGCTGCCCGGAATCATGACCGGCGGCATCCTGGCCGTCAGCCGCGCCGCCGGCGAAGTGGCGCCGATTCTGTTCACCGGGGCGGCCTATTACATGGCCTCGCTGCCCGCGCATTTGACCGACCCGTTCATGGATCTGGGGTATCATGTTTTCGTGCTGTCCACGCAGTCGCCCAACATTGAGCAGACCCGGCCGATCCTCTACGCGACCGTGCTCGTGCTGCTGATGCTCACCTTCGCGCTGAACCTCGTGGCCATCATCATCCGCGCCCGCGTGCGCAAAAAACTGCGAGCTCTCGGTTAAATCATTTTTTATGGCTGTCATCACCCTGCCCAAAATAAATCTGCCAGTCGCGAACGCAGCGGTCCCTCCCGCCAACAAGCCGTTCATTGAGATTGAGAATGTCTCCCTCTATTACGGGGCGGCGAAAGCGCTCAAGAACATTTCGCTGAACCTCGGCGAAAAAATCGTCACGGCGTTCATCGGCCCGAGCGGCTGCGGCAAGTCCACCCTGCTCCGCTGCCTGAACCGGATGAACGACCTGATTGACAACGTCCGCATAGACGGCGCAATCAAGATCGGCGGGCACAACATCTACGCCAAGGACGTGGACGTTATTGAACTCCGCAAACGCGTGGGCATGGTGTTCCAGAAATCCAATCCCTTTCCGAAATCCATCTACGAAAACGTTGCCTACGGCCTGCGCCTGCACGGGGTGAAAGACAAGGCCGCCCTGGATGAGGCCGTGGTGCAAAGCCTCCAGCAATCCGCGCTGTGGGACGAGGTCAAGGACCGGCTGCACTCCAGTGCGCTGGGGCTATCCGGCGGCCAGCAGCAGCGCCTGTGCATCGCCCGCGCCATCGCCATCCGGCCCGAGGTGATTTTGATGGATGAGCCGGCCAGCGCGCTCGACCCCATCGCCACGACGCGCATCGAAGAATTGATTTTGAATTTGAAAAAGGATTTCACCATTGTCATTGTAACGCACAACATGCAGCAGGCGGCGCGCATCTCCGACCAGACCGCATTTTTTTACATTGGTGAACTGGTGGAACACGGACCGACGGCTAAGATTTTCACCAACCCAGGGCAGAAACGCACGGAAGATTATGTGACGGGCCGGTTCGGTTGAACCAACGACAAATCATTGATATGGACAATTATTTTGAAGCGGGCATTGAGGATCTGCGGCAGAAGCTCTTGGTGATGGCCAGCCGCGCGGAAACTGCCGTGAACGAATCCGTACGCGCGCTCATGCAGCGCGACCATGCTCTGGCCCTGCGCGTGAAGGCGGATGACGATGTGATTGACCGGCTGGAGGTTGAGATCGATGACATGGCCATCCAACTGTTGACCAAAGCCCCGCTCGCCAGCAATTTGCGGCTGGTAACCGTGGCGATGAAAATTTCCCAGAACCTCGAACGCATTGGGGACGAGGCCACCAAGATCGCCAAGCGCGCCCACGAGCTTTCGCAGGAGCCGCCGGTGAAGGTCCATCTAGACCTCACGCACATGGCCACGCTGGCGCTCAACATGGTGAAAAATGCCCTTGACGCGTTTGTGCACCGGGATTCCGCCGCCGCCCGCAGCCTCATCCCGCGTGACAAGGAAGTGGACGAGCTGAACAAACACATTCATGAGCAAGCCGTCCAGCACATGATGGCGAACCCTGAGACTATCGGCCGCTGCCTGCACTGGATTGTCGCCGCCAAAAGCCTTGAACGCATTGCCGACCACGCCAAGAACATCGCCGAAGAGGTGGTCTATCTCTGCGAGGCGCAGGACATCCGGCACGCGCATTGGGGGAAAAAGCCCGAGGACGGGCGGGATGCCACCGCCATGAACTAATTTCCGTGCGGGGAAATTCAATTTTGGGTAAGATTTTCGTATGTTCTCCCTCCAACAATTTTTCAGCAAAGGCGACCGTTTTCAGGAACTGCTCGAAGCCGCCGCCCGCGAATCCCACGAAAGCGTCCGACTCGTCATTGAGTTGATGAAGTCACCGCGCAACACGCAAAACCTCGACGACCTCATCCTCGCGCGCCGCAAAGAAAAGAAAATCTCCGAACAGATCAGCAACGAACTGGTGAAGACCTTCATCACCGGCCTCGAACGCGAGGATATCGAGGCCCTGGCGCGCGGGCTTTACCGGATTCCCAAGGCGGCCGAGAAACTGGCCGAACGGATCGGCATGGCCGGCCACCATCTGGACGGCATTGATTTCTCCAAACAGGCGGAGCTGATGACCAAGGCCACTGAGGCGATTCACGAAATGGTCAAGCAACTGCGCGATATTGACGACATGGAGAAGATGAAGACGTTCCATGATCGCCTCCAACTCGTGGAAGCGGAGGCCGACCGGTACATGAACGAGCTGCTCCGGGACCTTTACGGCGGAAAATATGACGCCATCCGCACCATGGTTATCCGCGATGTTTACGAACTGATGGAGAAGATTGTGGACCGCTGCCATGACGCCGGCAACGTTGTCATGCAAATCATTCTGAAAAACTCCTGACGCGCGATGACCCTCATCCTGCTGGTCATCTTCATTGCCCTGGTGTTCACCTACATCAACGGCTTTCACGACACGGCCAATTCCATCGCCACGGTCGTCTCCACCAAGGTCCTCACGCCGCGACAGGCCGTGATGCTCGCGGCGGTGACGAATCTCATCGGCGCCTTTTTTGGAACCGCCGTTGCGGCCACCATTGCGTCCGGCCTCGTCGATGCGCAGGTGGCGACCATGCCCGTGCTGTGCTGCGCACTGATTGCCGCCATCCTCTGGAGCTTGCTCACGTGGTGGTTCGGCCTGCCTTCCAGTTCCTCGCACGCCCTCGTCGGCGGCCTCTGCGGCGCCGTGCTGGCGGCATCAGACAATCGCTGGTCCGCCATCATCTGGTCGGTGCCCGGCAAGGAACACTGGTGGCAGGGCAAAGGCATCCTCTGGAAAGTCATCGTCCCGATGGTCACCTCGCCGGTGGTTGGCTTGGTGGTCGGCTTTCTCGTCATGGGCTTGCTGTATTTTCTGTTGCGCAACTGGCGGCCGGTCACCGTCAATCGCACCTTCGGCAAATTGCAATTGTTCAGCGCGGGCTACATGGGATTTGCGCACGGCACCAATGACGCGCAAAAAACCATGGGCATCATCACGCTCGCACTGGTGGTGGCCACCAAAGCGGGACTCTTGCTGACCGCGCCCAGCTGGCTGGCCTGGCTGCAAACGCCCGAAGGCACGCCCGCCGGATATCTTTCGCCGGTGTCCTGGGTCATCACCCATCTGCCCGGCTGGCTGCAATTCGGTTACCAGCCGCCACCGCTGGATCCCAAGGCGCAATATATCCCCGCATGGATCACCGTGCTCTGCGCCCTGACGATGTGCGCCGGCACCGCCGCCGGCGGCTGGCGCATCATCAAGACCCTGGGCCATAAAATGGTGAAGCTCCATCCCGTTCACGGTTTCGCGGCGGAAGCGACCGGTGCCAGCGTGCTATTCACAGCGGCGCACTTCGGGATGCCGGTTTCCACCACGCACGCCATCACCACCTCGATCATGGGCGTCGGTTGCGCCAAAGGGTTCAACGCGCTCAAATTGAGTGTGGTCGAACGCATTCTCTGGGCCTGGATGCTGACGCTCCCTGCGAGCGCGCTCGTCGCCTATGCGCTGGTCCGGCTAGCGCGCGCCTGCGGCTGGCTGTGAGCTGGCGGGACGCCGGCGCTTTGAAGAAACTGAACCGCCAAGGCGCCAAGGACGCAAAGAAAGGCTGAGAAAATTAAAAAGGGCCGCGTTCATTCTACCCTCTTACATTGGAAGCGGCCTGGCGGGTTTTGTCGCGATTTGTCGCGTTTTGGCGCATTTTTCACCCCGTTTGGGGTGCTCACCAAAATGCGCCAAAGGGACCTTGGGCAAAGCGGATCGGTTTCATGAAAAAGAGAAACCTGCCGGTGGACATTGGACCCCTTCAAATCTCAAATGAAGAGAGTGGGCCCGGCCGGAGGGCTGGCTCCGACCGGGCAATGTTGAACGGTTTATAAAATTCTGTATGTCAAAGAACTCGCACTCACCACACCGTCACGATCCGGTTTTAACGGCCAAGTACCCGATGTCAGGTACCAGATAATAAACCAGCGACACCCACCCCACACTGGCGGACCGGCGAAAGGGCCGGATAGGACTTTTTGTGACCTTTTGATACTTTTTGTCCCTTTTTGATACCCTGTTTTGAAAAGGCCAATTTTGGACAAAAGGTATCATGGCCAGCCGTTGCTGTTCTGTATCTGCCTTTAGATTAGCGGCTTTCATAGCTTGGGTGGGTCCGTAAGGTTTGGAGTTGAGGGTGTTTTGGGCCCCACGGTTTCAGCGTAGACCTGATCGAGCAGGGTTGCCATCTGATCGCGCAGGTTTTGGTCCGCGGCGGCTGAGGCATCGATTTCGGGGGCGAATTGGCCGAACCGGGTGGCAAGGGCGAAAGCCTTGCAGGCGTCCCCTAAACTCAACTGGTCCAGATAATCTTCATCCATGCGTTCGACATAACGTTCAGCCACGGCGAGGACGGATTCAGCGAGCGCGTATTGACGGTCGCGAAGGGTCTGGTTCCGGGCGACAGCATCGAGGAGAGCGGCCCGATGCAGCGTGTTTTCGGTCTTGGCCGATTGAGCCAGAGCCTGGGCGGCGAAGGTTTGGATGCGACCGCGCCAGTCAAAGTCGCCGGCCCAGCGTTTGACGGTGCTCAGGGCGACGCCAACCTTGCGGGCGGTCACCGCGTAGCGGCGGCGGGGGCCGAGTTCGTGATAGATACGAAAGGCCTCAAACGCACGGGCGGATTCCCCCGCGAGCGGGGAAAACCCGGGCGCAGCGGAAACGGTTTCGGAGTGATTCAATGGCTCCCTTTCGATTGATGTTTCGTATTTCATATCTGTTATACATTTTTAATCCGGCCCAGCTGGCTTGGCAAGAGTTATTTTGTAGTGTTTAATACTTCTACATTCCAACCCTTGAAGCCATCCGGGGCTGCGGGAAATCATGGCTCAACCCGGGCCGGAAATGTCGGTCATGATCGGCGCGCGAAGTAATGTCCTGTGAGCGTTAGCGAACTGACTTGGTGTTTCGACGGCGTGCGAATTACAGGGGTGTTCGCGTTGAAGGGGGCCTGGGAATATTTAAAGGAGAACTAGTTAGGCCTCGGATTTCTCGTTTCTGCCAACATAAAATCCAATCGATAGTCCGATAAATGCACCGATAAGCAAAAATTTGAAACCTTCAGAACCCACCAACAATCCAATGTGTGCAGCAATAGCGACAGACAAGTAAGCCGACACTGCTCCCAGTAATCCTGAAAAAACAACAGTGCAGAGCAAACCACAAATTGTGTGGCAACCAAAGTAAAACCAAAGCTCCATAGCAATCATGTATAGAAATGCGGGGGAAACACCGAAAGCATAGGTCAATAGCAGACAGGGTAAAAATCCTAGAAATACATTCGCTACACTTTCCTGACAAAATGAAATGACAATCAAACAAATCGCTGCAAGAAACGGTGGTGTAAACACCTCAATAATCATGCGCTGATTTTTACTCATAGCGGCCTAACTTTCAGCCGGGGCTCCCGCCGGGGGCCGCGGGCACGGGTGGTTTTTTCCGGGGTGGCTCATTTTAGCGGTGGATTGGGTAGGCGTAGGGAACTTAGTTCGGAACAATTTCATCATAATTATCCCTGTCAAACTCCCGCATTTGTTCGTCGGAAAGAAACCAGCCAGTGACCACCCCAATCCGCCCTAATATCACATGGCGGCTTTGGGGATAGGGAATTTGGATCACAGTTGTCTCATTCTCGTTGGCCCCATCAAATGTTCCGGACGTTTTTATCTGCACATTCCACGCGGTTGCATTTGAGACAATTGTCATAACGGAGATGTCGCCTTTAAAGCCGGTACGGATTCCGCCATATCTTCCCACGATGGAACCCTCATCATTATTAGTGTTGAGCAAAAATTTCGTGATTGAAGAATATGGTTTAGTTGAAACCAACTGAAGTGCCAAAATCCGTCTTGATGAATCAAACGTAGGTTTTGGACGCGCATTACATCCGGACAAAATAATTGCCGAGATGAACGCCAGCCCAATGCCTAGATGTGCACTGTTGCTCATGGCGCAAAACTTTCCGTCGAAGGTCCCGCCGGGGGCCGCGGGCACAGGTGGTTGTTTCCGGGGTGACTCATTTTAGCGGGGGATTGGCTGGGGTGGATGGGTGTTGGGCGTCTTGGTCGTGCGTCTCTGATTTATTTTCATCTATAAAAAAGTGGTAGAAATCTAGGTCAATGCTCGCTCCACACTCGCTCAGACGATGGA
>Ga0214172_1000554_pt1 | contig 15243 bp, 30 predicted proteins | sample TroBogEpilimnion_29_FD_153010 | JGI IMG/M metagenome (GOLD analysis project Ga0214172, IMG submission 153010) | Freshwater microbial communities from Trout Bog Lake, WI - 12JUL2007 epilimnion | ecosystem: Environmental > Aquatic > Freshwater > Lake > Epilimnion/Euphotic zone | place: Trout Bog...
GGACTAATTAAAGAGCTTGCTCGACAGGCAGCACTACCAATTACTTGTGAATATGAAATTCCTGATGAATTTGTAGAAAATTTCGCCGAATTGCTTGTGCGAGACTGTCTAAATGTAATCAATCAGCCCAACGGTGTCGGTGATGACGATGTTATCCGAATCAGCGATGATGTTAAAAAACATTTCGGAGTAGAAGAATGAACGAGGATTTGCGTGAAACTCTCATTATATTACAAGAGGAGCTTATTGAAGCCGCCCAAGTTATCAGTAAGATATTTCGTTTTGGTCCTGACCAGATTGTTCCAAACACCGACACAACAAATCTACATAGACTTACGCAAGAGCTTGGAGATGTTCAAGCGATGATTGAGTTACTAGTTGACTTGAAAGTTGGCATCAACGATCAGGCATTGTTTGAAGCCAAAATGCGTAAATTTGAAAAACTCAAACAGTGGTCTAACTTAACAATCAATAAATAATATTATGGAACTACTTTTAATTTTCTTTTGGATTGGTGTCGGGTACTTCATTGGTAAAATTCATACCTATTGGAAGTTAATATCAATGCTAGAAGATGTTGCACAAGAAAAGGGTCTTGACTTTGCTGCTGAACTTGAAAAATATGCAGAGGGCAACAAAGAGGAAGAAACTCTTGTAAAAAAATTGCAAGTAGAAACACACGGTGACACACTGTACTTGTTTGACCATGACACAGACGAATTCATTTGTCAAGGTTCAAGTGTCCAGGAGTTGGCTGAACTAGCAAAAAAATACAAAAATGTATTGTACGCCGCAGTCAAGTACAACGATAAAGTTTTTGCATTCAAAGACGGTAACTCAACAGAAGTAACAGCATGAAAGTTCGTATCGGTAAGTTCCCAAAAGGACCTAAGCCTCAAAAAGTAGATATAGAGATTGAGCGCCATGACACATGGAATATGGCTGAAACTCTTGCAGAGATTATCTACCCAATGCTCATTAAATTACGTGAAGAAAAGCACGGGTACCCTAGTGAGTTTGCCGAGATTGGTGGCGAAGACTATATTGACCAAAAGAGTTTTGATTTTTATTCAGAGTCGGCTAAAGACTTTTCTGGTACAGGCGAACAACGCTGGAATGACATACTAGACAAAATGATTTGGTCATTTGGTCAATTGATTGATGATAGTTGGGAACAACAATATCATCATGGTAAAGCAGAATATGATTGGGTAGAATCTAGTCACATGTATCCTAACCCAGTTACTGGTGTAATGGAACCAACATTTCAAATGGTTGACAAAAATCCAACTGAACATTGGTATGACTTTGTTGGTCATAAATTACACAATGAGCGCATTCAAGAGGGTATTGACTTGTTTGGCAAATACTATCGTAACTTGTGGGATTGATATGTTTGACCAATTAGCCAAAGAGTTAAGAATAGCAAGTGATGCATTTAGAGATACAGGATTTGATGCAATCACCGAAGAAGAATTTCAAACTTTTTTAAAAGAAGCAACTTTTGAAAAACTCAAAGGCAAAAAGTTAGGTGAAATCTTTATAGAAAAGTTCGGAGTACATGATAGAGTACTAAGTATATTCAGAGATGACCGTGATGTTATCAAACATATTAGATATTGCAAATACATTAAATGAAACAAAAATTTATAGACTACTACATGGATGTAGCCGAGCGTACTGGTAAACTCAGCTATGCTATTCGCAGACAAGTGGGCGCAGTTATTGTCAAAGACAATCGTATTCTTAGTTATGGGTACAATGGTATGCCAACTGGTTGGGATAACGAATGTGAATACAAAGAATACATGAGCAATGATGCAAGTGGATGGCTAACAGCCGAAGAAATTTATGAACAATGGCCCTATCAAGAATGGATAGAAAAAGAAACAAGTGATGGCGAGAAGTATGGTTACAATGCTCGTTATCGTTTAGTCACTAAAGATGAGGTATTACACGCTGAAAGCAACGCAATAGCTAAGGTATCGGGTAGTACAGAGTCAAGTGAAGATGCTACATTGTTTGTCACTACAGCACCATGCATTCATTGTGCTAAAATGATTTTTCAATCAGGCATTAGGTCGGTATTCTATAAAGAAGAATACCGCGATACTCAAGGTATCGACTTTTTAACCAAGGGTGGTGTCGATGTTACAAGATACGTGGCACAAGGTTGAGATTGATTTATCGTACGGTGAACTTACCCCATTATTACATTGGGTAGAAAGTAACTGTACAAGTAATTGGAATTATGATATATTAGAATCAGCAGGTAGAGAAGCAGGTATCTATCGTTTTTTCTTCAAGGAAGATCGTGATGCAGTAGCATTCACACTTTGGAAAGCATGAAATATTATACATTCAAACGTGAGTCAAATAGTTTTGACGACATTCTTAAAGACCCAAGTATTAAGCCACATATCTATACAAAGATAAAGTGGAATCATCATTTGATGATTGGATTGCATGAATACTCAAAAAACTTTGAACAACTGAAAAGTTACATTGTATTAAAGTACGGTGACGACATTCAAACACAAATTACAAAAGACTACACGCCCAAAATGAATGTAGACTATGTACCTATCATAAGGCACCGAAATGGTTGAAGCAGTATTATTCACACTTGTATTATTACAAATCAAACATTGGTACATTGACTTTGTTGACCAAACTATAGAAGAAGTTAATAGCAAAGGTAAGTACGGTTCCTGGCTAGGCATTCGTCATAGCTTGAAACAAGGGTTTGGAACATATATTTGTATTGCATTAGTATGTGGTGCAGAGTATTGGTTGTTTGCACTTATCCTAGCATTCATTGATTTTGTTGTTCATTATCACACTGACTGGTGTAAAATGAATTATGGCAATCGTGATGTTATGAGTCACGCATTCTGGACTCATCTTGGCTTAGACCAAATGGTTCATCAAGTTACATACATCTTTATTGTGTATATGATGTGTTAAAAGTCTTGTGTGTTAGTTGACGGATATTGTCTAGTCACACCTGAACCACCAGACCATATAATTCTTACTGCGCCACCTGCACCTGCTTGTGCGGTGTTTGAATTTGAATAAGGTGAACCGGCTCCGCCGCCTCCATATAAACCAGTATTAGGTGATGTTGAATACACCGAACCGTCAGAACCGCCGCTACCACCTTTACCAACAGTTGAAACTGTAGCAGCATCAGCTCCTTTCCCAAGTATACCTACTCCACCGCCACCATAAGCGGTATTATATCCTCCTGCACCACCGGCAGCGGCGCCGCCGCCTGAAAATGGTGCGGTTCCTAAAGCACTGTTTTGAGTACCACCGTTGCCACCAGCACTACCATATCCTCCTGCTCCGCCGCCGCCGCCGGGTTCAGGAGCTACACCACCCGCACTATTACCACTACCACCGGTGCCACCACCGGCTCCGCTATTATAGTATATGCCCCCTGAAGTCCCGCTGTTTTTACCCCCACCCCCACCACCGGCTTGTAAAATATAAGATGCTCCTCTTTTAATACCAGAATCTCCACCTGCACCGCCGTTTGCACCTGCCGACCCAGTTCCACCTGCGCCTCCGGCTCCGACAACTATTGTTAATGATTCACCGGGGGTCACTGAAATACTACTAACATAAGAAAGTGCGCCACCACCTCCACCACTACCACCGAGAGATGAAGAAGTGTATCCCTCTTGTCCCCCGCCACCGCCACCCACTCCAACAGCACTAATTGTAGTAACACCTGCAGGAACAGTCCATGTATATGTACCCGGTGTAGTATATGCGATCTGGCTCGCTGGTGCAAGCCCAGGTACTTGTACACTAATACTACCGGTGAAAACAACTCCATTTGTAAAATCTACCATTTAATTTCTCTTTTAAGGTTCTAGCAACAAGACACATTGTCCTGAAGTAATTGCGCTAGTATTCGAACCACCATATGGGTTAGCTGATTGTGTTGCTTGAAGTGCGCTTGTTGGTTTGGTAAAAGCACCGGTATAAACTGCTACACCTTTACAAATACGAATATTTGTAATGCTACCGCTAAACTGTTCACTTTGTGCGCCACCATTCGATTTACTACCTATATAAAGTGTTGAAGTAGTATCGGTATAGTTTGTACTATCTGTTCCGGTACCAATTGAAACACCATTTCTATATGCAGCTAAAGCACTTGCTCCGTTGCGTACCACAGCATAGTGAACCCATGTACTTGCAGTAGTGCCTGCATTACCAAGTGAAATTGCACTAGCATTCCAAAAGTAGAATGTGCCTTCTAAATCAACACCCCATGTAGGGTATGATGCACCGGCACTACTTGTATACCAAAATACTCTAGGATAAGGTTGACCGTCAGTTTCATATTGAAACCATTCAATTGTGAAACTTCCAGTACCAAATGCAAACCCACTACTACCCGGTATAGTTAGGCAATTGAAAGGTGCTGATCCAGGTTGTGATGCTAGTTGATAACTGTTTACGCTAGAACCAAAAGGACTACCGTTTGTGGTTCCAACTGTTACTCCAGATCCAACATATGTTACTGGTCCACCTACAACTGCCCCGTTCACTGCACCCGTTGGGCTTGAAATAGTTACCCCACCTGTAATTGTTAACCCACTAAACAAATTCATTTATGTATTCTTCCTCTTGCTATAATCTATTACTTTGAACTTTTCACCTACCCCAATAATACAGCTATCTTTACCTTTAGTAGCAACAATAGTCCAACTGTCAGTTTCAGGATTTGTCCATATAGACAATAAACTACCAGCGTCATCACTGACTAAACCAGTGATGACTGGAATCTCTTTGTATTTAGTTTTGAGTTCTTTAATGATAACAGTTGTATCATCACATAACATATCCCGAGATATTAGCTCACCAGCTTGACTGGTCACCATAACGAAAGCCAGTAATGGCACAAACTTTTTCATGTTCTTCCCCGATCCATTTTTGAATAGTATCATAATCGGGAAGAAGTTTTTGTATGTTTATTGACAATACAATAACAACTAACATCATTATGATGATTGCACGTAGTATAGCCCACGCTTCCATCATCCATATAATAGTATCAACCAAGCAGTCAACGAGATTTTTTGGATGAAGTTTTCTTAAAATTACTTTCCACTTCATACTCTCCCTAGAGCAATGAGCACTATTACTTATGCTGCATTGTAAAGTACTTAGCTTTTATTTCTTTTGTTTCTCTGTTACTTCTTTGGTTGGCCCTGTTGCTTTTGCCTCTCTCATTTTTTGCTCAGTCATTGGACTAAAATGATAAGGTGTTTCTTTTGATGGCTCTTTAATTCTAGGTCTTCTGTTATACCATCCCATAATATTCTCCCATAAAAAAGCCCCTTTCGGGGCAGATTAGTTTTTCAGAAAATCATCAACTTTACTTTCTGCTTCTGAATAGTCTACCGCATAGACTTTAAACTTTGCTAAGCCATCTTTCACTGTCATGTCAAATGGAATTTGACCATTGAATGCATAACCTTCGGGCAATTGACGATTGACTGTAAATTGTCTTAGGTTTTTAATTCGTTGCATTATCTGATTGATAGTTGGTGAAATTGACATGTTATTCCTTTACATCCAAAGCCAGATTCCTTGACTTAGTAGAACGATCCCAATTGCGCCCACTACGATACTAGCTTTATACATGTTATTATTTACTGCTAGAATACTAGCTGACAATAAAACAATAGCTAATTGAAAAATCATACTTGCAAATGTTAGCCATGGACTATGTTTGCTTGCCTCATCACGTGTTGCTTCGTACCCACGTGCTTTAGCTAGTAACTCTTTTTTACCCTCACCTGATGCTGGATCACTTTCGTAACGCTCAATCTTTGCTTCTAGTTTCTCAGCTTTTGCTTTGTCCCCACGTGCTTTTGCATCATCTAAACTTTGCTCAGCCAATGTTTGTTTGATACTCTTTGATTGATAGAAACTGTATGTGTCTGTTGCTTTTAATGTATTTTTCAATACTGCACCACTAAAACCGTTAGCATAATAAGTAGTGATTGCCATGAACAATGCCATGATAACGATTACTAATCCTGCTTTGTCTTTAATCAATGCTTCACGTTCACTACGTGATAATGGTTTTACTTCTGTTTTTACTTCTGCCATTTGTGACTCCTTTATTTTATTTATGTCCGGTGAACAAGTAAACTAGTAGGACAGCTATTACACCTTCAATCGTGCATATTGATACAAATAATAGTGATGCCTTCAGTAGGCCCATACTCTCTAAATGATCCCATAGTGGATATGCTTCTTTTTCTTCTTCCATTATTCATGGTTACCTTCCTGTATAAACTTTTGGCAGTGCTTCTATTCTGCGCTGTTCTTCTGATTTTGGTATAAATCCAGTTCCATACTGGGGATACTTTTCAATTCTATCGTGTACAACAAAAACCATCATTAAGCCAATAAACCCTGCCATAACAATTGCTCCTATACCCCATGCTGCTTCTAACCAAACTTTTTCAATACGCTTCTTTCTTCTAGCTGCTCTGGTAAATTCCTCTTGCATTTGCTGTGCAATCAAAACTTTTTGTTCTTTACCCATCTGTTGCATCATTTCTTCAACTTCGGTATACAATGCACCTAATTCAGGGGGACTTTGATAGACCATTAGTTCTCTTAATTCAACACTCATTTGTTCTAGTTGTTTACGCATCAACACACGCTGTAATGCTCTTTTACCTAAACTAGCATCACCTGAGTAAACTTCAGTCTTGGCTCGTTTTTCTTCTTCTTCAAACACAGCCATGCACTTATAGAAGTTGTCATAGTATGTTCCTAGATGTTCTCCGATTTCGGTATAAACACCTGTATGTTCACCTGAGTTGGCTTTTTTGTTTAGTTCAATAACTTCATTCTTTTGTTGAATATATTGATTGCGTTGTTCTATTGTTGCAGGTTTGTCGGGTGGGTGTAGTTTGTGAAATTGGTCGTCAAGGTCTTTGAGGACTTCTTTCACTTCCCCAGCCGCGCCCTTTATGTCTTTATAGAGCTTGCATCCTGCTTTGACAGCGTTTACAGCGCCGTTGGCTAACGCAAAAAGCGTAAACGGATCCATTGTTTAGCTGACTCCCTTGGTTATAATTATTCTTATTAGTATTTAGTTGATTTAGGTCAAATAAAGTGTTGATAAGCTAAATAAATTGTTGTATAATAGACACATATGAAAATCCAAGAACTAGAACAAATGCCTCATTTATACCTGGATATGGACGGGGTGCAAGCAGACTTATTTCACCGCATGGCTGAGATAGAAAGTGTTCCACATTGGGACGATATCCCAGACCAAGATGAAGCAATCACACGATTAAGTCTAAAAGGACCACTAGAAGTTTATCAACTTTTCCGTGGATTGAATCCATTGCTCGGTGGACAAGTGATTATCAAATGGTTGCATCAAAACAAGATTCCATTCACTGTATTAAGTGCTCCATTGCGTAATGAACCTGAAGCCAGTAAAGAGGGAAAACGTGATTGGTTGGATGAGTTCAATCCGGGAACAAGTAAAGATGCTATCTTTACTAAGAAAAAGTTCAAATATGCAGTAACTGACGGTCGTCCAAATGTTCTAGTTGACGATTTTAATTACTATCTACACAGTTGGGCAGAAGCAGGTGGCATTGCAGTTAAACACAGTGATGCTACTACAGACCATACCATTAAGCAGTTAGAGAAAATCTATGCTCCTTATCTAAACAAATAAGTACTATATGGAAAAGAAAACCGAACAATCTAGATATGAGGTAATCACACAAGAAGATCCTGAAACAGGTGACTTGTTGATCCCGATTCCACCTCCATTATTAAAGGAGATGGGTTGGAAAGAAGGCGACGAAATCAAAATGGATATAGATGATAAAGGTCGCATTGTTTTTAGCAAATCATAAATGTCATACACTTATACACCATACCCCAATGTAACAATCAATAGTACAACTGGTACAGGCGCATATCTAGTATCCAATGGTAGTTCGTCAAATCTTACTTGGGCAACTACCACAGTAGATGGTTCGACTAATTTAACACCAAAAACTTTACAAGTGTCAGGTGATGCTGACTTTAAAGGTGATGTTACTGTTCAAGGTATCAGTCTTATGGAAACACTTAATAGTATAGAACAACGATTGGCCATTCTTCATCCTAACCCAGAACTAGAAGAAAAATGGGAACAACTTAAAGGTCTGCGTCAAATGTACATGGAACTTGAAGCCGAAATTATTGAGAAAGAAAAGATGTGGGCTATCCTCAAAAGGTAATATTATGGAACACTATTATGTTTATGCTTATCTACGAGAAAACCTAACACCGTATTACATCGGTAAAGGTAAAAATAAGAGAGCATGGACAAAATGTAAGGGTGAAGTTTTTCCTCCGCAAGATAAATCTTTCATTAAAATAATAGCCCACAACTTATCAGAAAAAGAAGCATTTTTATTAGAGATAAAACTCATATCTTTATACGGTAGAAAAGATTTGAGTACTGGGATTTTAAGAAACAAATCAGAGGGCGGTGAGGGTACTAGAAAACCTCACAATAAAATTGCATGGAACAAAGGGTTAACTAAAGATGACCCTAGAATACAGCAACATGCTACGAAAGTATCTAAATCTCTCAAAGGTAAAACTAAAGATTACAAAGTCTGGAATAGTGGAAAAAGCAACACTTTTGCTAAAGGTACTTGCTGGTATAACAATGGTATGATAGAATTAATGTCTAAATCGTGTCCCGATGGATTCATTAAAGGTAGACTCAAAAAATGACATTAGCACATCCTTCCCTATCAACGGGCGGCAAGCGTAAAGGCAAAGTTAAGTTTCGCAATAGTGCAGAAGCACAAAAAGCACGCCAACTTGACACTGAGTGGAAAGAATTGCAGAAAAAGTGGGGCGTTGAGGCTGACGAGAAAAAGCGCAAACGAGCACTAGCACAGCCTACACTTACCTATTCATTATCTACCCCACCAGGTCGTACTACATCAAATCATATTCCAAGTCGTGACACAGGTCACCAGGGTGCAGTTCGCACAAAAGATATCCCGCAATATACAGGTACAAAGATTAAAGGCATTGGTACAATGCACAAGAGTAATGCGGTGCCAGTGTTTAGTGACGAGGAAGCGGTAGAAATTTCAAGGATGCGCCGTGGCTAATTACTACTGTGAAATTCTCATAGAGCATGGTAAATTCCCTAAGGGCATTTACACATTTGAAATGGACTCACAATTCGGTAGTTTTGGCAGGCACGCAAAGATGGTTCAATTATCTCAATGGGTGATAAAAGAAGCTGAGGATAAAATAGTCTGGATCAAGAATCGTTCCAAAGCTACACCCGATTTACTTACACAAGATGAATTGAAAAAGTTTATGTGGGATAAACTCAAAGCAGAATATATAAAGGAGAAGTGAAAGCAAAATGGCAAAAGAAGAAGGCATTAAAATGGACGGGAAAGTGACAGAAGTCCTACCCGATACCAAGTTTAGAGTCACATTGGATAACGGTGCTAATATCATGGGGTACCTATCAGGTAAAATGCGTCAGCATACTATTAAGATTCTTACGGGTGATACTGTAGAGGTTGAATTCAGCCCATACGATTTAACAAAAGGTCGCATTACACGCCGTAGATGACTAAATACTCTACTATGTATGACATTGTAGAGAGAATACAGCTTACCGAAGCAAAAGCAAATAAGTTAGAGTTAGAAAAACTTAACTATTCCGACACCGACTTAAATCCGGTACTTAGCAAAAGTACAATAGAATATCACTATCACACATTAGCTAAGGGCTATGTTGATAGATACAATAAGGGAGAGGGCGATAAAGATTTTAATTACGCCGGTGCTTTCCTACACAATATATATTTCCCACAGCTAAGAGCACCACAGGATAACAATGTCCCAAACGGTCCTGTGCTCAATCTAATCAAAAGAAAATACTCAAGCTGGAGAGAGTTTAAAGAAGTCTTCAAAGAAAAAGCAATGGGTATTCAGGGTTCAGGTTGGATATATCTTACATACAACGGGAACATTGAAACAATTGAAAACCACGAAGTACGAGACAACATTCTTGTGTTAGTTGACTGGTGGGAACATGCTTGGGCACTTGATTACCAAGCAGACAAAAAATCATATTTAGAAAACATCTGGAAGATTATGAACTGGAGTCATATCAACACACGATGGGGTAAAAGTTTATGAAATTAAGTGATTTTGAAATACATAATCGTCCCAAACTTGACAAAGTACTTGTTAAGTTGTGTGAGTTGATTATTGACCGTCAGAAGCAAGATAATGAAAAGTATGGATTAGTTGGTGCTTGTGTTATTGATCCTGACAACAATATGGTAGCTGCTACCAGCAAACACAAAGGTGACAAATGGAGTCATGCCGAGCGTGAAGCAATGGATAAATATGAACGAGATTACGGTGAGATTCCAGAGGGTTCTATCATTGTAACTACATTAAGCCCATGCAATGAACGAATGAATGACAGATATAGTGAAAGTTGCACGGACTTAATCAATGATAGTATTGTGAAGAAAGTCTATTGTGGTTATATGGATCCTACACAAAACAAACACAATAACGAATTCACAGAAGAATGCACAAAGAATGACAAAATCAAAGAATTGTGCAAGAAAATATCAGATACATTCTTAAAATGATTACCATTACAGATTCAGCAATATACAAGATACAAGATATATTAGCAGAAGAAAACAATCCTAAATTAAAACTGCGTATGTTCGTTCACGGTGGAGGATGTGCTGGATTTAACTATGGATTTACACTAGATGAAGAACAAAATGACGATGACTGGGAAGTTCCTGCAGGCTCGTCAAGTGTCCTGGTTGACAGTATGAGCATGATGTACGTGGACGGTGCTACCGTTGACTATGAAGAAACACTAATGGGTAGTCAATTTAAGATACAAAATCCCCAAGCAGTCAGTACCTGTGGATGCGGAAGTTCGTTTAGTATCTGATAAATACATAATAAGGATACATCATGGCTATAGTAGGTCAACAAAACATTAATATCGGCACCGAAAATCAACAGGCTGGAAGCGATAGCCTATACGCCGCATTCAACAAAGTACAGAATAACTTCAGTACACTATTCACATACGGAAGTCCGTACAATAACTTTGTGGGTAGTAACGGGATTCAAGTAACCAGTAACGGTATTTCAGGAACAGTAACAATTGTCAACACAGGGGTGACTAGTATTACTGCTGGTACTGGTATTACATTAAATAATGCTAACGGAAATGTCACCATCAGTGCTAGTGGATCCGGTGGTTCAGGTGTCACAAGTGTTGGAGTTATAAGCAGTTCATTAACTGTGTCTAATTCTCCTGTTATCAGTGCAGGTACTATTGGAATTGAGCTTCCCCCTATACCAGTATCTAGTTCATTCAGTTCAGGTACATATATTGCACCTACAGTTTATGTTGACAAGTATGGTAGAATCACTGCAATTGCAAATACAACAAGTGTTGGAACAGTTACAAGCGTAGCTGTACAAGCACGAGGCAATGGTATTGTAGTAAGTAATAGCCCTATCACTAGTAGTGGAACAATTTATGTTGAGAATACCGGTGTTACAAGTTTAACAGCAGGAACAGGTATCAACTTAAGTGGTACATCAGGTGATATCACTATCACAGCACTAACTTCAGGACATGGTATAACTTATGCCGATGTTCAAAGTTCTACATTGACTGTTTCAGGTGGTCCAATCACAAGTGCAGGTACTATCACTGTAGATTTACCATCGAATATTCTTGTAAGCGGCAACATAACAGCCAATACAAATATAGTTGCTGTAGGTAGTGTTATTGCAAACACAATCACATCACTATCTGGTTCGGGAGCAAACATTGTAATCAATCCAGATGGTGCAGGGGATGTTGTGTTCCCAATTCAAACTGAAGTTTGGGTTCAAAGTAATGCAAATAGCACAAGCACAACTACTGGTGCAATCATCATTTCAGGTGGCATCGGTGCTGCAGGTAACATTAATACAGGTGGTTATGTTTCTGTATCAAATGGATTTATGTCTAGCAACGTGTTCAACGGAACATATACTGACGGTATTGTTGTAGATTACAATACCGGACAAGGGCGTATCACAGTGGGTGCGTCTGATAGTTTGATTATCAGAGGTAATGGTATAACCAGCCCAACTACATTACTAACTGTAGATTCTTCAGGAAATGCAAACGTGGTTGGCTCTACGACAATTGGTACATTTTTGAAGTTGACACCCGGATCCGCTCCGAGCGGTCCTACAAAAGGTACAGTCTATTTTGACAATAGTTACAACAAATTACGAGTCTATAACGGAACAACTTGGGGTAATGTCACGGTAACTTAATTCCCTAAAATGTAGCTAAATACATAATAGGGAGTTACATTAGAATGACAACAACAGCACCGCAAACATTAATTAATGCGTCCGCAGATACGGGACTTAATCGTATCTATGCAAATAGCACAACAAATATTCCAGTCAATACTGGAAATACAGTGATTTATGTCACTGAGGTTCACGAAACAGTTACTGAAGTTTTCACTGGACATACAGCCTCAATTGGTGGCTCAAATTCACAAGTTCAATTTAACTATGGCGGTTCGCTTGCAGGTGACTCAGGTCTCACATATGACAGAACTAACGGAAACTTAACAGTTGGTTCTAGTGTAGTTGCAGGAAGTGTTTACACAAATAATCTATATTATCAAAACGGTCAACCATGGAGTGTTGGTGGCGGTTCATATAGCAATAGCAATGTAGCTAGTTACTTGATTACATATACCGGTAATATTGCCGCAAACGTTATCACTGCAAGTTCATTTGTAGGTACAGCAACACTTGCTAGTTTTGCAGATGTTGCATATAGTATTGATGGTGCAAATGTAACTGGTACTGTACCTAATGCAGCTAATGCTACACTAGCAGCAACCGCAACTACTGCAACACATGCAACAGTTGCAGACTCAGCAAATACTGTTGCTGGTGCTAACGTGTCCGGCACTGTACCCACAGCAAACAATTCAACATATTTAGGCGGTAGTTTATATTCAACATACTTGCAAGCAACTGGTACAGGTAGTATGTTGTCTGCAATTAATGGTGCTAACGTTACCGGTACAGTATCAAGTGCAACAACTGCAGGTAGTGCAACAACTGCAGGTACTGTTACAACAGGTGCTCAACCAAACATTACTAGTGTTGGTACATTAAGTAGCTTGAATGTTACTGGCAATTTCAGTGTCGCAAATATCAGTGCAGGTAACTCAGTAACAGCAAACTACTTTATTGGTAGTGGCAACAACTTGAGCAACATTCGAGGAAGTAACGTTGTTGGTCCAGTGTCCAGCGCAACAGTTTCAGCAACAGTTTCAGCATCAGCACAACCTAACATCACTAGTGTTGGAACATTAGTTGCGATAAACAGTAGCGGTGTAGTTACTATCACAGATGCAACACCAAGTACTAATACAACTAGTGGTGCATTGAAAGTCACTGGTGGTATTGCAAGTCAGGCAAACATCCATGGAACACACATCCATGCTATCAACAACGTTTATGCTCAGGGTACATTATACGCTGGACAAAATGCTGAAGGTGAAGGTGTGTTGACTAACCCAGTTATCATTGGCAAAACAACAGGTTCAACGTATATTCAGGCTGCTGTGTTGAATAGTTCAGGTACCGGTAGTGCTGACTGGATTGCATATGGTGACAGTTATCCTGGACCTAGTGATGACCATGGTTGGGCTGATATGGGCTTTACTGGTTCAACATTCAATGACCCAACTTATACAATTACTAAACCAAACGATGCATACGTGTTTGGTAGTGCAATCAATGGTTCAGGTTTAGGTGGTAACTTGGTTCTATGTACTGACTACACAGGTACATACAATGATATCGTATTCGGTATGGGTGGTTTTGGTGCAAGTCAAGAATTTGCTAGAATGACAAATAGCACAAGGAACTTTGGTGTTAAGGGTAGTGTCAGCATTGATACATTCTTAAAACTAAAACCAACAACTGCACCAAGTAGTCCAACTGAAGGTATGGTCTACTATGACAGCGCCGCACATAAATTAAAAGTTTATACAGGAAGTACTTGGGAAACAATTACTAGTGCATAAAAAAAGCCCCTTAAGGGGCTTTTTTATTTTGCGAGACTTTTTAACATGTATTCTGTATACTTGACCTGACACATAGAAATAATATCTTTGTGAGGCCATTCTAACAGAAAGGGACAACAATCTTTCCAAGTACCATGCTTATGAAAGTACGCCAACTCTTTCAAATCCTCTTTTGATTTAGGATCGAATCTATGGCGTTGCCACATGAACTCGCTTAGTCTGTTGTATTCTTGCATGATTAGTCTTTGGGCATGTCAGTTGCTTCTTGGATGATTGCAGAAACTTCTTCCAATGTTGAGCACATGATTTTTGCAGTCTTCCAATCTTCATTTTCGTCACGACCGGACACCTCAACCATGAAGCCGTTATCGTAAAAATAGACTTGAAGGTTGTCGTTGATTTTAGAGAGTTTATCTGACAACTGCATAATTAAGCCTCAACCTTTGCGGTAGTAGTTGTCTTTTTTGCACGTGCTTTGATAGCATCAATGCTTGGTTTAGTCTTTGCGACTTTAACCTTAACTTCACCTGTGTTTGCGAACTTTTCTTTGTCTGCGAGACAATCGCTGATAGTTGCCTGATCTTCGGCAGATTTGAATGTCTCATGTGTTTGCAAATACTTGAGAGCCTCGATCTTAGTCATCTCACTAGGCAACTCAATTAAGTCAATGCGTGATGCACCACCTTTATTAAATTGCTTGACACGACGGATCATGTCATCAGTGAAACGAACCTTGGTGTTACCATTATGAGTAGTAATACCTGCGACCTTGAAAGTTTGTTTAGCCATTTTGTTTCCTTTAGAAAGCTAAGTTAATGAAAAATGTCATTTGACAGTTATTATTGTAACACCGGGCACAATAACTGTCAACCATAAATTTGCCCGAAATTAGTTAGCAAGCACATAAGGCTTGTTCCAAGAACCAATGTTAACATCAACATACCACCCCACATCAAAGTAGTCAGTTTGGATATCTGAGTTGTCGTGGTTACCTTGATTCATTGCAGTGAATACTTCCTTAAGAAAGTTCAATGCAGTACCGGAA
>Ga0214172_1000555_pt1 | contig 15217 bp, 18 predicted proteins | sample TroBogEpilimnion_29_FD_153010 | JGI IMG/M metagenome (GOLD analysis project Ga0214172, IMG submission 153010) | Freshwater microbial communities from Trout Bog Lake, WI - 12JUL2007 epilimnion | ecosystem: Environmental > Aquatic > Freshwater > Lake > Epilimnion/Euphotic zone | place: Trout Bog...
CCCGCCGTGGTGGCGGCGGTTTGCAGTGCGCTGCTGACGCCGCCCGCGAGCAACGCGCCGCCGGGTTGGAGGCCGTGGGCGATGACGTTTTGGATGATGACGGGCGCGGCGACGGTGCTGAAAATGATCCAGAAAGCGACCACGGCGACCCCGATGGTTTTTTGCAAATCAGGCAGCGTGGAAGTCGGGTCAATATATTCAAAGCTGGGGTCGGTCATGAAATCGAGGATGCCCTGGGTGACGAGCGCGGCGAGCGCCCAGCCCAGCGGCCACAAGAGAACACCGACCAGATTCAAGAGGTAGCGGTTCCCGGTGTGTTTCAACGCGGGGATGGCCATGAAACCAATCAAGAGCGGCGAAAGCGCGTAGCCGAGATTCAGGATGATCGTCTGGAAGATATAGGCCCAGAACATCATCAACGATGCGAACTGGCCGACGAGCCAGAGGACGGCAGAGATGATGAGGTCGGTGGTGAAATTGTGGAGCTGCGACATGACATTCCACCAGGACGAGGTCGTGGCCGGGTCGCGCTTGATGACGAGCAGTTGATTGAACTGCTGATAGACATTGGCCGGGTCCACGCCGAGGCCGGAGAGGATGGAAGTTTGCAGCAAGTTTTGCAGCGTGTTGCCCCAGGCGGGCAGAAACACGAGCAGCGACGTGAGAATCAAAAGCCGCAACAGCAAATTCAAAATGGATTTGTGCGACGACCGGTGCATCACGGTGACGATGACGCCGACGATGAACAGCGCGAAGGCCACGCTCAACAACAACGTATGGAGTTCACCACATTTGGCGAGGAATGTGGGGAAGATGCTGTCGAACGTGGCCATGGCTAGGTTGATGGTTGATGGTTAAGGAGTGGGGAACGTCGTTGGTGCGTTCAATAATTGAAACTTCGCGGTGTAATTGCTGACGGACTCCGAGAACTCCGCGTTCTGCTGTTCGGTCAACGCCACGATTTGTTTTTGCTGGTCGTTACGGTTTTGGATGTCCTGCACCAGCGCCGAACCGACGGCTTGATTGACCTCGGCATCGGTGCTGGCCAGGTCGCTGTTCAGGCTGGTGAGGACACCCTGCAACTTCTGCACCTCGGCATCCGTCGTGGCACTCTTGAGTTGCTCGATGGTTTGCGCGATTTGATTTTTAATGGTCGCGCGCCGCTGCGCGGCATTGTCGGCCACCGTGACGTAGTTGTTTGCGGTGTCATTGATGGCGGCATATTTTTTGTATTGGTCGGCCGGCCGCTGGACGGTCTGGCCGCCCGGCGTCTGGAAGCTGGCGCCCACCGTGGCAAAGAGGCCGTTGTCATTGTAGGTCAGCGCGTAGTTGCCATCTGCGTTGGCCACCAGATTTTCCAGATTGATGCCCGGTTCAAGGTTCTGCAAATCACCGACCAATGGAGCGACCATGGACAGGGCGACGGAGGAGGGATTGCCAAACAGGGATTCATAATTTTTGAACTCGCTCAACTGGCTGGTGAGCGTGTTGATCTGCTGCACCTGGTTATCAATCATCTGAATGTATTTGGCGAGGTTCGCCGCCTGATCAATGATCTGCTGAATGTTGCTGGTCGGGTCATAGACGATCCACTGCGCGCGGGCGGAGAACGCCAGCGGCAGGGCGACAGCGATGATTGCGATTATCTTTTTCATGTTTGTTGTCCTTTCTTTGGTTGTTTGTTTGGGTAGGAAATAATTGGGTGCAGGCTCCGCCTGCTCACTCCTCGATGCGGAGGTTTTTGGTGGTGGGTTTGAAAATCACGCCGTCAACAACCTGTTCCGGCAGATGCACCGGGTAGAGCCGGACCCGGCCTTCATCACCGGCCCTGGCCTGCTGCATGGCGACGAAAAGCCAGTATTGTTGTTTGACGGCATCGCTGCGGCCCTTGTCGTAGCCGGTCTGGTAGGACTGGTCGTTGAGTTTGCCATTGGCGTAATGCAAGCCCTCGCCCAACAGCGCACCGCCCGCCGCGCCGCCGACGATGGCGTAAGGATTATTGTGGGTCAGCGTGCCGCCGAGAGCCGCGCCGCCCGCGCCCAGACCAACATCAGTGGCCGTCCGGGTCACGGCGGCGCAGCCCGTGAACAAACAGGCGGCGCAAGCAAGCGGGATGATAAGCAACGATTTTTTCATAATGGTGATAATTGGGATTCAGAGTTCAGGAAACTGGATTTTTTGGAGCTGCCAGAGTTCGTCCGTGATGGTTTTCAACTGTTTTTTGAGCCGGTTCACTTTTTGGCGCGCCTGCCTGGCGGTGCCACTGGCCTGCCACAACGCCGCATCCAACCGTTCACGCCGGGCCGTGAGTTCGGCCATTTTCGCCTGCTCTGCCGGCGTCAACGATGCGACCAGTATGCCGGTATCCAGCCGCTTGATTTCGCGGGTGACATTCATTGGACGGGTGAATTGGCGTGGGCGATGATGCCCTCGACGATGTTGGCGCTCTTGCGCAATTCGCGGGCGCGCTTGTCGAAGTGCTCGCCGCTGGACGAACTGCAATAGAGCATCTCGCGCGATGAAACATTGTGAACCGTGCCGCAGAGATTCCGGCCGGAGTCGGTGTGAAAATAGGTGAACGGCGAATACTTCTGGCCGGATTGATGGTCGGGCAACGGATAATTCATGATCGCGTGCTGGGTCACCTCGGGCAGCGCGATGTCCTTGCCCATGTCGTCGAGGTCGGCGCGGTCGTTCTGGCGCATGATGAAAAACTGGCGCGAGTTGCCAAACACAGCGGAGCGGATGCGCGACTGTTTGAACCGGGCGTATTGCTGGACGATGGAAATGTTCCAGCAATTGAACTTGCGCAATTGGGCGTAGGATTCCTGGACGATTTCCTGACCGCCGGGGATGTCGAGGAAACGGGCGACTTCCTCATACACGTTTCGTTTGCGCAGCGCACGGGGCAACGTGATGATATGCTTGCGCGCATGGTTCGTGATGAGGAAGCCGGCCGCCGCCTTCAGCTCCTTGGCGGATTCCGGGATATAGCCCAGCTCGAAGTGGGCGATTTTTCCGGTAAGTGAAAGATTACTGGTGCCGTCGAACAGGCAGCCGTAATTGCCATCCCGGCACCACGGCAGAATCAAGGTCGCGATTTCGATGATCTGGTCGCGTTCCGAACCGACGGGGTCGAGCATCATCAATTCCTGCAACATGCGATGCGTCGGAAATTCCTCCGGCGTGAAATAGGCGAAGGCGAGATTGCGGACTTCGCGCGAGGTTTTGGGTTCTTTCAGGAATTTCAGAACGGTGGCTTCATCAAATTGGGCGAGATAATTTTGGCCCCATTCATTGAAGCCTATCGCTGTATGGGACGACGTCTGTCCTGCATTTCCCCCATTGCGTCCAGGCTGCGCCTGGTCGCGGAAGTCCGCAAAAGTTTCGAGGCCCGTTGCGCCCGGCGGCATCCGTTCGGCCCGGAATTTCTGCAACGCCAGCGCGTGCCGGGCGATGTCGAGCAACTGATCATGCCGCTTCTTCTGCCAGTCTTGAAACGAATCCTCGTAAAGCAGATTCAGATACTTGGCGATTTGCGCCTGCCGGAGCATCTGCTTATCTTCCTGACTCGAAGTGCCAATCATGCGAGCGACCAGCGCAGTCGCCGCCGACAAATGATCCGGCGTCAGCGGCAGACCTTTCGTATCGAGATAATTGATGGTCAGGTCGCCGTCAGGATGAATGATGATGGGCCGCGCCCCCTCCTCGACGGTCTGCGTGTAGATGCCATAACTTAATCCTTCCTCGATGATGACGGTGTAGGCGAAATAACCCTCGGTCTGCGACAGCAGGTCGCAAACCGTTACGGATTTGCCCGCACCGCTCATGCCGAGCAGCACGGCATGTTGTGGCGATTGATTGTCTTTCGAGCCGGAAAAAGTTTCAATGCCGACGAGATTATTGGCCGGGCCGTCGTAGATGGCCTCGGCGGTGGCGAGATGGCCGGTGAACGTGCTGGTGACGGGCAGCATGTCGGCCAGATAGCGGTGTTCGGAATATAATTTACGGTGCTCGTAGCGTCCCCACGTCCAACCCGGCCAGGTCTGGAAAAACAAATTCTTCGAGGTGCTCGGCAGGTTGCTCTCGAAATACTGCGCCGAGTTCATCGAGTTGATGGCGTTCTTGATGGCCCCGGCTTTCGCGTTCAAACCGTCTTTCGATTTGTCCCAAACGCGGATGGCGAAGAAAGCCTTGAACGGAATGGTCTGGCCCTGCATGAGCGCGTGGATTTTTTTCTGCTTCTTCTCCATCACGGTGAGCAGCGAGATTTTCTTTTCACTGGCATAATCGCCGGCCACGCGGTCGTGTTCCTTTTCCTCCTTGTTGATTTCCTGAGTGATGGGCAGCGGATCAACATTGACGGTGATGGCGTAGTCGAGCAGCCGCAGATTGGTGAGGCGCTGGATGATGCCGGGATAGGTGGTGCGCGGCCAGCGGGTCAGCGCGATGACGGAATGATAATGACCATCCATGTAGAAACCGAAATCGCCCTGGCCGTTGCCTTCGCTGTGCCAGCAATTTTCCTGGATGGAAAGTTCCGGTTGAAAATCATTGGCCGGATCAAAATCAAACCGGTCGGCCAGGGACGGATTCAGAAATGTTTTGTAGTGCTTGAAATGGTCAAGGTCGGTCATGGGCAGCACGCGCGACCCGGCGCTGGCGAAAATTTCCTTGAGCAGATGATGCACCTGGGTGAACTCGGTCTCCAACTGGTCGAGCAGCGCCAGATAATACTCGCGCAGCGCCGCATTGGTGGTGAGCGTCCGGGGAACATTTTCCAGCGAGCGTGAGATATAGAACACCACGCGCTGCCGCCGGAGCTTGCGGTCCACCATCGCCTGCCAGTAGCGCGCAAACCGCTCGTTGCGCGAACGCTTCGTCCAGACATTTTCAAACCGTTCGGTCTCCTGCTGATAGCGGAGCAATTCCGCTTTGTAGTCCGAGTCGGAAAAATATTGGACCTGCAGCCGCTGGTTCTCGTGCAACGATGCCAGCAACAAACAAAGTTGCTCCTGAAAGTCGTTCAAGTCGGCGATGGGGCTGTTGGTCAGGTCGGGGGCTTCAAAGACAAAGCCTTTGGCGACATAGCCGCCGCGCCGCAGATGATTGAACAGAATCAGGTCGCGGACAAAAAAGCCGTTGGGTGGGCGTTCAAACATAAATCAGATGCCTTGGGAAATTGGTTTGGATTTTCGCTGCCGCACTTCATCCATCACCTGCTGGATGCGGTTCAAATCATCCACAAGTTGCGGGACGGTGCGAACCGCCTTGGTTTCGTTGATGGCGATGTAGGCTTCGTTGATGTGCGCCATCGCCCGTTCGAGATGGGCGCGGGCAGTCTCGCCGAAGCCATGCGCGTGCAGGCCCACGCGGACGGCGGCCTCGGCGGTGCGAAGCTGGCCAAGCAACGCCTGCCGTCTGGCTTCAATGGCCTGAATTTCGCCGGTGTTCATGATTGATCTGAAATCCAGCGCTCCAGTCTTTGGTGATCCAAGATCGTGTCGTCGCGCAGCAGGACATGGATTTCGGAAACCCACGATTCTTCGAGCATCAAGGGACCCAGATGTTTCTCGGCATGAACGCGAGCCACGCGTCCGGTGACGAGCGGGCTGATTATCAGTTCTAACCGCCAGCCCCGGAGGACCACCACCGCGTTGGTATAGACCAGGACGAGCTGGTCGGGCGGCAATGTTTTCTGGCCGCCGGATTTGGGGTTTTCCTGAAACAGCAAATGGGTCAGATAGCTGATGGGAAAGGCCCAGATGCGGTGCGCGTCAATGAACTCGGTATAATCCGGGCGGGCGGGAATGAGTTCAACCGAGCCGCCGAACTCACGTTTGGGTTTGCCCGCCAGGCGGGGTGATTTGTCAGATTTCATAAAAGTGGATGGTTGCCTGCATGGCCGGACTCCGGCCCGAAACCGCGACCGGTGGTCAGGTGTTCAAATATGTCGCGGTCGTAGCCGGGTGGTTTGCCCTGCCGCAACCCAAAGATGTAGGCGAGGCAGAGGACCACCGGCACGAGCGCGACCAGGAACGAGGTCAGGAATGATTTGCCCAGCACGACCAGCAGAACAAAAAACAGGGTGATGCCCGCGCCGATGCCGCCGATGAGCCACCAAAAGAGACCGCCTTCCAACCCCCAGGTCCGGCCCTTGGAATCAGACGCCGCGTTGGTGTCGGTCAGGCGAAGTTCGCTTTTGGTGCTCATCTCGGTATTTGTTTTTAGTCCGGGCCGAAGGCCATTGGGGTAAAGGCTCAGCCTTTAGAAGGTGCCGACGCCGACGGCGCTGTTGGAATCGAGGCCGAAGATTTTGTAGAAGGCATAGACCACCGCCGGGGCCGCCGCGATGATCGCGCCGCCGATGATGGACATCTTGCCCTGGTCCACGTCGCCGCGCCGGATGGCGAAGCCGCCGTAGATGACGGCGGAGATGCCGAGGACGAAGCCGAACATCATGATCACGGCGAGACTGTTGCTGATGCCGGTTTTCAGGTCGGTGGAACTGAAGGTGGTGGATTGGGCCATGGCCGGGAGGGCGTTGAGGGCGACGATGGCGGCGGCCAGGAGGAGCGACGGCAGCCGCGTGCGGATTTTCGGATGGAGGTGTTTGATGATTTTCATACGCATGTTGTTTTTATTTTTAGCTTGGCCCGGCGGCTGATTCCGCCGGACACGGGATGACTTTCTCACAAACGAATGAGGCGGTGGTGTATGACATACACCACATGCACGGAAGTCCCGGTTAGAGATATGGCATGAACAAAATCACCGACCCGGCCAAGCTCACCAAACTCCACGAACTGGACGCGCTGCTGCCGCGTGAAATTCGCGGCCAATCCCAAATCCTGCCGCGCATCGCCTCCGCCGTGCGGCGGGGCGAACTGGGACTCACCAAACCCGGCCGCCCGCGCGGCAGTTTTTTGCTGCTCGGCCCCACGGGCGTGGGCAAAACCGAAACCGTTGTCGTGCTGACCAATCAAGTGTTCGGCGCGGGAAAATTATTCCGTTACGACATGTCAGAATTTCAAACACAGGAATCGCTCGGGCTTTTGCTGGGAGCGAAATTGGGTGAGACCGGTTATCTGGGGGCGATGCGCGAGCGCGCCGCCGAGGGATCCATTTTATTTGACGAAGCGGAGAAGGCGCATCCGCGCGTGCTGGATATATTACTGCAACTGCTGGACGCCGCGCGCATCACGATTGCCACCGGCCAGACGCTGGATTTCAGCGGCTTCTATGTGTGGATGACCTCCAACATTGGCTCGGCGGAATTGATGACCTTGCAACATTCCAACGACGCAACGCTGGAACGCCACGTTCTCTCGCGCGCGCAACAGGCGCTGCGCCCGGAAATTTTCGCCCGCATCAATGAGAAGCTCGTGTTCAACCGCCTGAGCTACGAACACCAACTGGAGATTGCGGAAAAGTTTTTATCCCGCGAGATTGAATTTATCGGCGGCTGTGGTCATAAGCTGGAACTGGCCAAGCCGGTGCTGCCGTTTCTGGTGCGGAAAGGATTTCATCCAAAACTCGGTGCCCGCCCGATGCGTGACGCGGTCGAGAAGCTGGTCGGCGATGCCGTTTCGGAATGTCTGTTGTCGTCACGCCCGGCGTGCGGGGTGCTGGACGTTAATGAGGAACGGGGCTGTCTGGTGATCCGCTGAATCAGCCGAGATAGAAATACAGATGACTTTCGCCAAGGTCATGGTCCGGCTGCATCGCGCCTAGATTACGCCGCCGCAATTGCGCACAGACCTGCCGGATGGATTTCCGTAGTGCCATGCTTTTTGGCAATCGCACGAGCAAACAATCCGCAAACTGGTCGCCGGTCTGGTTTCGATAAACATCGGGCAGAATCACCGTGAGGGCGCCCGCATCATAAAGCGACTGCACGAATTTTTCCGCATCCCGCTCGCGTTTGAAGCGGCCCAGCGAACGCGCGGTCTGGTCCCCGGTTTTCTTGCGCAACCATTTCCGCGCTTCGCTGCGGTTGGGTCTGGCCAGCATGGAAGCCACGAAGACGCGCAAAATATGTTTTTCCCGGGCCGGAGAATCCGGCAGCGGTTTCGACGGTCGCCCGCGAAGTTTCGGGAACGATTTGTCCTTGGCGGCAGCCGCCCGATATTCGGCAATACTGACATATTGGCCGTGAAGACTGATATGTTCCGAAAGCAAGGTGCCGTCCCCAAGCCAGATGCGGCTGTAGCCGATGAATTCGCCGCAGAGAGTGGAAAATTCCATTTGGAGCCGGCCATTTTCGTGCCACGACCGCTGGACCCCGGTGCCGTGAACCATTTTATATTTGCCGAGCAAACGGCCGGCCTCGTTCCATTGACGGCAGACCCCGTGCAGTAATCCGGCTTGATGAGTTTCTTGGGAAGCCAGCACACCGTTTTTGTGCCAGGTGCGGGAGATCCCATGACGCTGACCCTTTCGCCAAGGCACCACCGCGCGGAGTTGTCCATTCCGATGGAAGTCTTTTTGGATGGTGGATTTCATGATCAGTGCATCCTTGGTCAACGGTCGGACTCAATGCTCGCTTCCATTCAACACCCGAATATCTGGAAAGCCAAACCAGAATTATTCACCGGCGGTGGAAACAGCAGAGGCGCGGACTCGACGCGCCCCCACGAGAGGCACCACGAAGCGCCTATGAGAGAGACACGCCAAGCCGCGCCCGATGGGGCGCGTGCTTCGGCGGCTCTCTCGTCCAGTGAAAGTTCGTGGTTTTCTCGTGGGACCGAGCCGATGCGACGCAAAAGTTATGGATTTGTGGTTATGTCATCGTTTGCTGTAAATTCGATTGCCGGAATCATTTTTAACAAATTTCGCCGGTGGCTGCAACCCTCACGCGCCGTTCGGCAAAATTCCCGTCGCCCAGCGACAGTTCCCGGCGATGAAAACCTAAGAGCAAAAGCCCCGGCGGCGGCGGGCGGGTCAAGGCAGGAACGGAACGCGCGAGCGTCTAAGCGAGCGACCCGTAGATCCTTGACGCGACCGCCGCCGCCATACCATCCCCGGAGGTTTTCATCGCTGACACGGCGACGAGCCGAATGGCTCGCCCGGCGAATCGCAATCCGGTAAAAACCGGCGGGAGCAGAAAAGTTTTGCGCTCAAACCGAGCGGCAAAGTATGGGCGTGGATTTGGGGTCATTTCTGCTCCGCACAATGCGGCAGTTTTATCTGCTCTATCCCGCACCGGGGAAAATCCAATCGTCGGCTGGTAAATCCGAGATTCGTCAATCCGTGATTGACGAATTCACCCGGCGTTCCTCCAAGAGACTTTCGCGCGCCATCGAACAGCTTGACTGGATTGCCCGTGCCTTCCCGCTGCCCTGGACTCATTATGTTCGACTGCTCCGCGTTCGGAATGCCCTGGCCCGCGAATTTTACGCGCGCGAAGCGCTGGCGTGCGGTTGGTCGGTCCGGCAGCCTATTTTCGTAAAACTGAACCGATAGCCAATCTCATTGCCGCCATCCAGGATGGCCCCACAAAATCCGCCGCCGCCCCCGTCCATATCCCGCCACGCTTTCCGGCATCGCCAAGCTCCGTCAACTTTTATTGGGGTCATAACCATCAATAAATGCAATGTTTTCTCCTTGGCGTATCATTTCCGACCAGCTTTAATGGGGTTCGGCTAACAACACAAAACACACTGATATAACATTATGGCAAAAGCACTGACCAAATCACAAATCGCGGCGGAACTCGCCACCAAAAACAACCTCACCAAAAAGCAAGCCGTCGAAGTTCTGGAATCCCTCGTGCAACTAGCCTACAAGAACGCCAAAAACAGCTTCACCATTCCCGGCCTCGGCAAGCTGGTCCTTGTCAACCGTGCCGCGCGCATGGGCCGCAACCCGGCCACCGGCGAAGCCATCAAGATCAAAGCCAAGCGCGTCGTAAAATTCCGCGTCGCCAAAGCTGCCAAAGATGCCATCCTTGGCACCAAGTAGGACTGGCCCATTTTTATGAGCATCATCAATCTAACTCCCGCCCAACTACGCCAAGCTGCTGATCTTAAGGAACAGATCGTTGGACTTGAACGACAACTATCGCAATTATCTGGAACTGAAGCCGTGACGGTCGCGGCTCCCGCCACCACAACCTTCAAGAAAGGCGGGATGAGTGCGGCTGGACGAGCAAGAATTGCCGCCGCCACTAAACTCCGCTGGGCCAAGATCAACGCTGCCAAATCTAAACCCATTGCGGTTGTGAAAGCCGTGGTCAAGGCAGTGGTTGCGGCTAAGCCTGTGAAAAAGGGCGGTATGAGCGCCGCCGGTCGTGCTCGTATCATTGCCGCGCAAAAAGCGCGTTGGTCAAAAATTAAGGAGGCCAAACCTGTAGTCAAGGCACCGGTCAAGGCCGTCAGCCCGGCACCCCAAAAAAAGGGCGGGATTAGCGCGGAAGGCCGTGCTCGCATAGCTGCCGCCGCCAAGGCGCGCTGGGCGAAGGCCAAGTCGGCTGGTAAAAAATCATTGTAAGTATTCTTTGAAACAAAGGCCGGAGTCTTAACCGACTTCGGTTTTTTATTTAGTCGGACAGGATGTCCTTGGCCCGGTCGGTGTTCTCAGGTTAGACCCGCACCCGGACAAACCTTGGTCAGCCCACAGGCTCCGTGACCGGATGGCGCTGAGTCATATTATCATTGGGAAAAATGACGGTCGGCTTCGGTCTGCGGTCGGCGAGCGCCACGTCGCCACCGAGCCGCAGACGGAAGCCCGCCGATCATTCGGCATCCGGGCGGATGCCAGCTCGTGACGGGCGCGGGTTCGGGAGGTGGGCCGGCGCAGCGAAATGAAGCGGAGTCCGGTTCGCCGACCGAACGCGCGTCGGTCACGGCGTCCGGCAAGTCACCCCAAGTGGCGAAACAAGCGCTTTAATGCAGCAAAATCGCCCTAATTGGCGAATTGATGGTTTTGCAATATTCGTCTTTAGTGACGATTTGCTTGACATATAGGCTGTAATTCGCCATAAAAGGCGCGTTATGAAGATAACCAAACAAGCCACGGACGAGGTGATTCTCGGAGAACTGGGCGGACGACTGGCCAAAATCCGGCTGGAACGCAATCTGACCCAGGCGCAACTGGCGATGCAAGCCGGCGTCGCGAAACGCACGGTGGAACGGTTGGAAGCGGGAACGGTGGGAACCCAGTTGTCCGGCTTCATCCGCGTATGCCGCGTGCTTGATGTGCTTGAACGCCTGGATCTGCTCGTGCCGGAACCGGTGCCCAGCCCGGTCGCGCAACTGAAAATGGCCGGGCGAAAACGCCAGCGCGCTTCCACCACCAAGCCGGCGAAACCTTCGGCCAAAAAATGGCAATGGGGAGACCAGCCATGACGCTGGCCGAAGTCCAACTTTGGGGACGAACCATCGGAGCCGTCTCGCTGGAGGACGGAGGCCAGTTTGCTGCGTTCCAGTATGATCCGGCATTCGCCCGGAGCGGGATTGAAGTTTCGCCCATCACGATGCCGCTCAGCGACCGGGTGTATGTCTTTTCGGATTTGCCGCCAAAAACGTTTCATGGTCTGCCCGGACTGCTGGCCGATTCACTGCCCGACCGGTTCGGCAACGCCTTGATTGATGCGTGGCTGGCGACGCAAGGCCGGACATCTGAAAGCTTCAACGCGGTGGAGCGGCTTTGTTATACTGGTGCGCGCGGCATGGGTGCGCTGGAATTCGCACCGGCCATCGACCCAAAACCGCAGCAGGCAAAGAAGATTGAGATCAACGCCCTGGTCAAGCTGGCGTCGGAAGTTTTAAGCCATCGCAAGAATCTGAAAACCACGTTTGCCAGCGCGAGCCGGAAAAATGCCTTGAACGACATCCTGCGGGTCGGAACCTCCGCCGGTGGTGCGCGGGCGAAGGCGGTCATTGCCTGGAACCGTGAAACCAATGAAGTCCGGTCGGGGCAGATCGTGGCGGGCAAAGGATTCGACTACTGGCTGCTGAAATTTGACGGCGTCACCGGCAACAAGGACAAGGAACTCGAAGATCCGAAAGGCTATGGAGCCATTGAATACGCATATTATTTGATGGCCAAGGCGGCGGGCATCACCATGAGTGAATGTCGTTTGCTGGAAGAAGGCGGGCGGCGTCATTTCATGACCCGGCGGTTTGACCGGCTGGAAGGCGGTGAGAAATTGCATATGCAATCACTTTGCGCGCTGGCCCATTATGATTTCAACAATGCGGGTGCGTATGCCTACGAGCAGGCGTTCCTGGTCATCCGCCAGTTGAATTTGCCGATGACAACCGTGGAGGAGCAATTCCGGCGGATGGTGTTCAACATCATCGCCCGCAATCAGGACGACCACGCCAAAAACATCGCCTTCCTGATGGACAAGACGGGGCGCTGGTCACTCGCGCCCGCTTTTGACGTGATTTACAGCTACAACCCGAACGGCGACTGGACCGCCCGGCATCAGATGACGATGAACGGCAAGCACGATGGATTCACGCTGGCGGATTTTCGCGCCTGCGCCAAAAGTGCGTTGATGAAACGCGGTTGGGCCGAAGCCATTGTTGAGGAAGTTCGGGCCGTCGTGGCAAAATGGCCTGCTTATGCCGAGCAGGCGGAGGTGATGAAGGATTGGCGCAAACCAATCCAAAGCAGCCTGCGATTGAATTTGCCGGGGGTAAATGGGGTTTAATCCAGCTTCGGTCTGCGGTCGGCGAGCGGGGAAAGTGAAGCGCAGGCGGAGAAGAGCGACTGGCGAATCGCAGCCGAAGAGGAACGTCCCGCCGCCGAGCCGCAGACGGAAGCCCACCGCAATGGCGGCTTGGTGCGGATGCCGCTCGTGACGAGCGCGCGGATTTGCGAAGTGAACGGGCGTGGTCGCGAGGCATACGAGCGACCGACAGCCCGTGAAACGAAGCAAACCGCGCGTTGGTCACGGCGGAATTGTGTTAATCAACCCGCGCAATCGTTCAACTGCATAGGCGCAAGGAATTCATTTTTGTTCAAGAATCATCCGGTTGTTTTACCCTCCCGCCAGATTCTTGTTGTGCTTCTTCATCTCGCTGCGCAGCAGCAGGCGCATCTTGTCCTCTTTCAACGGCTCGTCGTCGGCCCGTTCCTGCCCCCGCGTCTGCATGGCAAAATAACTTTGCCCCAGTGCCACCATCGGTTTGCCGGGGTCGGCGTTCTGAATCACCAGATAACAGGCGTAGCGACCGGTCCGATGCCGACCATTTCGGTGATTTCAGCAAAATGGTCGGCGACCGTGTCGCTGTTCGCACAGGCTTTGCGGGTCTTGGTGATGACATAGGCGTCGAAGAGTCCGTCACCAAATTGCCGCCCGAAAATTATCTTTGGTTTCGGTCTGGGGTCGGCGAGCGGGGAAAGTGGAGCAGAGGGCGAAGAGGAGCGTTTAGCGAATCGGAGCCGGAGCGCAACGTCCCGCCGCCGAGCCGCAGACGGAAGCCCGCCGCGCCTGCGGCATTTTGCGTATGCAGCTCGTGACGAGCGCGCGGATTTGCGTAGTGCAACGGGCGTCGTCGAAGGGAAATAGGGCGACGGGCAGCCCGTGCAACGGAGCAAACCGCGCGTTGGTCACGGCACAATCAACTGTCAGTTCAATGAGAACTCCGTGCCGGATTAAGCCCGCACCGGCGATCAGAAAAATGGTTGTCTCCACCAAGAAAACCATTTTGCCACCGTCCCGTCCGCTTCGAGCGGCGGCAGCGTCACGCGACGAAAACCCCGTTCACAGTGGACGAGCACACATTCATGATCGCGAAGATTGCGGAGTTTGTGCGGTTTGATTTTGTGTTCCTCGGTTTCGTTGTAGTTCACGTTGCGTTTGCCGGCGCTGTTACCCCATGAGCGTTTTATCACCCGCTTTTTACCAATGAAATCGGCCGCTTGAACGGCATCGGCTTCATCGGCGGAGCGGAAAATCATCCGGTTGCGGAGATTCAAGGTCAGGACTTTTGATTTGTCCAGGCCGAGCGGTGGCACCAGCGAAGTGGTGCTTTGCGCGGCGGCGACGACGGTGGCGCCGGCTTCACGGATCACATCCACGCAATTGTAATCACTCGTGCCGTCCTCGCTGGCCGTCATGAACCGCTGCGCCTCGTCGGCCCAAAGGATGAGCACATTATCTTTGGCCCGGTCAGATTTCGATTTGTCAAAGCGGCGGAGTGCATGATTGTAGTAAAGCAGCTTCAGAAATGTGTTCACATAACGCCGCTCGGTTTGAAACTTTTGCGGCATTGTCGTGAGGATGATTTTGCCCTGGTCAATCGCTGAAAAATCGAAAGTGCTTTCGCCGGTGCAAAACACCTCGGCAACTTCCGGGGTCAGGAAGTATTGCAGGTAGTTGCCGATGGTTTCACGGACGCCGCCAAATTGTTCAGCCGGTTGGGTGAGAAAGCGGTCGAAAAAGTGCGCGTGGACGGCGGCCCGCCGTGGGGTTTCGAGGAGGTTTTCGAGATTTCCCATTTCTTCTTCAAGCAGATCGGCATTGGACAGCAATTCATAGGCGTCGAGCAAGGTCACGGGCCGTCCCAGTTCAAAGAGCATTTCAAGCGCGTGGGCGATGTGCGTTTGCGCCTGGCTTTTGAAAAACCCCTTGTCGCCGCCCTGGCCCAGACTCGTGGCGGTGTCCACGATGAACTTGGCGTAGGTGGAGAACGGAATACTGCGGTCCCCGGTCAGGTTGTAGCGATGTGTCGTCGTCTGCGAGTCGGTGCCAGCCGGAATGATTTGTAGATGAATCAAATCCTGTTCACGGTGGTAGTGACGAGCCATCGCGGCCAGCGTTTCCCAATAAACACCTTTTTCATCAACGCACAGCCCGCCCCAAGTCGGTTCATTCTGAAAAACCTGGTGTGCCAGTTGGTTGATGCCGGAACTTGTCTTGCCCGAGCCGGTATCGCCAGTGATGAGCCAGCCGCGACAGAATTGATTCCGCCTCCAAATGAGCCCGCCGAGTTTGGCAACGTGGGGTTTGCGCCGTGGTTTTAGCAACAAACAAATTGCCAGAATCACCAGCAGAATTCCCAGCCCGACCATCGTCGGTTTTACAGCAACTGGAAAAACCGGAACACTGTCGAATGGGTTGAATGGTAAAAAGTGGAGTGTCATGGCCAGAATCTTCCGATGAGATAACCGCCGAGCAGACAGGCGAGGGCGGCAAAAAATGCGGCGGCGCGGGTTATCCGAACCAGCCGGTCACCCGCCGGCTGCTGTCGAAGTGCTTCCA
>Ga0214172_1000558_pt1 | contig 15148 bp, 8 predicted proteins | sample TroBogEpilimnion_29_FD_153010 | JGI IMG/M metagenome (GOLD analysis project Ga0214172, IMG submission 153010) | Freshwater microbial communities from Trout Bog Lake, WI - 12JUL2007 epilimnion | ecosystem: Environmental > Aquatic > Freshwater > Lake > Epilimnion/Euphotic zone | place: Trout Bog...
TAATGGCTTGGGGCCTTGGATTAGCCTTTTCCGAAAAAGCCAAAGTAGAACATACCATTGCATGGGTTCAATCTCCAGCCTCTAATGCCCTTGTGAATAGTTTACTTCATTCAAAAGGCTTATTCAAGTCTGATTCAAAAGACTCCACAAAAACTATTCAAACGCTGACCATAGAAAATGCCAAGACAGGAAACGTGTCTTTTCATTTTGTGCCCGTTTCCAATGAGGACGCCATTCTGATGATCAAGCGCGGACAAACAGGCCTCATCCTTAAATCCCAAGGAGATAGCATTAGGTACTGTTTTGATCCCAAGAACGCTGAGGGCAAATTGGTTTATTTGCAATTATTGGCATTGCAGTCCTTGAACCCATTGTCCAACTCTTTGTCTAATTCTGACTCGTTCATTTTACCGCTCAACCAAAAGGGTATGCGCTACATAGACTTCCTGGTGCCTGGTCTATTGGCCATGAACATTATGTTTGGTTCCATGTGGGGCATAAGTTATTCCTTGGTTGAAAAACGGTCCAAGAAATTATTGCGCCGAATGGTTGCCACTCCTATGAATAAGGGGGCCTTCTTATTTTCTTTCTTTTTTACACGCATCAGTTTAAGTATTATTGAATTGTTCTTTTTGTTGTTTTTCGCCTGGTGGTACTTTGGCATAACCGTTCAAGGAAACCCCCTAGCCTTGGTAGCGCTTGTATTAGCCGGAAACATTGCTTTCTTTGGTATCGCTGTGTTATTTTCCTCTCGAGCAGCCAAGACACAAGTGGCAAATGGCATTATCAACGCAGTAACAATGCCCATGATGATTTGTTCAGGTATCTTCTTCAGTTACCATAACTTCCCAACATGGATGGTCAACATCATTCGTCAATTACCCTTGACACAATTAGCAGATAGCGTACGCAGTGTATTCATCGAAGGAGCAGGATTGCCAGAGGTTCAATACAGCATCCTTTTATTGACAGGTATGGGTGCCCTTTGCTTCCTTGTTGGCAAACGCATTTACAAATGGTATTAACCCCCATTGGTTTTAAACTCCCTTGTCCATTCTAACCATAACTAAGCTTATTAAAATGACAAATTCAATAAATACTTCCAAACTCCAACACCGTTTTACTTTCCCCTTCGTTCTATTGTTATTGCTTACTTTTCAATCAGCTTGTCATTCTCCGGCTACAAGTTCAGATGCTGTCTCGGCAGATCAGAAATCCCTTGAACAAAAATCCCATTTAGCGGACACCTCATTTTATCAATTTGCAGACAGTTTCATCAATGCCTATTTAGATTGGCGTCCCCAAACTGCCGTTGCATTGGGGTTTCATCAATACGATGGAAAATTAACCGACTATTCCAAAGCCTCCCTCGAAAAAGAGCACCAACGATTAATCAATGCCAAAGCACGCCTTTCAAAGTTGGATACAGCATCCATGAGCAAGCAAGCTTTTTACCGGTTACGCATACTTAGGCATGGCATTTTAACAGAGCTATTCAGTTTTGATGACATGGACGCCTACCGCAAGAATCCTATGACCTATGCCAGCCTTATTGATGTCAATATTTATATCAAGCGAAATTTTGCTGACAACAAAAGCAGAGTCAATTCGATTATTGCGCTTGAATCAATGGCTCCTTCACTCATTCAAACTGCTGAAGCGAACCTCTATGATTCCTTGCCACTGCCTTATGTTCAAACTGCCATTGAAGTAGCAAAAGGATCAATCGGTTTCTTAAAAGGCGATTTAGTAATTGCCCTTAAAGAATTAACCAAGGATGATAAAGCCTTGTACCAAAGTTTTACCAAGGCCAATGGATCTGCTATTGATGCCTTAACTGATTATGTGAAATTTCTAGAAGTAAAAAAATTACCCAAGGCCAATTTGCATTACCCTATAGGCAAAGCTGCCTACAGTCGAATGCTCTATGCTGTTGAAGGTGTTACTACCGATCCAGATACCTTGTTAGCACAAGGTTTAAGTGCCCTTCACCATGAGCAAGAAATATTTAAAGCAGCAGCCCATGCCATTGACCCAACAAAGCCTGCCATTGAGGTCTACCACCAGATGCAAAAAGAACACCCAACCGCTGCCAACTTGATACCAGATGCCAAGAAAAACCTCGAGGCAGTGCGCAATTTTTTAATAGAAAAGAAAGTGGTTACCTTGCCTTCGGCAGTTAGGGTTAATGTTGAAGAATCCCCACAATACTTGCGTGCAGTTAGTTCAGCTTCTATGGATACCCCTGGTCCATTTGAAACCAAAGCCACTGAAGCCTATTATTACATCACACCAGTTGAAGCCAAATGGACACCAAAGCAACAAGAAGATTGGTTGGCTCAGTTTGATTATTATACAACTGATAATGTTACTATTCACGAAGCCTACCCAGGACATTACATGCAATTCTTACACCTGAATGCCTCTAAGGCTGGTAAGATCGAAAAAATATTTGGCAGCTATGCATTCATCGAAGGCTGGGCCCATTATTGTGAAGTCATGATGGCAGACCTCGGTTATGGAGACCCAACCAAAAAAGACAAATACAGGCTTGCCCAATCGGGAGATGCATTGTTAAGGTTGTGCCGTTTCTGTGTAGCCATTCAAACCCATTGCCACCAAATGACAGTTGACCAAGCCACCAAGTTCTTCATGGACAATTGGTACCAAGGCGAAAAGCCATCCCGTCAAGAAGCCATGCGTGGAACTTTTGACCCTCAGTATTTGTTTTACACCCTTGGCAAATGGGAAATCTTAGCCTTACGCAAAGACTATGAAAAACAGCAAGGATCCAATTTCTCCCTTCAAAAATTCCACGATGAAGTTCTCGACAACGGAATGCCACCAATTTATTTGCTAAGAGAAAAAATGATTAAATAACCGGTCAATGTAACAGTTGTTACGACTAGCCTTCTATTCTTGTTTCAAATTTGTGGAACAAGAACTAAAACATAAAGGCTATGAAGAATTTGACGCGTTTAATCTCTTTTTTTTGTCAGCAATTTTAATTTCTTGCACAACTAAATCCTATTTAGTTATTATTTACATTAATTATAGGGCTATTGTCCTTTAGGTTATTCGTAGCTTCAAGAACCACACTGTCTTTTACTTTTAACCCATCTCCGATAAATTTCACCATTTGATCATCTTTATTCAAGATAGTTATTGGGCACCGCCTAATCAACCCATTGGTAATTTTCAAAATAAAATTTCCTTCTGTATTCTGCAGTACAGCAGATTTTATTACTGACAAGTCATTGTTGTTTTCCGAGCTATTTATCTTGGCATTCACATACATGCCTGCTTTTAAACTATTGTCTTCATTCGGCACATCAGCCTCAACCAATTCCGCTCTAATTTGGTTGTTTAATGCTTCAGCTCTTCTGATAACCCTTGCATGAAATACATGGTTTGGGTAAGCATTTACCTGAAACTGAATGCTGTCTTTAAGTGAAACCTTGGCGACCAAATAATCAGGTATTGCTATCACAAGCCTGAGTAAGCGTGTCTCTTGTAATTCTAAAAGGGCTGTTTCCGAACCTTTTCCTGATGGGCCAACCAATGCTCCAGGATGGATATTTCTTGAAGTTATTACACCATCAAATGGGGCCAAAATTGTTAAATAACTTTTAAGTGCTTCCAATCCCTGACAATTTGATTGGGCCGAAGCCATAGCAGCACTATCTGCAACCATAATTGCTTTGTTTTGATCCAAATCATTTTGAGAAACTGCACCACCAGTTTTACTCGCATTGTATAACCTAAGGTAATTTTGCCTTCCTGCATTCCACTTTGCTTCTTGGGCATGCAATTTTCCATAAGCTTCTGCCAATTGGGCGTTTAATTCTGGTGCCTCCAATTCAATCAAAACATCCCCCTTGTGAACTTCACTTCCCCTATCCACATTTACCTTTTTAACAAAACTGTTCAATTTGGCAAATATTTGTACTTCCTCAAAAGGCTTCAATTCTCCAGGCAATGAAATCTTCATTTCCGTTGTGCTTTTTAGAATCAAACCTGTTTTCAGCAATCTTTTAGGAGTTGCAGCCATTGTTTCAATCCCCTCGTTGTTTGTGTTTTTATTTTTTCGGCAAGTGGACAATCCAAGGGCAATCCCCGCAACTGTAACAACGCCGATAACCAATTTAATAAAATTGCTTTTTTTCATATATTTAAAGTATAAATTAGTTATTGTTTACAACTAGATCATCCGGATCTAATGAGTTTGATTTGGTTTCTGCTTTTTCTTGCACTGCTGCAAATACAAGGGGTAAAAACAATAAAGCCGCAATTGTCGAGGCTGCTAATCCCCCAATCACGGCCCGTCCCAAGGGTGCAGTTTGCGAACCTGCCTCACCAAGACCTGATGCCATTGGAATCATACCAACTATCATTGCAAGACTGGTCATTAATATTGGCCTTAATCTATTCTTAACGGCAAGTAAAGCAGAGGGTTCTGATAGTCCATTAGATTTTCTAAATGTTTCAGCGCTAGTCACCAATAATATTGCGTTTGCAACGGACACTCCCACACTCATGATAATACCCATGTATGATTGTAGATTCAAAGTTGAGCCGGTAATCAAGAGTGCAATTAAACATCCTGCCAATACAGCAGGAATTGTTGATAAAACCACAAACGAAACTTTAAAGCTCTGATAATTTGCAGTGAGCATCAAAAAGATTACTACAATGGCCAATAAAAGTCCCGATTGTAGGCTATTCAAAGTCTCCGTTAGAAGTTGTACCATTCCTTTGGTTTGCACAACCAATCCCTTTGGCACTTCCCCCATATTTGCAAGTACCTTGTTCACATCATCAGCGGCAGAGCCTAGGTCATGGTTGTTAATGTTTGCTGTAATGGTTAATAACCTTCTAGGACCGTTTCTGTCATATTCTCCAATCACCGAGTCCACCTGAAGGGTTGCAACATCCGCAAGTATTGGTCTGGTCTTTCCTGCAATGAGCGGAATCGTAAGTAGGTCATTTTGGTCTTTCATGGTAAACTCAGGCATTTCTACCTGAACTTGGTAAGCATATCCATTTTTAGGGTCTAACCAAAAATTCTTTTCAGTAAATCTGCTCGATGAGGTCGCCGCAATCAATGAGCGCGATACTTCGTTTGAGGTTAATCCCAGTTGTCCAGTTTTTTCTCTGTCAATATTAATACGTACAACAGGGTAATGAATAGGTTGTGCAATTTGTACATCCCTTAAATACGAAATGGCTTTAATTTGAGGTAACAGTTTTTCTGCGAAAGCCCTACTCTGCTCTATATTTTTACCCCCGATGGCAATTTCAATTGGGGTAGGAGAACCTTGGCTCATGATTTTATCCGTAATATCTATTGGTTCAAAAGACAACTTCAGAAATGACATTTTTTCATGAATTTTTTGGCGCAACTCATCCTTAAATTTTTCCATATTTACTTTTGTCTCCTCACTAAGTGCCACTTGTAAGACAGCCTCATGGGGTCCACTGTTAAATATTAAGATATTGCTTGTTGCATAGGATGAAGGTTGTAAACCCACGTAGGCTGATGAAATTTCAATGTTTTTTTGACCACCAGCTTGCTGTCCTATTTCATCTAAAACAGATAAAAGGTAATCCTCTGTCCGCTCAATTCTTGTACCATCAGGCGCTTTAATTCTCAATTGAAATTGAGTTGAATTTACCCTTGGAAGAATATCCTTTCCTATATACAAGAAACCACCAATAATTACAGCAAATGCAATAAATAGGTAGCCTGCAATTATCATTCTTTTGCGTTTCATCCATCCAGAAATCAACCAGACAAAACCATCCCTGAAACGGTCAAATTTTTTATTGTCTTCATGTTTATGCGATGGTTTCAAAAACCAATTACACAAAATAGGCACAAGTGTTTGCGATAAGATAAAAGATGACAGCATCGAAAACCCAACAGCCAATGTAAGCGGCAAGAAAAGCGATTGAGGAATTCCGCTCATTAAAAATGCAGGGGCAAAAACAGCCAATATGCTAAAAAGAATCAATAATTTGGGCAATGAAATCTCAAAGCACGCATCTCGAATTGCCAATGAAAGCGGCTTTTTCATTTCTAGATGTTGGTGGATATTTTCAATGGTAACAGTTGATTCATCCACTAAAATGCCAATTGCCAAGGCCAATCCACTCAAAGTCATAATGTTAATGGTCTGCCCCGCTATTCCTAAAATAAAAACACCAGAAAGCAAGGAAATAGGAATTGTAATAATTACTATAATTGATCCCCTAATATCCCCTAAGAATAGCAATATCATCAGCCCTGTTAGAATGGCTCCAATTATACCTTCTGACAATAAGCTTTTTACAGCATTGATTACATATATACTTTGGTCAAATTCATAAGCTATTTGTACATCATTAGGCAATAAATTCTGCATAGTAGGCAATGCTTGTTTGATGCCTTTTACGACTTCCCAGGTAGAGGCTTCAGCTCTCTTGGTTACAGGAATATATAACGCTCTCTTACCATTTACAATAGCAAATCCAGAGGTGATGTCAGCTCCATCTACCACTTGTGCAATATCTCTAATAAAAACTGTCGGTCCTGCCCCTTTTCTGATAGGGATATTTTCAAATTCTGCCACCTTTTCAAGTATTGTATTTGTTGGAGTGATGTACATCAGGTTTCCGATCCGGATGTTACCAGCAGGTGCTACAGTATTGTTCTCAGCCAAGGCTTTTACAATTTCGTCAGGCGAAATATTTCTTCCCTTCATCAAGTCCGGATTTACTTTTATTTCAATTGTTCTGGCATTTCCACCGAAGGGCGGAGGCGAAGAAACCCCAGGTATAGCTGCAAATAATGGGCGAATCTTAGTCGAGGCCAGATCCTGCATTTCGTTCAAACTTCTGGTTTCACTTTTAAATACAATTTGTCCAACAGGTAGCGATGATGCATCGAACCTTACAACAATCGGAGGCAAAGTAGTAGATGGCATTTGGGCCCTTGCTCTGCTAACTTGAACAGAAACCTCAGCCGCAGCTTGTGCCATATCGGTTCCAGGGTAAAACGTTAATTTTAGCAAGGCTAACCCTTGAATTGTTTTAACTTCAATATTTTTTATTCCTGAAACATAAAGAAACTGGTCTTGGTACCTGGTTGCAATTAAACCCTCCATTTGTTGAGGAGACATCCCCCCGTACGTTTGTGCAACATAGATAACTGGTAAATTTAATTTGGGCAAAATATCAATAGGAATTTTCTGTATAGAAAGTATAGAAAAAAACAGGATGCCTAATACCAACACAATTACAGTTATTGGTTTGCGCAATGCACCTCTAATCAGGTTATTCATAATTATAGGTTTAGAAAAAGGTTAATGTTTCCTGCTACAGCAGCTTCAATTAAGACTGCCTTCCAGACATTGATTTTAGAGGTTACAGCATCTAAGGCCGCTTCATTCAATAAATAATTACTTTGACTCAGGTCAACTACCGTTGCCAATCCATTGTCATACCTAGCCTTGGTTTGGTTAAAGGCATCTTCAGCTGCTTTCATTCCGATAGGAGCCTCTAATGCTTGGTCCATGGCCGCCTTAATTTCTATTTTAGCATTTCTAATACTGGTTGAAGTTTCCACTAAGCTTTCCTCCATTTTCATGTCAAAACTTTTGCCTAAACTCCTCGCAGCTTTTACTTCTTTATTGAATTGAGGAAAAAAGAGCAAGTTCCAGTTCAGAGACAATCCTACTAAGTAATTGAATGTATTGGGTGTAAATCCATCTCCAAAATTTGGATACACTGTTTGTAAAGGCCCAGCACCAATTCCAGAACCCCTCTCCGAAGCAACTCCAACGAAATGGACAGTAGGCAAGTACGATTTCTCCACAATTTTTGCCTGGGCCCAGCTCAACTTTGAATTGCTAACAGCATTTAATAGTCCAGGATTGTTGCTAAAGTTGATGCTATCTGTCAAATTAATTTCCGGAAGTGATGACCCATATTTGTTCGTGTCGATTGTTGAAATTGAATTTTTACCTCCAATTAATAGTTCGAGCTGGTTAATAAAAAGACGCTTATGTTTTTTTATTTCAATGAGGTTCCTTTTGGCAATTGAATAATTTGCATTCGCAATCGAACTATCCACCCCCGGTTTAATTCCATTTGTCACTAAAGAAATGGCACTTTGTCTCAGCGTTATAGTTCTGAGGTAAAATTCGTTGGCAACCTGTTCCTTTTTTATGGCTCCAATTAAGTTCAAATAAGTCTCAATTATTTTTATTTTATGTGTGAATAATTCATTTTGAAAATCCACCTCTGATTTCATTGTTTTTTCATGTGCCAATTGATTAGCGGCTTTAATTTTGCCAAATGTAATCAGAGACCAATCCAGCGCCAGGTTTGATATTGAACCATCATAGGCAATTCCTGACCTTGCTGCATTAACTGAACCAGAAGTCGAATAAGAAAATCCTGTTAAATAAGATCCAGTTAATCCATTAGCAGTAGCATGTGATGCTTGCTCTTCTAAGTTTATTTTAGGCAAATAGTTCAATCTGGTGGCCTCTTCACTAAGTTTTGCGTACTCACTATTTAACTGGGCAGCAGCAATTGAAGGATAGTTTTGTTCGCCAAGCTGAAGCAATTCTTTGAGACCAATTTCCTTTTTGGATTCATGCTGTAATTCTTGTCCAAGCAAATTTTGCTTAACAAGCAATGTAAGCAAGGCAATTATTAATGCGATGATAATTGCCCTTTGCCCCCTAAAAGGAAGCTTTTTTTCCAGACTTTTCATCAGAGTTTAATTTGATTGTAAAATGATTGTAAATACACAGTTAATAGATTGCAAATAGATCTACTAACTAGTATGAAATTTGGGTAGAAAACCTTAAAATGTGTAAAACTTCTTAGATTCTAAAACAACGAAACAGGACATTTCGTTCCAAATTCGGAATGGCTTCAACCTCAGCAATAAATTGATGGTCTGAATTTATAACTGAATTTTCAGCAGTTAAACCAATTAAGCCTAAGTCACATTGTTTAAACTTGAATTTTGGGATGCATTTTTCTCCCAATGCTACTCTTTCATGCTCCGTCGGAATAAATTTCATATACCCACAACGGTAGGTGTTCTGACCCAATGCAATTGAAACACCTGTCTGCGGTTGGTCAATAAAAACAACCCGACCCAATGGTTTTTTTGGCCCATTGTAATTAATGACAAGTGAAAATAGCAATAAGTAACTAGATAGAATCACCGAAAGCAATACCGAAACAACGCTTTTTATGAATTTCATAGTTGGTCAGTTAGTCAATGCTTTCATCTTTTTATGTCACGGTTTCGAATTATGTCACGGTTTCGAATTATGTCACGGTTTCGAATGGTATAATTGACATAGGTTACAAATATAAATGATGTTGAAGTGAAATTCGATTAAATTTATGTTAAATATTCCTGCCAAAGACCCGACCATGCTTTATACCGAAGCAATTTTAAAGGAAGACTTTGAAGGACTTAAAATTAATGTCCTAAACACCCCTGAAGGGTGCAACCTTTCACCCACTTTTTCGTAAAAACTATATAACACATGTTAATTTTGTGTTAAGTTTGTTATGTTTAACCATTAAACCAATTACATGAGAAAAAACTACGCTAAAAACATCCTCAATTTGGTGCTGCTAACCTTGCTAACACTTTCGTTATCAAGTATTAAGGCCAGTAATTCAACAAATGAGAATGACATTGCACCTGCGTGCAATCAACCAGATGTTCCAACGGTAACTGCTGGTAGTACCAAGCTTTGTTTTGGTTCTTCCACTTTATTGATTGTTACAGCTAGCAATCTCAATGATGCTGCAAATTGGACTTGGCACACCGACAGTGCAAATGGTCAAACCGTAGGAACAGGAGATACCTTATATATCTTGCCTACAAAAACAACAACCTATTTTGTTAGAGGAGAAGGAAATTGCGTTGGAACCAGCGCAACAGCCCAATCGGTAACAATTACAGTAAACCTAATTCCAACACTTACCGCTTCTGCTAATCCCACAACGCTTTGTGCCGGAAACAATATAACACTAACAGCCTCTGGTAGTGGAAAAATTACTTGGAACAAAAGTGTAACCAACGGAACTCCATTCTATGCTTCAGATTCTGCCACTTATGTAGTAACCAGTACTGATACAAATACAGGTTGTTCTACGTCTGCTTCGTTTTTTATTGGTTACCTACCACCAGCACCTGTGGCTGTAAATTCTAACACTTGTATTGGAGCTCAAAATGTAAATCCAAATGTAACAGCCTTAAATGGTTTCTCATTAAAATGGTATGATGCCCCTGTTGGTGGAAATGTTTCTTATGCTACACCAGTAGTCCCAACCAATGTGGTTAAGTCTTATACCTATTATGCCAGTCAAATTGCTGCAAGCACCAGCTCTGCATCGAATCCAAATGGGGTTTCATTTGGTTACCAAGGAACAGCCCAAGGTCAAACATTTCAAATTCCTGGTTCGGGTATTTTGAGTACCATTAGTGTAAGTATAAGTACTTGGTATGGTGCCGTGGATAGTACCTATTACACCATGAAGGTTTATGACACAATAGGAGGTAATTTATTGGCAACAGCAGGTAATAAATTCTCTACTCCGCCCAACAGTTCTTGGACTTACACAGGTGGAAATTTTGATTTCACAGCCGCTGGTTTAAATGTAATTCCTGGCAAGACCTATTATTTCGAAGTTTCATCAAGTGGATCTTCATTTTTAATGTATGCCTCTTATTCGGATAATTACACTCAAGGCGATGGATATGTAAATGGAAGTACCATTGCTGGGATGGACTTTGTATTTACTGCAACTGCTACACAATATGGCTGCGAAGGTCCACGTGATACTGTTACTGTAAGCGTTTATCCTGTTCCTCATATTACTGCTATAACTTCTGCTGACACAATTTGTAAAGGAAATACTGTAACCCTAACAGCTCAGGGTGGTCAATCTTATAGCTGGACAAACAATGTTCAAAATGCAACAGCCTTTACCCCTTCTGATTCTGCTACCTATATTGTAACCGGAACAGACTCTGTAGGTTGTTCAAATACGGCTTCAGTTTTTGTTGCAGTAAAACACAGCCCATCATTAAATGTGACATCTTCTAACAACTCTTTATGTGTTGGCAATACCATAGCGTTAACTGCAACCACAGATGGCAAGTATGCTTGGAATAAGAATATCGTTAACGGCGTTCCATTTACAGCAACTGATTCTGCAACATATTCTGTAACTGCTATAGACACAGTAACAGGTTGTTCAACTTCAGCAAGTGTTTTTGTAGCAGCATTACCTCCTGCGCCTACAGTTTCTAATGTAAAAACTTGTTTAGGAACTCAAGGAATGAACCCTGCAGTTACAGGCTTAAATGGCTACACTGTAAATTGGTATCCTTCATTCAACGGAGGTGTTGCAAATACCACCACCCCAACGGTACCTACAGATTCTGCTAAGTCATTTACTTATTATGTAAGTCAATTACTCATCAATAACTACTCTGCCGGAAATTCCGCTGCCGTGAGTTTTGGTTATGCAGGAACAACTCAAGGTCAAACTTTTGTAATGCCTGTAACCAGTGTATTGAATTATATTTCTGTAAACATTAGTACATGGTACGGAGTTACTGACACCACCATTTACACGATGAAATTATACGATAGCTTTGGTGGCAATTTGTTGGCAACTGCAATCAATACCATGTCAACACCTCCAAGCACCGGTTGGACTTATACAGGAGGTAATTTCAATTTTAACCCAATCACCTTAATCGGAGGAAAAACATATTATTTTGAAGTAAGCTCTAGCGATTCCCAGTTCTTATTTTATGCTTCTTACAGCAACAACTATGCTGATGGTGATATGTACGTAAATGGTAATTTGCAATCAGGTGCTGACGTAACTTTTACAGCAAACGCCAACCAATATGGTTGTGAAAGTAACCGCGATTCTGCAATTGTAAGTGTGTATTACAATCCAACTGTTAAAGTGACAGCAAGCACAAACTTAGTATGTGCAGGCACACCGGTTACCCTAACTGCAAGTGATGCAGGTCAAGGTTACGGAGTTGCAGCCCCAGGCCGTGTCGAAAACAATGCAGTTGCCACCCAATTCAATTGGACCAACAATGTAATAAATAATGTTGCCTTTGCACCAACCGATTCTGCAACTTATATTGTAACTGCTGTCGACACCCTTACTGGTTGTTCTGTAACTGCATCAACCTTCGTTGGTGTAAATCCAAGACCAGACAATTCGGTAATCGTAACAGACACTAACTTAACAGTTGGTCAGTCAGGTGCGAAATACAATTGGGTGGATTGTAACAATGCCTACGCTTCAATTCTTGGTGACACCAATCAAGTAATGGCAATTGTTCAAAGCGGAAACTTCGCAGCCATCATCAATCTTAACGGTTGCGTTGACACCACTGCTTGCCAATTGGTAATCAATACAGGCATCAACAAATTGGCCAACCAAAAGGTCACTGAATTATACCCAAATCCAAATGCAGGAATGTTCACCCTTAAGACCAACCAATTGGGTATCTATAAAATAATCGATGAATTAGGACAAGTTGTTCAAACCATGACTGTAACAACACCTGAAGAAACCATCATTCATTTAGACAATGCTAAAACTGGTTTGTATTATTTAGTCGGAACAAACAATGCCTACAACCAAGTAATCAGTGTGGTAAGGTAGTTGGATGGTAGTAACTTATTTTCTTTAGGCTATGATTTCTAACAATAGCTATTTACTAAATAAAAATTGATTTCTGATTCATCCAAAATAAAAAGAGGGTCTCCTGACGGGGACCCTCTTTTTGTATTTTAATAGATTAATTAAAATTGTTTTCTGAATTTAGTATTTAAAATGTTGCAAATTGCTTTTTCGTTGCCTAAATGTATGTTTATGCAGGAGTAATTCATTCAATAAGTTTTTTTAATTCTTCTTTAGTTGGCAAATATAATTTGTATTCTTTAGCAAAAATTGTTTTGTTGTCCTTAGGCAATGTGATCTCCACCACTGCATCACTTTTATCTTTACAAATAATTATACCTATTGTAGGTTTTTCGTATTTCAATTTAACATGGCGGTCGTAATAATTAACATACATCTGCATTTGGCCAATGTCTTGATGTTTTAATTTACCTATTTTCAAATCAACTAACACAAAACATTGCAACAAGCGATTATATAAAACAAGGTCTACGAAAAAAATTTCTTCATCAAATGAGAATCGAACTTGCCTACCTTGAAATAAAAAACCTTTACCCATTTCAAGAAGAAAGTGTTCAATTTTATTGATGATAGCGGTTTCTAAGTCAGATTCCGTATAGGTTGCTTTTTCTTCCAAGCCAAGGAACTCTAATACATATGAAGTTTTTAAAACGTCTTCCGGTTTATCTATAATTTGACCTTTGTTCGCAAGCTCTTTCACTTTCTTTTTATCCTTACTAAGAGCTAATCTTTCAAATAAACTGCTATTTAATTGGCGTTCCATTTCTCTTACGCTCCAATTGCTTTGCGTTGATTCTATCTCGTAAAACAACCGTTCATTTGAATCTTTAATTTTGCTTAGTATTACATAATGCGACCATGAAAGTGGGAATATGTCCGCTATGGAATTCCGATGAAGCGTCTCCGATGTTGCGGCGGAAGGCAAAGATTTCGCAGACAGTGTCTGCGGAATTGGCAATTCGTTTTTTCTATGTTTAAACGCGACAAAAAACAAGCGCATTTGCTCAAGATTCCTATCAGAGAATCCTTGTCCAAATTGTTTTGTAAGACTTTTACTAAGTTCTTTAATCGTTTCTTTACCGTAAGCGGCCTTTGTTTTCCCACCTTGTTCATGCTCCACAATTAATCGTCCTAAATGGAAATAAGTAAACACCATTACGCTATTGGTTTGCCTTACAGTTTGCTTACGTGCAGCGGCAATTAACTCAATGGCCTGTTTAACCAAAAAGGAATCAGCGGTCTTGTTGAACTTCTTTTTTATCATATCAAATTATTTGCCATTTGCAGGTCCTTTAATAAGATTTCAGAATTGATTGCATTTATTTGATTTTTTCAATTCCACCTCTTTAATAAACCTAAATTTTGTAGGCAATAGAAACTATCTGGTTTGCCCGGTAACAATATTTAACCAATGTTCAAATGTTCAGATGCAAAGTTGCGATTATTATTTCAAACACAAAATTTAACAACAACTTCGTTTGCACTTGAATGCAGTCTATCACTATCGTTTTTTTATTCGAGCTTCATTCATGCTGGTGTTGGCATGAGGTCATTGTAAATGGTATTGTAAAACAGGCAGTTGATTTAATTTAAAAATTCAATTATTGTTTTTTTAAGTCAAGAAGATGACTAATATTTAGACCGAAAAGTTATTCTTCACTTTTTATCTTGGATTAATTCTATCCTCCGGTACTCCACTTCAAAATCATCTGCTGTCCTTACAGCCACATGACCAACATATCCATCAGGTAATTCAAGTTCCACAATCTTAATTCCATTCATCTTATCGTAAAATTTACGCGCGTAGCTTTTACCTTCAGCGATTTCATCTTTTGCCCCCCCTTCTTTGTAAATGCCTTCATCCGAAATTGCAGCACTAAAAATTTCATTCGTGTTAACTCTTTCTTTTTCTTTCGAAACACCATCCTCCAAAATCCCCACTTGCTCTCCCAACCCATTCATAACACCCCAGCCCGCGGCTTTATGGGCCGCCTCCTGCGCTGTCCATAATTGAATTGTCAACTCAGGTATTTCTCCAGTTCCTCCATTTAGGTTTTCAATTATTTTTTCTGAACCCAAAACCTGCTCCACATCAACGCCAATATCTCCAATTAAGGTTCCCGCACAAACGGTCAATCCACCCGAGTGACTTGTATTAAAATAGAAGGGTTGTTGCGAAATTTGTTCAGATGCATCAACTTTAAAGTAAGGTTTGTTGTATTCAGAATAACAAAGGTTATTCAAATCAAGAATAGTTTCCTTTCCCCGAATATTTGCTTCACCAAATTCACTTCCTGCACCACCACTTCCTGGTTCAACAATTGCACCACCAACATCCCCACCACCAACATCCCCACCACCAACATCCCCACCACCAACATCCCCACCA
>Ga0214172_1000566_pt1 | contig 14984 bp, 8 predicted proteins | sample TroBogEpilimnion_29_FD_153010 | JGI IMG/M metagenome (GOLD analysis project Ga0214172, IMG submission 153010) | Freshwater microbial communities from Trout Bog Lake, WI - 12JUL2007 epilimnion | ecosystem: Environmental > Aquatic > Freshwater > Lake > Epilimnion/Euphotic zone | place: Trout Bog...
ACCCGCCGGTGCCGGGCGAATGCGGCGACCTGAGCGCGCCCGCGGAGCCGAGTGGACGTCGCCGCCGTCACGCCCCGGCAGCCACGTCACGTTCGCGCGACCAACGCTCACGAATAAGGGAAATCTGCCACCCCGCGCCTTCAACCGGGTGAGCGCAAAGTGATCAAGAACGGCGCGCGAAGTAATGTCGTGTGAGCGTTAGCGATCTAACTTTTAATAGCGCGGCGCGGGACGACGTTTACGGGCAGCCTAGATATAGCGACCGGTCAAACGGATGATCTGTTGACGAACAATCTGCCAGACACTTTTAATTCCGGCGAAAGCTTTCCGGGGGGCCAAGATAGCTGGGTTTGACGCCGCCCAGATTGACTACCATTTTTTGCAGCAGCACGCCGGGATCCATCATCCATAACTTGAGCGTGTGATAGCCGGGCTCCGCAAGCGTGAACTGTATTTCGGTGCTGCGGGCGTTGTTCTTGACGGATTCTTCCCAGTTCCGCCGGGCCTCCGGCGCCTTCAGACCCACCGGCACCACGTTTACGATTTGCGCCGGCTGATCATCCCAGGAGGCGGCCCATTGCAGGCTGCGCCCGGGAATAAAGTTCAAGGTGGGGGACGTGCTGGCGGCCACGGACACGACACCCGTGCTGAACAAATACATCCGGTATTCCAAACAGGGAGAATCTTTCCCCGGGATGGCACGGGGCGCGTCCACCGGCTGCGTGGTGCGCATGCCCGACAGGGTGCGACCATAATCCTCGACCCGAAGCCAGCGATTGTCCCCGGCATCCACCTTCCGCGTGTAATGCTCGGGCTCGATGGAAACGCAGCCATCCGCTTCCACAAATCCGGTCAAAGAATCCCGCGTTGGGGCGACCGGATTAAACACCTTCACCTGAACCGCAACCGTATGGCCGGTGCCGGTCAGCCGCACCTCGCCGTTGACGGAGCCGTGGGGCACGTGGTCCCAATCGACGCTGACCCATAACCGCTGGTCTTTATTAACGGTGCCATTGGTTTGGCTCAAAAGGAGCCACGGGGCGCTCACGACGGCGGTGAACGCGAACGGGGTTCGGCCTTGATTAAAGACTTCCAGGTAATGGCGTGGGCGGTTAAATGAATCAAAGGACGGCAAGACCGCCGCCGCTGAGGCGCCAGGCCACACGGCGTCAGAATTTTCCACGGTCAGGGCCATTGCCGCGGCCGACGGGACTTTTATTTCCGTCAACGGAATGGCACCAAGGTTATTTTTTCGGGGGTCGGCCCAATTGGTGTAGCCGATGACGGTCTGGTCCATGAAATGATTCCATTTACCGTCCAGCAAGGTGCGGTTGTAGTGATCCAGCAATTGGGTTTCGGCCCGGAACAAGGAGCGAGTTTGGGCGGCCAGGTCGTTGGCGCTGGCGCGACGTTGCCGGGCATAGAGGGCATTTTTTGCGGCGGCCAGATACAGCGCATTCAATTGCGCCGAGGCCTTGGTGGGAAACAAGACCAGTTCATAAAACGAGGCGCGTTCGGCGGCCGGCAACTGGCCGGAGATGATTTCGGCCCTGGCGGCGATGGCGTTAAAATCCGCCACGACCTTTTCGAATTCCTGATAATTCACGAGACTGTAGGTCGTGGCGTCCAGCAGTTCCGGTTTGCGGCGACCATTGTATTTCGTGTATTCGGCAAGAATGTCGGCAATGTCCCCGGCATAAGCCGGGCCGAATTCCTGTGCCGCCCACAGCCGGGTGAATTCGTTGATATTTTCATTGGTCCAGCGGTCGGGATCCCAAGCGAGGTGCAGGAAGTACTCTAGGGGGAATTCATAGCCCTTGAAATGGCCCACGTTCACGATCCAAATGCGGTCCGCGCCGTATTGTTGGGCGAGGGACATCTGGTCCCAGATTTTGGCAATCGGGCTGGTGTTCAGCCATTGGTAACTGCGCGGATCACCGTGATAATCGAAGTGATAATAGACCCCTGCCCCGCCGGTGCGCCGACGCTCTTCCGCCGTGGGCAGGCGGCGGACGTTGCCCCAATTATCTTCCGCCCACAGTAATGTCACATCGTCCGGCACCCGCATTCCGGCATTGTAATAATCGAGCACTTCCTTGTAGAGACACCACAACTGCGGCACCTGAGTGACGTCCGGATTGATTTCAGCGGCGATCAGCTTCCGTTGGACGCCCACGATCTGTTCCAGTAATGCCTGATTGGCCGCCGGGCCACCTGTAGCCATCGGCGTGTCATTGGCCCCGCGCAGGCCGAGGGTGATGATGTTTTCGTCATTTTTATTGCGCCGAATTCCGTCGCGCCAGAAGGTCTCCATCACATCGGGATTTTTGACGTAGTTCCAATGGCCCAGCGTTTTTTGGTAGCGCCGGTCCCATTCCTTCTGCGCCCGCATCATCGGCTCCTGATGCGAGGTGCCCATCACGATGCCGTAGCGATTTGCCAGTGCGGGATTGTTGGTATCGTCCTCATTGAAGGCGTTGTTCCACATGGCCGGCCAGAGGTAATTGGCGTTGAGCCGCAGCATCACTTCAAAGAGATTGGTGTAGAAGGCCGGACCATAATTGGCAGCTTTCGGCCAGCCGGGGGCGCGGCCGTATTTTCCCTGAATCCACCCGGTGAGCGCGGGGGCTTCATCATTCAGAAAAATCCCCCGATACTTCACCGACGGCGGGCCCTGCCGGAAATTACCGGCTTTGACAAAGAGTTCCGGGTGATGCTGGGGCGGCACATCGGCCCAGTAATGCCAGGGGGAAACCCCGATTTGGCCGGAGAGATCGTAGATGCCATAAATCGTCCCGCGCTGGTCGCTGCCGCAGATGACGAGAGCGCTGTCCACCCCTGGCCAGGGCTGCGGCACGACCTGGAGGAAGAAGGATTCCCATTGGCCGGCTATGGGTGAGACATCCAGCTTCCGGTCGCGAAGCAATTGCTCAATCAGCGCGCTTTTGCCGAGGGTGCCGATGAGGACCACATGGCGTTCCGAAAGGGTTCCGGCCTGAGACCATGCGGGGAGACAGCCGGAGACGCTTTTCACATCCGCCTGCAAATCACGCGCCGCCCGGACAACCCCGGACCACTCATGGGAATCCACACACAGAGTGGCAGCGGAATTTTGGTGAACGAGCGGGAAGGAATCCGGACCGGGGGCGGTTTCAATATATTGAATTTGGCCGAGCGCGAAGCCCTTGCCGGCAAAGCCGATCAGGGTCGCGACGGCGATCAACAAATTGAATAATATATGCAAGTGGTTTGCTAAATTGGAACGGCTCGCAACCAAGATGGCCCCGTTCAACCAAAAGTTAAAGCACGACCATCAGCCAGGCCGCCCTAAAAGCAACGACATTTCATCCGATTCCGGCTTCAACGGGTGGTCGTCTGTGATTCGGTATAGGTCAGTTTTTTAGCGTGGGTGGTATGGATGACCGCCTCAAAGGCCGGCTTAGGCTGGCCGTTGCGGTCAAATAAAAGCGGGTAGCTGGTCCGCCCTCTGATGGGCCAGTTATTGAGCCACGACCCCCCATCGGTCACCCCCCAAAAAGTCACCCGCTGAATTTCATGCCGGTGTTTCATAAAGATATTAAACAGGTCGGCGTAACGTTGCGCCAGCTGTTGCTGAACGGCACCCGGCAAGCCGTCTGGATAGGGATTCAATTCCGCGCGCGCCGCAAATTTCAGCGAGATATCCGCCCCCGTATAATTCGACGCCGAGGGCAGCACATCCACGTCCAATTCCGTAATGGAAACTTTCACCCCCAGGGTGGAAAAGGCTTTGATAGATTCGGTCAGATCCTCTTCGGTTGGCCAGATCATGTTGTAATGACCTTGCAGGCCAACGGCAGCGATATGCACCCCCTGGGCTTGAAGTTTTTTAAGCAGGACCACGGCCCCGGCACACTTGGCGGCATGTTCCAGTCCAAAATCGTTATAATAAAGTTCCGCCTGCGGATCGGCCTCATGCGCAAACTGGTAGGCCTTAACCACGTAATCCTCACCGATGATTTTCAGCCACGGCGAGGGATGCAAGGTGCCGTCGCTGCCCAATGCCTCATTGACCACATCCCAGCCTCTGATCTTACCCTGATAACGGCCGACCACAGTAAAGATGTGCTCCCGCATCCGCGCCAGCAACAGGTCGCGGCTGGCCGGATTCCCGGCCTCGTCCTGAAACACCCAGGCGGGCGTCTGTTCGTGCCAGATCAGATTATGTCCAATGATGAACATTTTATTGGTAACGCCGAACCCGACATAGCGGTCGGCGAGTGAAAAATTAAATTTCCCGGGTGCCGGATGGACGGATTCCCATTTCAAAACATCTTCCGGGCTGATGGAATTAAACTGCTGTTTCACCAGAGTCGCCTCCGCCGAATTGGTTTCGCAGAAGTGGGATGAGTTCAGGGCCGCGCCGATGAGGAAATCCTTCCGGAAGGCATCCTTCAGGACCGCCGGGGCGCCGCCCACCGCGGACCACGCGACACTCAAAATTGCAGTCAGACAAGTTAATTTCATAAAGTTATCAGGCCGCAGCCTGTTTCCGGCGCTCGGCCAATTCATCGGACATTTCAATGGTAATGCGCTGGTTCAGTTTGTAGGCCAGCAGCAGGACCGTGCAGATGGCGAACATCACGCCCACGGCAAGGCCAGTGAGCGCGCGGTAACCTGTCACAGCCTCCGGCGCCGCCGGCAGTTGCGTGTCGTAGTGGAACAGGCCGGCCATGAGCCACAGGAACGACGCCGAGCCGAGCGCGAGGCCGGCCTTGAGGGTAAAACCAATGGTGGCAAACACGATGCCGGTGAAGCGCCGGCCGGTTTTCCATTCGGAATAATCCGCCACATCCGCGTAGATAGCCCAGACGAGCGGAATCGTCGGCGCATACACCAGCGAGCCGATGATGGTCAGCACCACCATGCCGGTCACATCCGTGGGTTTAAGAAAATAGAATGCGAACGCATTGACCGTTGAGAGGGTGAAGCCGGTCACGGCCACGGCTTTCTTGCCAAACCGATGAGCGAACGAGGCGGAGAGGAGGATGACGATGATCGTCGTCAGCGTGCCCACCATGTTGACGACGCTGTTGAACACGTCGGCCACGTTGGAAGTGGCGAGGTGATCCCGCGTGCCGTGGACGATGTAGCCGAGCCATTCCAGCAGGCCGCCGGGCTTGGGCGCATCCGCGGCGAGCGCCGGTCCGGTGAGGCCGATTTTCTCCACGAAATCGAACATTGCAGCCTTATCCACGTAGTGATGGTAGTAGTTGTAGAGCGCGCCACCGCGGAAGGAGAGGATGGCAAAATGAACTAGGGTCATCAGCGCCATCACCTTCCACGGGCCGTTCCGGATCAGGTCGGCAAAATCCTGCAGGGGGGAAGATTTCGTTGGGTTGACGGGCTGGATGCGTTCGCGCGTGCTAAAAAAAGTGACCATGAACAGAATCAAACAGAGCACGGCCCAAACAGTCATCGTCATCTGCCAGCCATGGGCGCGGTCATGACCGACGGCGAATTTGGCGACCAGCGGCAGGGTGAAGCCACCGACGATGAATTGCGCGATGTTCACGGCAATAAAGCGGAAGGAGTTTAAGCGGGCCCGTTCGTCCAAATCGGCGGTCATGACGCCTCCGAGCGCGGAATACGGCATGTTGTTCATGGAGTAGAGCGTCATGAGCAGCGTATTAGTGATGCCCGCATAGGCGATCAGCATTCCCATGCTCCACCCTTTGGGGGTGGTGTAGGCCAGCACCATCACCACTGCCCACGGCGCCGCGGTCCACAGGATCCACGGGCGAAATTTGCCCCAGCGCGTTTTAGTGCGATCGGCGAGGACGCCCATGATGGGATCGAACAAGGCGTCCCACAAACGCGGCCACAGCAGGATGGCGGCGGCGGCACTGGCGGTGAGGCCGAAGGTGTCGGTGTAGAAATTGAGCTGGAACAGAATCATCGTCATGAAGACGAAGTTCGCAGCCGCGTCGGCGGCGGAGTAACCGGCCTTCTCGAAGAAGGAGAGTTTGTGATGAAAATGGGGGGCGATTTTGTTCATGACGTCCGATGCATAATTCGTCTGCTTCATGGCTGGCCTGGGATCGTCTTGATCGAGCCGTCGGGGAGATATTCCAACTCGATCACTTTCAGGCTGCGCAGCCAGGTCCGGCCAACGGACGGTTTTGAATCATGGTGGAACAGGTACCACTGGCCTTTGAATTCACAGATGGAATGATGGGTGGTCCAGCCAATCACGGGCGTCAGAATGACCCCTTGATACGTGAAAGGTCCGTCAAGACTGTCACTCGTGGCGTAGCACAGGCAGTGGGTATCACCGGTGGAGTAAGAGAAATAGTATTTACCGTTGTGTTTGTGCATCCACGACGCTTCAAAGAAACGGCGGTCGTGATCCCCGGCCGTGAGCAGCTGGCCCTGCGGGTCAAGAATGACGAGGTCGCGCGGCGCTTCGGCAAACTCCAGCAAGTCGTCGCTCAGCCGAACCATTTTGGGGCAGAGCGCCGGCTCCTGGTCGGCTGGCTCTTTGCCGCACTCCATGGCCTTATTATTGCGATAGCGCTGTAATTGTCCGCCCCACAGCCCCCCGAAAATCAAATAATGAGAGCCGTCGTCCTCCTGAAAGGCGCAAGGGTCGATGGAATAGCTGCCTTTGATGGGGTTCGCCTGCGGGATGAACGGTCCTTCCGGTTTATCACTCACGGCCACGCCAAGGTGAAAGACGTCGTTTTTATCCTTGAGCGAGAAATAGAGGTAGTATTTGCCATTTTTGCAGGCGCAGTCGGAATCCCACAGCTGACGGCCGGCCCAGGGAATATCCTTTAAATCCAAGACCACGCCGTGGTCCGTCACCGCACCGTCCATGGCATCCAGCGAGAGCACGTGATAATCCCGCATGTCGAAATGGTCACCGTTGTCGTTCTCGGTGATGCCGGATTCGATATCGTGTGAGGGATAGATATAGAGTTTGCCGTTAAAGACATGCGCCGCCGGATCGGCCATGTAGGTGCCGTCGGGAACCAAGTATCGCGCGAATTTCATTTTAAATGGGATTTCATTCGGCCAAAAAATTACCTGCGGGGGGCATGCAACGGGAACAGGGCCCGGCCATCACCGACCCGCTTTATCGCCTTCGTGTTCATGGAGCTATGGTGGGGTTCAGGGTTGGGGGATGATTTCGATGCCATTGATCTGCGGATTTTCGATATTGGCAGCGAATTCGATTAGCAACTTGCCGTTCCCAATCGCCACGGGCACCGTTTCCACATACGCCTTGAGCGCGCCGCCGGCCTTAACCCAAACATCGAAATCCTTGAACCGACGGCCTTGCACATTGAAAGAAAACACCCGTTCCCCGGGGCCGCCGACCCCTTCATAAGTCTCGCAAAAGTGCAGCTTCACAAGGTATTTTCCGTTGGGCAGCGACCATGAAAACGAATCCATGGAATAATGTTCGGTGCGGTAAATATCCGGGTCGGCCGTGTTGCCGATGGTTAAATCAGGCCGGGCCACGGTATCGCCCCCCTGAAACCCCGCATCGGCCCCCCAGACATTGCCGGCGCTATCGGTGAAAGGTGACGAGCCACCGGCTTTGATGCGGATGCCGGCCACAGCCGCGGGCGGGATTGGCGCTGACACGCCTGCCGGTGCGGCGGCGGTTATGGGGGCTGACTGGCAGCCGACCAATCCCAGCGCCAGGCTGATTAAAATCAAGACCTGGCAAAACCGGCATGGCAATCTTTTGTTCATAACAGCCAAGCGCCGGTGTTGGCGTTCGGTAGAGGAACAATTTACCGTGTGCGACGGCCCTCGCACCATCCGCCAAATGTCGTATATTAGCCGGAGGCGAGGGCGGGCCGGATCGTTTCCGAAGGCTTGGAACGAAGGTATTTGGCGGCGGCTTCGGTACGGCAGCGCACATGGAGTTTTTCGTAGATGTGCATCAAATGGGTGCGCACGGTGGTGGAACTGATGTGCAATTGGACGCCGATTTCCTTATTAGAAAGGCCTTCGGCCAGCAGCGCCAGAATTTCCATTTCCCGCGCGGAAAGCTGTTCGGTTACCGACCGGTCGGCGGGGGCTTCCAAAAAGGAGCGCACCACCATGCGGGCGATTTCACTGGTCATGGGCGCACCGCCGGACCGCACCTCGGCGATGGCCGCGAGAATCTCCTTTTCGTCCGACCGCTTCAAGACATAGCCACACGCGCCCGCCTTGAGGGCCTGGAAGATCATTTTGATATCCTTGTACACCGTCAGCATGATGACCTGGAGGTGCGGCAGTTTTTCCCGGAGCCGCGCGGTGCAGACAATACCGGATTCGCCGGGCAGATGGATGTCCATCAAGACGACATCCGGGAGCTGAACCGGAATCACCTTGCACGCCTCTTCCGCGGAACCACAGGCGCAGACGCAGCTATACCCGGGCGTGTCGCCAATCAGCTTCGCAAGGTATCGGCGTAACGTCGGGTTGTCTTCGACAATGGCCACTTTGGTCATAAGCACTTGCTTCTCATTGTGGGCTAAGGATGCTGACAAGTCACTGGATTCCCCCAATTTATTTAAAATGACATCAGCGAGCATGGGACACATTACCCCAATGACCCGTTTCCAAAAATACGTCAAACGTCGTATTCGGGCGAGGCCTCACGCGGCTGGCAACGGCAGGCGAATTTTGACGGTGGTGCCCAGGCCGACAATGGGCTCAATCACGCAACTGCCGCCCGACTGGGTCAATCTGGCTGAAAGATTTTCCAAACCATGTCCACTCACCACCACAGCCGGATCGAAACCGGAGCCATTATCCGCCACCACAATTTCCAGCACCCCCGCCACCAGCGCAATACCGAACTCCACTTCGGTGGCATGGGCATGGCGCACGATATTATTCAGCGTCTCCTTGACGGCCAGCAGGAGGTCGTGCCGGATCCGGCCATCGAGTTGAACGGCGGGCAGGACCACGGGAATTTTGAACCGGCAGATGAGGCCGGAATGGGACAGATAATCGGCCACAAAGCCCCCCAGATAATCCGCCAGCGATTGAAGCGAATTGTCCTCCGGATCCACCGCCCACACAATGACATCCAGGGCAGAAACCAGCCCGTAGACCTTGTCGGCGATGGCCCGGAACAAGCCCGGGTGATCCGCGTCGCCGGGCGGCTGGTGCCGACCGGTACTCGCGAGCACCCCGATTTCCGTCAGGCTGGAACCGAGATCGTCGTGCAAATCGCGGGCGATGCGCGAGCGTTCGGATTCCAGCGCGTGCTGGCGCTCGACGTGTTCGCGTTCGTGGATTTCACGCTGGAGCTGCGTGGTGCGTTGCTCCACCAACCGCTGCAACTGTTGGATCCATACCCCGGTAAAAACTAAAATAACCAGCAAAACCCCGACGAGAATGAGCATCCGTTGCAGCGTCCACCACGTGGGTTGCGAGAGCACCACGATGTCCGACGGTGAATTTATCAATAATTCAAATGAATCGACCGCCGATCCCGGTCGCAGGTTGTGTCCCAGGGCCACATAAACGCCGGTCAGGGCCAGCCGGCTGCCGGTGCGCAACGACAGTTGCGGCGAGGCTTCAGGGTCCAGGTGGGCCAGATACAGATGCGTGCCGGACTGCATTTCCAAAACCGTGGCGCCTTGTTCCAGATGCCAGCCGAGCAGTTTTCCCTCCACACGCACGCGGGTGGAATCCAGGTTTTCCCGCATCAGATCCGCTTCCGCCAGTTTCCGCGGGGGCAACAGGGTGTCACTGCCGGTTTTGCGCAGCAACACCTCGCGCAGCAGCAACGTCGTCCGACCGATGTCGGGATAGCCGACCGCGTCCACGACATCGCCGGGCTGCGCCACCATTTTGTCGGCGGGCAAGAGCCGGAGCCCGGCACCATCTTCCTGCAGGAAGGCTTGCGTCGCATCGGCGTAGATCATTTGGCCATGCACCTTCACGCGGCGGAACGGCCTGGCCTGCGCATCGAACAGCAGCAGTTCGCGCGGCGTCTTCGCAACGGCGGCAAACGAATCTGCGGGGGCGGGCGTATCGATGCTGAGGGTGGCATTGCGCATGCGCACGCTGCCGACGCGCACTTCGCGCGTGTCCGCATTCCACAAGGCATACAGCACCCCACGAATCTGCGTGACCGTTTTCAGGAACGGTTTCAGCTCCGACTGATCATAGCCGTCCATTTGGACGTCGAGCCGGCCTTCGGGCAAGAGCAGCGTGACCTGGTTGTTTTGCACCTCGGTGACCAACCCTTGCAATTGCACCCATTGAACATCCAGACTGCCGTTGAGCAATTCCGGCCACGTCGGCACGACCGGCTCCGGCAGCCGGCCGGTCCCCAGGAAAGTCAGCTTGTCGGCAATGACCACCGGAGCAAAATCGCCGGCACCGCTATGGCCTTCCACTTCCCAAAATTCACCGAAGGCGGGAAACGTGTTGGAAACCATCGTCAGGCTGACAAAAACCCCGCGCGTGTCGTCTTGCAGCGACAGCCACCGGTCATACGGGGAATTCTTGGCATCAGTGATGACCCCACGCAGGCGCACTGGCAACGCCCGCCGGGCGTCCTCGATCGGCAGCCCTTGCACCTGGTTCACCGACGTGAGGGGCGGGGAGGATTGCCCCCCGGTGGCTTCCTTGATCCATTGAATATCCCCGGTGCTGGCGGCGAACACTTTGCCCAACACCAAGCGGCGATCCGACCGCAACACCGCCCGCCCCACCCCGGCGACTTTGATCCACGCGTGCCGCAAGCGTGCCAGATCCAGTCCGGCAGCATCGGCCACCCGGACCGGAATGACATCCCGATCCGAGTGCAGCTCAAACTCAATGCCTTCCCCGCATTGGGTGACCAAACCCACCAGTCCTTCCAAAGTTACCCACCGACGTTCCGTCGGGCTGCGCAGGGTTTTCTCAAAATAACTCGGCGTCGGCAACGGCACATTCGTCACGCCAAGGTGCGTCATGGGCAAATCCAATTGGTGGAGAGAAAAAATGCTGCCATCGTCCGAACGCACCCGGAAGTTGTATTGACCGTCCTGTGGCACACGCCAGAAGCCGGTGAAACGGAGGCCCACGCGCTCGTCCCGCGTCCGAAACCCGACGTCAAAGTTGCTGACCACCCCAGTCTTGACCGACGTCAACAGGTTGAAATCCGGCACCGATTCCCAATACCCCTCAAAACATTCCGCCCGCAGACCGGGCAACAAATTTGTCTGACCGGAGGCGGGATCCACGACGGCATGGCATAAATTCGACGCCGTGAAATTGACGGGCGGGCCGTTGGACAGAGTGCCATAGACCTCTAGATTAAAATCGCGCAGGCCGTTGAACCAGTCCAGCCGGAGGGGAACCCAGCCCGCCTTGAGCGGAGCATCGCCGCCCCAGGTGCGGCGGACGTGGATGCCATCATTGTCCACCACGGGCTGGGCGGAAAGCTCAACCCCCATTTCGCGCCGGCGGAGCAACGCATACCAACCCTGGATAAGAATCCGTTCGCCGGGTAAAATGACACGTCCGAAATTGCCGACTTCCAGTAATTCCACGCCGGTCGCATCCTGCACCACCAGCACACCGACCTTGGGCTGGCTGGCGGAGCAGACGGTCACTACCAACTGGACGCTGTGCAACATCTGGTGATCGGAATCCACCGCCTGCGTCAGTTGGGCCAGATTGGTGATCGTCGCACCCGCGGCAGAAACGACCGATAGAGTCACCAGCAGCAAAAAGGCGAGGCGGGCGATTAAAAAGAAAAATCGCCGGTCGAAACAGTTCGCGTGGACTGGCATTGTTAACACTCTAGCGGAAAGGCTTCCGATCCGGAAAAAGAATTTGGTGCGCACTTTAAAAACCTTTCAATTGGCCAATAAAAGGAAGTTTGTTCAATGCTTTAGAGCCGTCATTCCCAAGTCCTCCATCCGGGTACGGGCGATTTTCCACTGGGCGCTTTCCGGGGCGGTGTTAGACAAACACCAGGCGTAGTAATGGACGGCCTGGTTGGTATCGTGCAACTGCCATGACACCTCAGCCAGGCCCATATTGACCACGACCTGATTGGCAGCGGCGTCCGCTTGCAGGCCGAGATATACAGCCCGCGCGGCCTCATAATTGCCAACCTGTTCCTGGGCGATCGCCAGATTGATCCTCAGCGGGAGGCTGTTAGTTTGCGACAGAATGCGGTTCAATACCGGGATGGCTTCAGTGGCGCGGCCAGTGCGGAGCAATGTGCCGGATTTGGCCAACAACAATGAAAGGTCATCCGGCCGCTCCGCCAGCAGACTAGTGACGACCGCATCCGCGTCGGTAAAATCGTTGCTGGCCACATACAGTTGTAAGACTGCGGTTTCCATTTCCGTATTACCAGGGTTTTGGCGGAGCAAAGACTGGCCAATCGCCACGGCACCGGGTGGGTTGGTTTGCAGCAGGCAGAGTTCGGCTTGGAGCAGTGATACCGGGGGACCGAGTTTGGTCGCCTCAGGCCGTTTTTGGAGTTCCGCATGCAGAAAATCAATGTTTTGCGCCGCGGGCGCGGTCAACCGGCAGCGCACCTCAAGGGAGGCCAAGGCAAACCGGGGTGCCAAGGATTGCGGGGACAGCGCAACCGCCCGTTCATATTGTTGCAGGGCCTGATGCATCAGGCCGGCCTGTTCGAAGGCGCCGCCGACTAGAAAACAAATGGTCGGCTCATCTCCCGGCCCCAATCGGGCGGTGGAAAGCGCAAGCTGTTGGGGGTTGCGGAACTGGTTGGCCAAGGTGGATACCTGGGCTATGGATAGGGGTTTCCGAGCTTGCAGATTGGTGTTGCAAAACAGGTTGGCACCTGCAATCCAGTTTTGCGGATTCAAACTCAAGGCCTGTTCAAACCGGTGCCGGGCGGCGGGCAGGTTTTCCTGTCGTTGCAACGCCACGCCCCAGCCATTGAGCGCAAGTGACAGCCACTCTCCCAGTTCAGAAGGCCGGCGCGATATACCGGGTTCGAGGTGCAATTTCCGCTCTAGCCATCGCTGCCCCGACGAGTCCCGGCCCCGGACGTCAGTTTGCAATGACCCAAACAGTGGTGTGCAACTCTCCCAAAACTGTTCGTTTTGCGCGAGCGCATTGGCGGTCAGTGCCGGGGGCCAGACGGAGTTGGTCGCGAACGATTTTACTTCAAACAACAAACCGGACGGTTCCAAGTACAAAAACTCAAAAAAAGGACCAAAGCTGGGATGCAAATAATAAACCTGGTTGCTGCGCACCAGGCTGGCGACCAACCGGAGCATTTGCTCGGCGGACAGGTTGTCCCGGTAGTTTGCGGACAGCAGCCAGTCACCGGGATGGAGCTTCGCCAGCCGTTCCCGATAGTGCCGATTGGGCAGCAACTGGGTGTCCACGGGCACCCAGCGTTGCGCGTCGGGATGCCGCGCCTGCACCGCTTGGAAAACAGTGAGTTCATCGGCGAAATCGCCCAGTAAAATCCCACCGCCGGAGGGCAGGCTGCGAACAGCCAGTTCACCAAACGCTGAAAGTGCCAGGCGATTGTGGTCCAATATCGGCGCTAGATTGCGCACGACCAGCCCCACGCCGGTGACCAGCGCCAGCCCGACGACGAGGGGTAATACCGCCCGCTCCAACCCCCTCACCCATTGGCCGGCAAAATCCCGAAAGCGTGCGGGACTGGAACCAGCCATGCCGGCCAGGAGTAGGGACCCCGCCAAATATCCGGCGCCCAAGCCGCACAAATAATCAAAACTCAGCAGCGGCAGGCTGAACTTCAACTGGTGCCGCACAATGCCGCGCGGGCCGACCGCCGGGTCAAATGCCAGCCAAAGGCAAATCAGCAACAGGGCCGCGCGCAGCCCATGGAACAGCCAGATTTGGAGCCGGTCCACCGGCGACTTATTGGCGGTTTGCTCATCGGGCAACCGCAACAGGCAGGCCAAAACGGGCACCAGATAAAACAGCGCGACGGCCAGTCCCATCAGCCGCTGGTAAGCCCAGAACTGATGGTAGACCAGCGATGGCATATACTTGGTCTGCTGGAGCGAGATTAAACACGCCTTACCCATTCCCACGGAGGATCCGTGTTGCAAGCCGTTCCAGAGCGGCAACAGCAGATAGCAGGCAAACCCGGCCAGCCCCCAGCCCGCGAGGGTCAGCAGACAGGCTTTCTTCAAGAAGTAAGACGGTCGCAGCCAGAAAATGCCCACGACAAAAAGCGGCAGCGCCAGAACCATCATCCAATTCTGCGCCATGCCCATTCCCCATATAAAAACTGACGCCCGCAGCCAGGGCCATTGATTGGTACGCCGGTATTCAAGCAAACACCAGATTGGAATGACGAACACCAGCACATCCACACTTTCGATGCTGGCCGACGTGGCCTCCTGCCAGAAATTAAATTCACAACCGCACACCACCACCGCCACCAGTCCGGGAAAATATCGCCACCCTCCTTTTAAAGAAGCCAATGGTCGCGACCACGGAAGCAACTCCAATGAGCGGACCAAGATCCCCAACGTGGCGGCGGCACAAAGGGCGGAGAGAAAATTTAGCGGCAGTGGCAGCCAGCCGGCTGGCAGCACTCGCAATGGCAGGGTCAGCAGCCAATACAAGGGCACCCCAACCATCGGCTGCCAGTCCCAGCCGGCAACTTTGGCCGTGATACCCAAAGAATCCGTCGTTACACCATGGCACAAGGTGGCCAGATAAACCAACAGTGCCCCCACCGCAACCCGCAGAGGAAAACTGCGCAATAAGGAATTCATAGAAAAACTCTGACGCGACTCATCGCACCGGATGATAGGACCCTTTTCCAGACACCGCAAAAGCTATCCGCCATTCCTTCACCTTGTATGCGGCACAAGGCTTTTATGACCAATACCTTTCAGATGAATTCGTTGATGAGGTTCTCAAGGAATTCCTGACGGCCGCTGCCGTTCCCCGAGACTTCACCCTTTTTCAGAATGTACGTTTCCAGTTCCTTCATGGTCGCTTTGCCCGATTCGATCCGC
>Ga0214172_1000574_pt1 | contig 14896 bp, 10 predicted proteins | sample TroBogEpilimnion_29_FD_153010 | JGI IMG/M metagenome (GOLD analysis project Ga0214172, IMG submission 153010) | Freshwater microbial communities from Trout Bog Lake, WI - 12JUL2007 epilimnion | ecosystem: Environmental > Aquatic > Freshwater > Lake > Epilimnion/Euphotic zone | place: Trout Bog...
TAGCCAGTATATCCAGTATCTCCCTGTGGTCCAGTGTAACCAGTATAGCCAGTATAACCAGTATAGCCAGTATAACCAGTATAGCCAGTATAACCAGTAAATCCACGAGGTCCAGTGTTTCCTCTAGGGCCTGTATACCCTGTAGATCCTGTATACCCTGTATACCCTGTATACCCTGTTGAACCTACATTTCCGGCTGTTCCTGCAGGAGGACCTCCAAAGGGAAGAACACGACGAGAAGCAGAAGCTATTGGATAATTTGAAAATGCTGTTCCTGATACAGAATACCAATTAATTGAATCATAACTCACAATAAACGAAACAGAAACAGGTACTAAATTACCATTAATATCGTATGCTTCAGGGAATGTTCCGCCTGCGATCCATACTTCTCCGTTCCATGACACAGTCGTAAGATTTACGTTAACAAAATCTGGAACGTTTGTCCAATTACTTCCGTCTTGACTTGTCCATACATTTGAACCTGATCCCCCTCCAACGCATACCCAGTAAATGCCATTCCAGGCAACATCTTTTGCAAAAAAACCGTTTCCGTTAGGAGAAGTACTTAATACAGAAGTCCATGTATTTCCACTGTCTGTAGATTTGCTTATAGAAGTTGTGTAGCTATCAGGACTACCTGCAGGAGCACCTCCTCCACATGCGAGCCAATAATGACCGTTGTAACGTATACCCGAAACTGACCAAATTCCGAAACCTCCAACTGCAGAAAAGTTTATACCGTCATTGCTGGTGCGAACATACGTGTTCCCATAGTTATCGGCAACATCAATAAGAAACCATTTATTTATTCCGTCGTTCGCAACACGGACCCCGTATGCTGAACTTACGTCATCTGTGTAATTAATTGGTGTCCAAGTATTACCGTCGTCCACGCTATAAAAATTATGTGTATTGTTTTGTACTTCTGGAATGTTTCCTTGAGTTCCAACGGCGATGATTATACCTTGTGACGCGTTGTAAGAAATGTCTAAACATGCTCCAGGACCATACCCTGGAATACCTCCAAGATACGCGTCTCTATACTGAGTATAAGGGTCTGTTGTAATTGCAGGAACAAACCATTCACGACCATTATTAGATTTCAAAATAGTTGAACCCCCAGAATAACTTGTCGATGCAAAGCCGCCAGCAACCCATATATTACCTGTCCAAACAATAGCGTGACCTTCATCTAAAAGAGGAGCGCTACCAGTTGGACCATTTGGACCTGAAAGAGCATTTACCCACGTAGTTCCGTTTGTAGAATACTTAATTGAATATTCTGAGTCTGAACCAACTGCTACCATAAAGTTTTCGTTCGTAGATGGAACTGCAGATGTACCGTCGGTTGAAGTAAGAACAATATTACCCGCTGAATCTGTAGACATGAATGATGAACCTACATAAATTGTGTTTGCACCTACGTTCAAAGATCTAAATTGTCGTCCAGTTGAACCAAGACTAAATACTCCATTCTGAGTTGGAATAATATCAGCGTTCAAGAAAATAGTAGGATTTGAAGTGGACGTAGGACCATGACCAAAATTTGTAGTTATAGAAGGAGCTAAACTAAGTGCTTCAGAGTAATAAGCGCCTGTACTTCCAGCGATTCCACTGTTGACTAATATGTATCCTGTGCCACCAGAAGGTAGATAATGGCCAATGCTAACACTACCAGTAGGACCTTGTGGACCAGGTGGACCTGGATTTTTTACTTGGACCCCAAGAGAACATAATCCTGAACCAGGAGTATATTTATACATCGACATCCTTATTATATTCCATCAATGACTTTGTTAGAATGTAAATTCTTTCACTGTTTTTCCGGTAGCGTCGTAAACACCAAATTTAACGTCATAACCTGTAGCATTACCCATCAATGGTAATGTTGTTTGAGAACGACATGTGGTGTCCTTGTTGTAAAAGTTGAGAGCGTCTGCGGGCTGAAGCATGCCTGAACTATGTGCAAAGTTACAGAGAATGCCTGAAAATCCGCCGTTAGGAGTGATTTGAATATCTCCTGCTGCAGGTTTAGGAACTCCGGAGAGAAAACAAGACTTCACGAGTTTTCCGTCGATGTAAACGTCCAAGTTGCGAGTGAATACGCTTACGGACACAGAGAACCATGTTTGAAGAGGGATGTTTGGAACGTCGCAGATGAATACGTCGTCCGTAGCTCCTACAGAGTTTGCAGGAGAAGGTTCGCTTGTTCCTGAACTGTTATCTGAAGGAAACACTGAAACGTAAATTTTCAGTGCGTTTTCAGTTGGATGAAGAACGACGCGGGGATTGTAAATTGCAGGATTAGAAGGATCGCTTCGGACTACAACTTCTTTTTCTTTTCCGTATCCGTAGTTCCAGTCTTTGACGTACATCCACCACTGCATTCCGTAAGATCCTTTGTCTGAAGCAGACAACGGAGCAGATGCAGCTGATACTGTAGATGCTTGAGTTCCATCTTGTGGGCCGGAAAGAAGACCTTGACCGAAGAACCAGCTCCACAAGTAAGGAGGTGGAGGATCTTTTGGTTTAGAAGCAGGAGGTGTAGGTGTAGAATCTAAATCTGATTTAGGAGGTGTGTCTGACGATGTTCCAACAGTCACTCCGGTCGTTGCGTCATCGGGCGTGCTGGAATCCAAGAACTCTGTGAAGTTTTCTGTGTAACATGCTGCATTTGGAAGCATGACTGTATGTTTGCACGCGATACGAGCGTATATATCGTAGATGACAATGCCTACAATTACAACAAGTGTAAGACCTAAAAGTCCTAACAAAGTATATCCGACACTGCTCCATGAGAACCGCTTAGATGCTTCAATAGCTGCTTGGTTTGCTTCATCAATAGCTCTTTGTGCAGCTTCTGCGTTTTGCTGAGCAAGAGAGGTTAAATATTCTCCTGAAAAAGTGGCATTCGTTGCTCGTGATAACTCAGGAGTAGCATACGATGGTGCTTGTATTTGTTTCGTTTGAGATCCTCCCATTTGTTAAAAAGCTCCAAGTAAAAAACGGACCATATGACAGTGAAATGAATGTAAAGGAAATGTATTGCAATAACTGCGGAGGAAAAGGGCACGTATTTAGGTCTTGTAAAGACCCGATAATATCGTGCGGTATACTGCTGATAAGAGGAGCTTACGAGCCTCTGGAGTTGCCGGTGGATCCCAGAACGATAGGGATATTTATGGTGAAACGCAAGGATTCTATGTCTTACATGGAATTCATACGAGGAAAATACGAATTGGCGGATATGGATTACGTGAACAGTCTGATTGGAAACATGACTATTCCGGAGCAGAAGAAGATCGTGGAGGAAGAGTTCGATACGTTATGGACACAGCTTTGGGGTCAAGGCAGAGACACTCATTCAACGGAATACGAAATATCAAAGACCAAATATTACCAATTAGATCGCAAGGCAATTACGGAAATGAACAAGTCAAAGTATCCTGAACCCGAATGGGGATTTCCGAAGGGACGCCGAAACAAGGGCGAGTCGGACGTAGAGTGTGCAAAGCGCGAGTTCTGGGAGGAAACGAATATCGGAGAAGACACTTACACTATTGACGAAAACTTGAAGTTCGTGGAAACGTTCAGAGGAACGAACAAGATTCTGTATCGCCACATTTACTTTGTCGCTCTTCTGAAATCTTCAAAGACGATAAACACGAAACAGAAGTTGACTTACATGCAAAGCAAGGAAATATCTGAAGTTGGATGGAAGACTATGTCTGAGTGCAGAAACATCATAAGGCCACACTACGTTGAGAGACTGAACCTGATAACTCAATTAGAACGTACGATCGCCACTTATGAAAGTATAACTAATTAAGCAAGAGATGGAGGCGGCTATGAATACAGGTATTTTGTTTGGAATTTTCACTGTAGGAGGAATGTTGATTGTTATGGCTGCAACATACACTAAATGTTCGAAGTACAACTTCACGGACGCCTTGAAACGCGGAGCTATAATGTCGTCATTTCCATCTATAGCGTACTTTTTGGCTACGTTCTTTGAGATTGTAAGGAATCCGTTTGTCCATTTCTTTGAAGGATTTGGAATAGAACATGAACTTGCAGGAAAATTAGGCCTAGGGTACTTACTAATGCTTTTCATCTGGCCAGGAACAGTATGGGCGATAATGTCTGCGGATACAGCTGCATGTGTAACTTCAGCAGACGAAGCGGCGGACTTCAAAACAAAGTTGCTAGCACAATTGAAAGCAAAACAACATGCAGAAGCAAAAGCTACAGCTCCTCCTAAAACATCTTAACTACTGATTTAATAATGGACAACTCCGTTTGTCACGTAGAATTAATTGTGAACCCGAATAGAAGGTATGCAAATACTGTAAACCTAGTTTTCTTTCGTGCTTATCCTCTATACAAAAACTTTAAAGTCTACGTAGAGGGACTAAAGAACTGGAAAGAATACAAAAAAAGTTATCCGGACAGTCAAATTCAAATTTTTGTGGACAAAAGCATTGCAGAAGATGAGTCTATAATGAAAACGATAAATGAACTAGATGCCCGCGTATATGTAGTTAGTTGTCAAGATTACCAAGTTGAAAATAAGTACCATATAGGCCTGTTCCCAACTTTATGGCGTTTCTTTCCTTGCTTCGATATTAACAAACATGCATTCAAAGTAGCTCACATCCAAGAACTGGAGCCAGACAAAAACGATGTGGTGTGGTTCAAGTATTTGAACGCTATTGGAAACATGAAATATGATAATTTAGGTCTAGTGTACAGAGGTTCTGATTTTTATACGGCTTCTAAACTAACTCAAAAGTTTGAGAAAGATGTTTATTATCCTCAAATATTTGCAGGAAGGTTTCTTGTAAGACACCAAGCTCCTTTCAAGTTGATGACCGACTTTCTAGACAGTGTGAAACAAGGAGATAAAATATTGAAGATATACTCAGACGATAAACGAAAGAAAGAAGAACATGGAAAGTATACGTTTGGAATAGATGAATCGTTTTTGAATTCTAGCTTTATAAAATGGTACATTGAAACGGGGTTTGTGGTGGGAGTATTCACGAGCTTTTCTCTTGACAATTTATTGTATTTCAAGTACGATCGTATTTTCAAGAACGAAGAGAATAGCAAGATGGCGATGGATTACATTTTACAGAAGAAACAAGGGTTACACAAGTCTATGCACGATTTTGAGGATATGTTTTACACCGATGACCCAAAAGTTTATACGGAACACGAAAAGAAGTGCGCGAGACGCTTTTTCTTGTTAGTTGAAAAGTATCCTAAATGGCTTGGACCAGAAGTGCATACAATGGTTTCTAAAGTCTTCAAAAACATATTATTCAGCAACTGCGTGATATTCATAAAAAACAGAGAAATAGTAAACGTGAAGTATTTTGATAAAGTCACTTGCGAATAGAGCAAAGTTATCTCGTTAATGAATTAATGGAGGAAGTTACTTACAGGAATAGTAAATTACAAGTAAAAACTATTCCTAAGGGAACTCTGTTGTTTCGTCTAACGAAGAACGTAAGAAATGATTTGCGTGGAGTAGAATTAGACGATGGAACACGTTGCGTGACACCTAATTTTAACGTGTTTTTTTACCCTGATCCATTTACAGCTGGATTATCGTTCACTAAATTGACGAAAGAGACTGATATGATGGCCGTCTTTATTCTTAAAAAAGACGTAAAGGTTCTGTGGCTCTTGAATCCTTCAAAGTATACTAGAAACACAAAAAACACGAGACGCAGATTTGTTACAAGATGCAACAGAGTAAAGCAGGGGTGCATGCCCAGACCGTTGAAAGGATACGATCCATGTTTAAGTAAAACTATGATTGAGAAGTATCCCGACATTGTTGGGATGGTTGCAGTGGCGTATACTGACTCGGAAAGATTGAAAGAAAACTTAAGAGACAATCCAAACAAAACACGTAAAATTCGCAAGTATTTGCATTTTGCCGAAGACAGTCGCAAAGCAGACGGTGTCCCTGAGATAGTATTACATCCCTTTGTGAAGAGACCAAGCAAAGATGTAATAGTTCATAAGGGAGACGAACTAGAAATTAATTATAAACTGTTAACCATTTTAAAACTAAACGATTACCCAAGACTGATCAAGTTTATGGACCAACATGCAGTGTATGATCCTGATACATTTTATTACACTTATAAATCCTAGAACTCAAAGTCTAGGATGTAGACCACCGAAAGGTAAGCTACCACTGCAAATCCAATGATCCAAGTCCAAACAGGAAATACAGTAGATTCACGTTTTCCAACACCGAAAGGTCGGATGTTTCCGTCTTTACCGAAAGCAACGGCGGGCTTTAAGTAAAGAAATCCAGCAACTAAAAAGAGGTAAATAGCTACCATCCATAACTTAGGGTTTCTGCGCACAACTTCTTCCATTATCATTTCGTTCCCAAAAATAAGTGAGAGAATGGCGTATGTCCTTCCAAATCGTAAAGCGTTCGCGGACGCAATCACTCGTAAGTTCTTGAAATACCGTGAAGACAAACCAGAAAACGGCGAAAAACGAAACAACGAGCTAACTCCGTACCAAAAACTGGTTCGCGATTACTTGTTGATTGAAACACCTTACCGAGGTCTTCTAGTTTACCATGGGTTGGGAACAGGTAAAACACGTTCGTCTATTGCAGTAGCTGAATCGTTGATGTCGAACAAGAAAGTCTACGTCTTGCTTCCAGCTACCTTAGCAGACAATTACCGTTCAGAAATCAGAAAGAGCGGGGACCCAGTGTACGCTTTTGACCAGCATTGGGAAGAGAAGAGTATTCGCAGCGAAGAAGACCGGGAAAAAGCAAAGGCTCTGGGTATTACAGAAGAGTTTCTGGACAAGAACGGTGTGTATTACACAACAGTACAGGACGCAAATCCTAATTTTCGAAACCTTACACGAGCCCAACAGAAACTCATTGAAGCTCAAATTGAAGATGTAATTGACAGCAGATTCACATTCATCAACTACAACGGTATTTCAAGTTTGAACATTGACAGACTCTTGCCTTCCGAGCACATGTTTGACGATTCGGTTGTGATTATTGACGAAGTGCACAACATCATTGGATCAGTGTCTAATGAACGAGACATTCGGACCAAACTTTACACTTACATTTACAAAGCAAAGAACTGTAAGGTCGTAGCCTTATCTGGAACTCCAGTGATCAACAGCCCACACGAAATAGCGTTCTTAATGAATTTACTTAGAGGTCCAATTGAACAAGTGATTGTTCCCACAAAATCGGCTCTTGCATGGGACGAAGCCTTAATGACTGCATTTTTTCGTAAACAGAAAGATGTTGACACAATTGAATACAATTCAGTCAAGCGTCACTTTTTGATTACTCGAAACCCTCCTTTCTTTGAAAGTATATACAACGATAAGGGCGAAAGAATAGCGGTGAAGTACAACAAGGATTTCAAGCAGGAACCGGATATCAAAGAATGGGTGGAAACATGGAGAAAAGAGTTCACAGAAAAGTTCTCTGGAATTGAATTGGAAACTCCTGAAAAAATGGTTGTGCAGGAATTACAGTGTTTGCCCACGGATATTCCGAACGACGAGTTCACGAAACTGTTCGTTGAAGGAATGAAAATAAAGAACGCTTTGCTTTTAGGCAGACGCATTCAGGGCTTGGTTTCGTATTACAAGGGAGCAGATGAACGATTATTGCCTAAGAGATTGGACGAAGACAAGACGTTAGTTAAAGTTCCCATGTCCAACGAACAGTTTGTTCTTTATTTGGGAGCACGCAAGAAAGAGATTGACAGAGAAGCAAAAAGAAAACGATCACCTTCGTTGAACGAAAACTTAGGATCGTTTCGTATGGCTTCAAGATTGATGTGTAACTACGCTGTTCCTGAAGAATTGAGAGTCATAGAAACAGAAGAAGACGATGAAACTGCAGTAGCAGACAAACCTGAAATCTTAGCAAGATTAAGAAAGGAACCTGACCGATTTCTGAAAGGAAAGGGATTGGACCATTTTTCTCCGAAGATGGCTGCACTATTGAAGGATTTGAAGCACAATGTAGGCAAAGACGGTAAATGGAACAACCAGTATGTTTACTCTCAGCATGAATCTTTGGAAGGGTTGGGAATATTGCGTGCAGTGCTGGAAAACAACGGATTCCAAGAGTACAAACTCATCAAGGACGGAGGAATATGGAAAGAGGACCCATCAATGGAAAAAGGAAAGCCGGCGTATGGGATGTATACAGGTAAGAACGACAAGGAACGCAGTCTTATTCTGGACATATTCAACGACGAAATTCCTGTTTCCATGAAAGATTCAGTGAAGGAACGCAGACTTTGTGTTTTGTTGGGAAGCAGCGCTTCAGCTGAAGGTATAACTTTGAGAAACGTGAGAAACGTATACATATTAGAACCTTACTGGAACGCTGGACGTATAGACCAAGTCATAGGTCGCGCTATTCGTTTGAACTCGCACGACAAGTTACCTCCAGAAGACCGAAACGTTACGGTCAAAATTTACATGTCAGTATTCACTCCTGAACAATCGTCAACGGCAGATGCAGACAAGGCTCCAAATATCGTAGCTATCAGACGAAACGATACGTCTACGAAATACTACGAAACAGGTGAAGGCCAAGAATCGTTCATGACGTCCGACGAAGTGCTTTACAACTTGAGTTACCAGAAAGGGCGTATTGCAAAGAACATATCAACTATTCTGAAACAGGCGGCAGTAGATTGCGAAATTCATCGCAAGTTACATTCGAAAGAACAACCGGTGATCCAGTGTATGCGCTTTGATTCAGGGGTCACAGCTGAAGATCTTGCTTACCGACCTTCTTACTTGTTGGACGAAAAGGATGTATCTTACCAACGCAACTTAATGAAAAAGACACGAAAGTTACAGATCGTGGAAATCAAAGGCATCATGATGATACTTGATACGCAAACAAACGAGATATTTGATTACGGAGCATGGGGAGACGACAAGCGATTGTTTAAGTTAGGTGTTCGCACAGGAAATGTAATAAAGTTTTTGCCTGATGTGATTTTTTAACGCGTTCATACAAATGGCAACAGTATCAAACGCTGGAGCGGGAACATCAATGGCTAACTTACAAACCGGAACACGTGGACTATCTGCAGGAGACTGGACACGAATACTTAAGTTACGTCAAAACAGAAATTACGTCACTGCTAACTTGACGACAAATGTGGACATCAATGCTCCCGTTCCTAACCAACAAGTTTACAGTCAAGCTATGTTGATTCCAAGAACTACGGGTGAATCTAAGATCATACGTCCTGCCTCTATGTGGACAGACTACATTGCCTCGCAAACAGCTGACTTCATCTTGAGAAGTCAAGCAACAAGCAACGGAACAAATATCAACGCAAATACGCTCACACTTACAAGATTATGTAATTGTAATACAACAACTATATCTGGAGTAAAGACAACCGGATGTCAAAAGTGTTCAGTCTACACACATAAATCTATTCAATAATAAGTAAGTGGAATGGGAGGCTTAATGCAATTAGTAGCAAAGGGCGCACAAGATATTCTAGTATGCGGGAACCCGTCGTTCACACATTTTAGGTCGGTATACAAGCGCCACACAGATTTCGCGATGGAACATTTTGAACTGGTGTTTCAAAGCAAGAATTTACAGATTCCTCAGTCAGGGACGTTAACGCTGAGAGCCAAAGTCGAGCAATTTGCGCAGTTGGTGAACGATTGTTATTTAGTATTGGACATGCCTTCAATTTTTTCATTGGTAGCTCCAGTCACACAAAAACATTCAAATTTGAACAACAACGCATCAGCTATAGGATACGAATTCCAATGGGTGAGAAATTTAGGTTACAATATGATCAATTATGTTTCATTGGTAATCAACGGTCAGGAAATAGTGAGACATACAGGTGAATGGATGAAACTGTATGCGGACCTCAACTTTGACGCAAACAAGAAAGCTGTATTGAACCAGATGGTAGGAAACGTTCCCGCGATGTATGATCCGGCAAACGCTTACGATAGACTGAATCAGTACCCACACGCTATTTCTACGGCAACAACTGCGGCCGAACCATCGATATACGGAACTACACTGAACATTCCATTACATTTTTGGTTTTGCGAGGATATAGGTGCAGCTTTACCTATTGGAGCCTTACAATACTCGGTCGTTGAAATCGTAGTTGAATTAAAGAACATGTATCAGTTGTTTACGGTTCGTGACGTTCGAGAAACAGTTAACGGATCGTCAAATCCTAATTTCGGAACGAGAATTGCACCTGACCCAACAGATCCAGCATTCAAGATCAACAACTTCTTGTCGCCTCCAACTTACTCTACAACACCTGGACCTACAGTTCCAACATTGTCTACATGGAAACTGAACCCATACATTGAAGCCAACTACATCTTCTTGAGCGATGCAGAATTAGCTCATGTCGTAAAGACCGAACACTCGTTCATCATTAACCAAGTGGATATCACTTCTGCAGACGGTCAGTATGGTCCAAGTAACGATATATTGCTTCTGATGCGTAATTTATGTACGCAAGTTGTTTGGGTGGCGCAACGTTTGGACAGAATTCAAAACAACGATTACGACAATTACACGAACTGGGCGGATCCTTATAAACCTCCAATAGACCCTACAAATTTACTTTACCTTACAACGCCTTACTCTTCAGGAAACGCTTTACCTGCAAATGTTTCACAACGAGATATTTTACTTGAAAGTACAATCGTATTTGACGGATTAGAAAGATTCACAGTAAAACCAAGTTACTTCTTCTCTCAACTCCAAAATTACCGCCATCAATCAGGAAGAACGATAACCGATATTCCCGGAATATACTCATACTCATTTGCATTGGACCACCACACAGGTCAACCAAGTGGACATGTCAACGGATCAATGATCAATAAACCAGTTTTGCGAAACACGTATGTCCAACCTCCAGTTGTGGCCCCAGTAGCAGGATCGGGAACAGTCACACAATGTGTTTTGAGATCGTCTTTGAATTTACCAAACCCAACGGTCGTGAATCCGAACCAAAGAGATGCATTTGGAAACCTTTTGTATGGACCTAATGATGTAGTCACAGTTGTAGTAAAAGGAGTATCGCAAACGAATCAGTACACTTACAATGTGAGAGCATTTGTGGAATCATACAATTACTTGAGAATCACAGGCGGAATAGCGAACGTTGTTTTCAGTTCTTAAGTCGTTTGCTGTATAATAATAATGGCGACCGGACTCAATATTCAATCTGCTTCTTATGGAGTAGGAACTACAGTTGTAGATGTAAAACACGAAGTTGTGTCTCACATAAACAACGGCAAGATTTCGCTGGTGGTAAGTCCAGCAGCGTTAGGAGTCAAAGATCCAGCTCCTGGAGAAATTAAGACGCTGACAGTGACTTACACTATAAACGGAGGAAGCAAGAACACTACTTCTGCAGTAGATGACGATACATTCAGTATAGATGCTCCTCCGGAAAGAATGGCTTCGGGACTGAAAATAGTGAAAGCAGAGTATGGATACGAAGGAAACTTTGCGGATGTCACAAGTGCAGTGAAGACGTATGTAGATAACGGAACTATCAATATGAAAGTATCTCCTTCGGCTGTAGGTATACCAGACCCTAATCCAAACAAACAAAAAGTCTTGAACGTTGACGTAACAATCAACGAAGAACCAAGTTCTTATACAATCGAAGACGGCAAGACTTTCACAATTTCTGCACCGGCATTGAACACAATAACTAGAACAAGCCCAGGAGAATCCGCAGGAATGTTTATTTTTGTTTTCCTAAGCAGACTTATTACGTGTTTAATTCTGACTTTTTGGTTTGCAAGTATACGTGTATCTTATGACGCAGGCGGAATACTTTATGCAATACCCACGACATTCACACTTGGTTGGTTTCCAGTGATTATACTACCATTCTGTGTGTTTGCTTACCATGTGATATTTGGATAAGTGATAAAATATGACTATAAAAAGTAATGGGTGCAAAACGACAAAGGCCAAGTACTCTTAAAGAACGAAGACGTCCTTTAAGAGGCGGTCAAGCAGAAGAGTTAAAAGCTCAAATAAACGACGCTTTTTCAAAACTGTGTAAAGAAAAGGAGGTATTGCCACCACTAGAAGATATAAAAACTCCAGCTGACATTCCAACCGGTGAAACTACTACTGGCGAAACTACTGGCGAAACTACTGGTGAAACTACTGGTGAAACTCCTACTGGCGAAACTACTGGCGAAACTACTACCAGTGAAACTACTACCAGTGAAACTACTACAATTCCAGCTCTTACATACAATACATCTAATCCAGTTATAACAGAACCTTCAGATGAAAATAGACTAGTTCCGGCGAACCCAGATGGAATACCACCTATTGTACCAAAAGCACCACCTTCATCAACTCCAACTCTTACAGATGGTTCAACAACTCCAGCTCTTACAGATGGTTCAACAACTCCAGCACCTGCACCTTATACTCCAGCTCCTTTAGCTATTACAGATGGTTCAACTCCATCTAATCCAATTGTAACAGAACCTTCAGATGAAAACAGGATAGTTCCGGTGAACCCGACAGGGTTTCCTATTGTACCAAAGGCACCACCTTCATCAACTCCAGCTCTTACTGATATTTCTCCAACTCCATCATTATTACCTGCATCTGCTTCTTCTACAAATATAAACCAAGGACGTAAAAATAAAAGAGGCTTACAGCAAACACCGCCAACAGTCCAAACACAAGTAAATTCAAGTTTTAATAATCAAATTAATAATTTATTAAAAGAAAGTGAAGAAGGTAAGCAAAAGGTAGCTGAAAATAACGAGAAGGTAAGAATATTAACTGAAAGAATAGAAATCTTGCAAAATACAATCCAAAACGATACAAAGACTTTATACAGTTTAATTGAAAGCATTAAATCAAATCCTAGCGATCCAAATATAAAATCTGAAATAGATGCTTTACGTGAAACTATATCGCAAAACCAGTTACAAACACAAACCCAGTTTAATGAATTAGTTAAATTGTTATCAGAAAACAAACTAAAACCAACTGAAGATAATCGAGCACTAGCCGAATCTGTATCACAATCAAACGTAGAACTAAAAGGTTTATTTGAGTTACTTTCAAAGATCCAAGAACAGAACCAAGTGCAAAACCAGACGTTAGCAGAATCTTTAGTTCAAAATCAACAACAAACTAATAAATTGATTGAGACATTAGTGCAGAACCAAATGAAATCGGAACAAAATACTAACGTTTTAGTTGAAGCAATAAAAGAACATCAACCATGTCCACCACCAGCACCTGCACCAGTACCTTATACTCCAGCTCCGTTACCAGCACCAGCACCTGCACCAGCACCAGCACCTGCACCTTATACTCCTGCACCTGCACCTGCACCAGCACCAGCACCAGCACCTGCAGCATGTCCGCCACCAGCACCAGCACCAGCTAATTGTCCTCCTGGACCTCAAGGACCTCCTGGACCTGAAGGGCCTCCCGGACCACCTGGAAAAGATGCAGAACCTGGACCTCCCGGACCTGAAGGACCACCTGGACCTCCCGGACCACCTGGACCAGGCGGAGAAGGATCATCAAACGGTGAACCTGGACCCCCCGGACCTCCTGGACCTCGAGGAGAAAAAGGAGAAAAAGGAGATATAGGTCCAAAGGGAGACAAAGGTGATCAAGGATTGCAGGGGACACAAGGTATTCAGGGAATACAAGGAAAACCTGGTCAGCAAGGAATACAAGGAATAAAAGGTGATAAAGGAGATCCAGGTCCACAAGGACCACAGGGGCCGCAAGGTGAAAGAGGGGAAACGGGTGCCGTAGGAGAAGGATCAAATGGTATACCTGGACCCAAAGGTGATAAAGGAGACCCAGGTCCAGAGGGGCCACAAGGACCGCAAGGTATTCAAGGTGAACCAGGAATTGCAGGACAGCCTGGTAGTCAAGGGCCACAAGGATTGAAGGGAGACAAAGGAGATAAAGGCGATGTTGGGCCACAAGGGATCCAAGGAGACAGAGGATTGCAAGGCGAACCTGGACCACAAGGACAACCTGGAGAAAGTACAACTCCAGGCCCTCAAGGACCTGAAGGTCCACCAGGAAAAGATGGTCAACCTGGACCAGAGGGACCTGCAGGAAAAGATGGACAACCTGGAAGAGACGGCGAGATAGGACCACAGGGACCACCAGGAAATGATGGTCAACCTGGACCTGAAGGGCCTCCTGGAAAAGATGGTCCGATTGGTCCTCAAGGATTGCAAGGCGAACCAGGTCCACAAGGTGAAAGAGGGGAACAAGGTATGCAAGGTATTCAAGGTGAAAGAGGAGATCAAGGGCTGCAGGGACCTGCTGGGGAACCTGGATCTGCAAGTAGCGGAGTTCCAGGTCCTATGGGACCACAAGGACCTCAAGGTGAAAGGGGAGAACAAGGTATACAGGGACCTGCAGGGAAAGACGGTATGCCTGGACCAGAGGGACCTGCAGGAAAAGATGGTATGCCTGGAAAAGATGGTAAGCCTGGACCACGAGGCCTAAAGGGAGATAAAGGCGAATGCTGTGATGAAGACGGTAACCCAAAGTATCCTGGTGGACCTGTCAGGACTTTAGAGGATAATGTATTGAAAAACAGTATCATTAAACCATCTAACGTTGTAATAAAAAGAAAAAAGGGAAAGTCTGATCGAACAATACTTAAAACCAGCGTTACTCCAAGTCGTATAGACAAACCGGATAGTTTTGAATCGACTCCAATTCCTACCGAAGAACCACCCGTTACTGAACCACCTATTGCTACACCACCTATTGCTACACCACCTGTTGTTACACCACCTATTGCTACACCACCTGTTGTTA
>Ga0214172_1000577_pt1 | contig 14844 bp, 28 predicted proteins | sample TroBogEpilimnion_29_FD_153010 | JGI IMG/M metagenome (GOLD analysis project Ga0214172, IMG submission 153010) | Freshwater microbial communities from Trout Bog Lake, WI - 12JUL2007 epilimnion | ecosystem: Environmental > Aquatic > Freshwater > Lake > Epilimnion/Euphotic zone | place: Trout Bog...
AACTGGACTAGTATCCCAAGTGACGAATCTTGACCCTGCCGGCTTTATTACAAGGGAAAATGGTAGCGATATGAGGGACGCTACGACTTACAAATTCAATATGTCTCGCTAGTGTAACGGCAGCATTACAGTCTCCAAAACTGTCGGTGGGAGTTCAAATCTCTCGCGGGACGCCAATACTAAATAATGTACAGGAGTACATTATGACAGACGAAATGAAACAGGCACTCAAAGAGTACCTAAAAGAAAATTTAACATTTGAGAATCAGATATCAAGCGATATTTATGGAGTCAATCCAGATCAAATTGTTTTGAATATTAAACTTGAGGGTGAGTTGATAGCAACAACTACACTTTATCCTCTACAGTTTTAATCACCTAATGACTTAAGAGTATTCATAATCATACTAAGATTATCTGAATCCTTTATTGACAGTCTAGCAAGCAAGCCTAAAAGAACTCCCTGTTCATACAACAGTTGTTCACCTTTAGTCTCGTACTTTGTACCGATCTTATCTAGTCGGGTTTTGATACGCTGTGCTAGTTCTTGTTCAGTCATTGAGTATTTATAGATTTTAGGATAGTAACAGCAACCATTTATACATTTGACTTTTAATCAAAACCGTAAAAATTCTATCCTGTTTAATATGCCCCTGTAGTTTAGTGGTAAAACTCTGAGCTTATACCTCAGCATATGGCGCCAGATTAGCGCATGTCGTAGGTTCGAATCCTACCGGGGGTACCAAATTAGTTGACAAATATATAGTGTGACTATATAATAGAAATATGATGCGACTTTAGCATAGAGGTAGTGCCGAGAACTCATAATTCTTACGGGACTGGTTCGAATCCAGTAGGTCGCACCATTAATCAAGTGAACGAATGAATGATAGTGCTGACTGTTGGTCAGTAAAGAATTTCATGTTGACCGTCTGTGTATAAATATCATAGACTAAAATGTAACACTGGTCAACAGCAACCATAGACAAATGGATTTGATATCCGTCATTTGTGATTGCAGAATAAGTGTGCATGAGATTATTTATGCGGGATTAGTTTAATGGTAAAACGAGATCCTTCCAAGTTCAAGTCAGCGGTTCGATTCCGCTATCCCGCTCCAATGTTAGTTTTATGGTCAGGTGGCAGAGCGTTTATGCGCTGGATTGCAAACCCGGTATAGGTAGGTTAAACTCCTACCCTGACCTCCAGAGTAGTGCGTCTGTGATGTAATTGGTAGCCATGCGAGTCTTAGAAGCTCGTGCCGCAAGGCGTGTCAGTTCGAGTCTGACCAGACGCACCAAATGTACTCCAAGAGAGACTTAAACTCTCCTGGAGCACCAATAAAAATGCGCGGGTGGTGGAAGGGTCTACACATCAGACTTAAAATCTGACGGCGAAAGCCTTGCGGGTTCGAATCCCGCCTCGCGCACCAATCATAAATACTGTTATGCAATTAAAAATCTTTATCAACGATAAACTTTACAAATCCATTTTAGTAACAAGCACTAAGTATAATCCAGGCGACTATAAGGAAATGATTCAAGCCGACAAAGACGCAGGATTACTCAACAGTTACAACATACAACAAAAGATGACCATAGTCTATCAAGTTGTAAAATAATATTGCCCTACTGGACAAATTGGCAAAGTCACTTCTCTCAAAAGGAAGAGTTCTCCCTGTTCGAGTCAGGGGTAGGGTACCAGTTTTAGGATATCAACAGCAATCTTAAATTCCAAGCAGAATGTCATAGGTTCGAACCCTATCTTCCTTCGTACGGAGGATGTAGCTCAGACGGTAGAGCGTCCGCCAATAAAAGATGGTATCCTGTTATGTACTCTTATTAGATTCATGTACTTTAGTCTAATAAGGAAGGAGAGTGTACATGCTCTCCGAGAGTTTTGACCATTAGGTTCTTTTCAGCAAATTTTAAAATCTTTCTGAAAAAAAGAGGGTCCGGGTTCGAATCCCGGCGGTGAGTTGGTCTTCACTGTGGTGTAATGGTAGCACGAAAAAAGAGAACCTGTTTTATAATTGTAAATACTGTGATGAAAATAGCAATCACAGGAAACACACAAGGCATAGGTAAAGCAATATCTGAAGGTTTTACAAATCAAGGTCACATAGTGATAGGCTTCAACAGAAGTACAACACCAAACATTTCAACTAATGAAGATTTGGTAAAACTCGCCGAACTATCTAGTGATTGTGACTTGATTGTTATTAATGCCTATGATACAATGCATGTTAATACAACGTTGGGGTTTGCACAAACAACATTGTTGTATGAAATGTTTAAACGCTGGAAAGGTTTAGACAAAACTATTGTTGTTATCGGTAGTAGGTCAAGTGATGTAGCACACAACAAAGTTTACCCATACGCAATACACAAAGGTGCATTGGATATGGCAGTTGAACAATTGCGTAATGTTACATTAACACATCCTACTGTTATCAACATTAGACCAGGATACGTAGACACAAAACAAGTTGCACATGTTAGTAACGTGAAGAAAATGCAACCAGTTGATGTGTTTGAAATATTGAACATGATTCTAAATCACAAGAATTTAATTTTAGATATCACGTTTGATAGTAAATAATTACGCGGGTAGGTCAAGTGACCCGGAAGGTCTCATAAGCCTTACCGAGCGTGGAGCGTTACCATGACCCGCATCCAATATCGGTGATTAGCGCAGTCTGGCTAGCGCATCTGGTTTGGGACCAGAGGGTCGGGAGTTCGAATCTCTCATCACCGACCAAAAACTTTAACAGGAAAAACATGACAACACAAGTAAGAGCAAGACATATTTTAGTCCCCACGCTTAATGAAGCAACGGACTTACATACAAAAGTAAAGAGTGGCGAAGACTTTGGTTCACTAGCAAAACAATTTTCAAAGTGTCCAAGTGGGCAGAATGGTGGTGACTTGGGCCTATTCGGTCGCGGTCAAATGGTTAAGCCATTTGAAGATGCAGCTTTTGGTCTTGATGTTGGTGGCTTGAGCACACCAGTTCAAACTCAGTTTGGCTATCACTTAGTTCAAAGGACACAATAATGACTTGCAGAGGTTATGATCCCAAAGCTGTAAAAATCAGCAAAGAAGTTAAACGTGCCGCAGCACAAATCCATGATGCACATATTCGTGGTCAGTTTATTCGTGACTTTGTAAAGATTGCACAAGACAACATGCGTACTGGTCGTAAGGATAAGTAACATGAGTAAAGGTAGTAGACCACGTCCATTCAGTATTAGCCAAGATGAATTGGCAGATAGATATGACACTATCTTTGGTGTTAAGCCAAAGAAAGAACCCTACATACCTCCTCCTCTGCCAGACATGACAGAAGATAAATCAAAGGTTGAATGGGTCTCTGATACAACTAATAAGGAACAACAATGACACCAAGCGTAGAACAAATGAAAAAGGGTACTTGCGGCTGCGGTCGTAGTCCAAGTGGTAATTGCTGCGGATGGCATAGCTTGACAGAAGAACAATTTCAAGCTAAACTAGCAGAATATATTGCCGAAAAAGAAGGTGAATAAATAAAAAGTTAATGCCTCGGTAGTTTAATGGTAGAACGCCATCCTTACACGGTGGATACGGGAGTTCAATTCTCCAACGAGGTACCAAAAAATTTGCGGGTATGATGTAAAGGTAACCTGAATCCTTGCCAAGGATTATTTGCGAGTTCGATTCTCGCTACCCGCTCCAAAAAGAAAGACCTCATGTTAGATTTAGTAGATTTTAGAAAATTCTTTGTAGAAAAATACTATAACCAAGAATGGTTTAGTCAAGCAAAACAATCATATGATAATGCTGATCCTTTTCCGCATATTATTATTGATGACTTTTTGCCAGAAGATACATTGAATGAAGTACTAAATCAGTTTCCAACATCACGTGACATTGATTGGTGGTCTTTTAACAACAACAATGAAATTAAACTAGGTACTAAGAATGAAATTCAAATGCCACAGATTGCAAGAAGTGTCTGTGCTGAATTGAATTCGGGTTATGTACTTGATTGGTTAGAAGCACTAACCAGCGTCAAAGGTTTAGTTGCCGACACACGATTGATTGGCGGTGGATTACATCAGATTCAATCAGGTGGTAAGTTAGGTATTCACATTGACTTTAACGTTGAACCACGAACAGGATTGTCACGCCAATTGAACTTATTAGTTTATCTAAACAAGAATTGGTTTGACAACTATGGTGGTCACTTAGAGTTATGGAATGCAGACAAAACAAAATGTGTTCAAAAGGTCGCACCCATCTTTAATAGATGTGTTATCTTTAACACAAACGGTAAGCCTTGGCATGGTCACCCTCACCCATTGAATACACCTCATGAGGTAACTAGAAAAAGTTTGGCATTGTATTATTACAATAACCAAAAACAAGAAGTAGACCCACACAATACAATTTTCTAAAATGGCCCATCAACAACAACATGATTATGTACGTGGATTAAAAACACGTTATCCTACTTTCTTTTTTAGGCAGAAAGTCCTAGAGATTGGTAGCTTAAACATTAACGGCACTAACAGAGATTTCTTTACTGAATGTAACTATGTAGGTGTTGATGTTGGTGCGGGCCCTTGTGTTGATATTGTATGCCCTGGCAAAGATGTAGATCATCCAGATAATTCATACGATACTGTATTGTCTACTGAATGCTTTGAACATAACCCAGAATGGGTTGAAACTTTTCAAAACATGATTAGAATGTGCAGAAGTGATGGTTTAATTTTTATGACTTGTGCAACGACAGGTAGACCAGAACATGGTACCACTCGCACAACTCCACATGATAGTCCATTGACAATTGGAATTGGATGGGACTATTATAAAAATTTAACAGAACAGGATTTTAGAGAACATTTTGATTTTGACAAAATTTTCTCAACATACAAGTTCGAGGTGTGTGCAACACATCCCGATTTGTACTTTTTCGGTATCAAAAGATAATTTTAACTAACCTTTAAGGAAAAACATGCAAGAAAGTAGAGTTCGTTACACAAGCCAATCAGCAGTAGACATGGTTGGCAATCGTTATGACTTAATCATCATCGCCGCCGCAAGGGTGCGTGAGTTACAAAAAGGTCATCAACCTAAAACACGAACACCTAACGGAAAGTTTGTAACAGCACTAACTGAAATTGAACAAGGTTTAGTTGGTCGTGAATACTTGAAGAAAGTACGAAACAGTAATCAGTAAAAATTTGGGGGATTAGTTAAATGGGATAACCATGGCTTTGCAAGCCATTATTGAGAGTTCGATTCTCTCATCCTCCACCAAACAGAGGAAGCGCAAACCGATTGGCGACGGTACCTGTCTTGAAAACAGTTGAGTGTTAATAGCGCCTTGGGGGTTCGACTCCGCCCGCTTCCGCCAGAATGAAACTTAAATTTCCGCCAACAAAGGAGTTACTATGTCAAATAAAGAAACAATTGAAAAAGCATACAGTAACTTCAACAAAGAAGTACCTGGATACTTCAACTGGGATTGGATCCCATCAAAGCGTACATTTACGTATTGCTATCTAAAGTTGGTTCGCTACTTGAGCCGTTAAACAACCCTAAGAATCCATAATCATAGTTATCAAGTATCAATAACATTTCATCACTAAGTTTGATGGTATGTTTGAACAACTCTTTATCTTTGTATCTGGATTCAAGTTGTTTTTCAATGAATGACATAATGATGTTGTCACTGTTAGGATTTTTGATTTTCAATTTCTTCTTAACAGTTTCAATGTTGCTTATATAAACCTCACACATCATCAAATCGGCATGAGCACGATTTTTAAGATTGTTGGTTTCCTGTGTCATTGCTGCAATCAAATTGCCTTCATTGCAATTGAATGTTGGTATAATAGCAAAGAATATGTTGGCTAGTTTAGATATAGCCTCTGTGTGAATGTCATTAACTACTCCTGTCGTTTTATCCAAATCATATTGTTTACGGCGTTCAGGATCACTTAATACTTCATACGCAAACTTTATGCGCTTGAATTTTTCAACATCCCCTCCTAGGTCAGGATGGTGTATCATTGAAAGTTTTCTATATTGTTGTTTGATATCATCAAATGAACAATATGTTGGTAGTTCTAATTCTTCGTATAAAGTCATGTTGTATTTATAGAGAGTTGCCTGAGTGGCTTAAAGGCGCATCTTGGAAAGGTGATGGTTGCATTGCGACACAAGGGTTCGAATCCCTTACTCTCTGCCAGATTTACCCAAAATGTATTGACGGCAAACACAATATAAACTATAATTGTGTCTTTAATGATTCAGATAAACATTTACAGGAGTTAATCATGTAAATTTTGAAAGTGTTTTAGGTTAGGTGCAGCAATTCATATTTTATGAACTGATGGTGTCTATGGTAGTTGATGGAGTCTACGGACGTTGAAGTTAACTATTGAAATAGCACTACCAAAACAAGAGTGATGGCCTTGTAAAAAGCAGTCAACAACTAACCTGTTATTTGCTTTGGATGGATACAGCAAGTAAAAAATAAAGCTAAGTTCGTATCCGAAAGGTAGGCGAAATAGTGCTTGTAGAATACAAGATAGTCTCCCGTAGAATATGGGATATGCAGTCTAACAGTGAATGTGTTAGCTAAGGTCATGGGATATCGACGGGTGACCCTAAAAATAAATTACGTCCCGACCATCCAGTTTTAAATTTAGGATACTAACAGCAACTTTTATACTTTTCATAATAGTAAAAAAATTGTATCCTGCTTCATAATCACACAGAAAGGAAAAACTATGAAGTTCGTAGAAGCGATTAAGAATCAAGAAGCCCGTACTGAAAACGGTATGAAGGCTCGTGTATCAACAGCAAATGCTTGCGTTGATTTGTTTTACAACATCGGCGCTAGTCGTGGTAAGGACATTGTTCCTGCTTTCACTTCGGCTTACGTAGAGAATTCCGATCTGGCGTTGCGTATTGCTCAATGGGCACGTGATGTACGTGGTGGCTCTGGTGAACGTGAATTGTTCCGTTCAGTATTGCGTCACCTAGAAAAGACTAGTCCAGAAGACGCATTGCGTTTGATGGCTAAGGTCCCTGAAATTGGTCGTTGGGACGACTTGTTCGTTTTCACTGATCCAAAACTAAAGTGGGAAGCATACAACATGTTGGGTAATGCCCTTCGTGAAGGCAATGGTCTTGCTGCAAAGTGGACTCCACGTAAGGGTAAGGTAGCTGCTGAAATCCGTCAATTCTTTGGAATGACACCTAAGCAATATCGTAAGAGCCTTGTTGGTATGACCAATGTTGTTGAAACACAAATGTGTGCCAACGACTGGGATAATATCAACTACTCACATGTTCCTTCAGTTGCTCACGCACGATACAAGAAGGCATTCGGTCGTCATGGTCAAACATACGCTGAATATGTTGCTAAGTTGGTGAAGGGTGAAGCCGGTGTTAAGATTAACGCAAGTGCAATCTTCCCATACGATGTGTTGAAGGGCCGTATTGGTCGTTACAACACTATGAGTAAACAAGAATTGGATGTTGTGGAAGCACAATGGAACGCATTGCCTAACTACATCGGTAACAGTAATGTTCTACCAATGGTAGACTCTAGTGGTTCAATGACATGTGCTGCTGGTGGTCATAGTTCTAAGTCAGGTCTAACCTGCTTGGAAGTTGCTATCAGCTTGGGCTTGTACTTTGCAGACAAGAACACCGGTAAGTTCAAGGATACATTCTTGACTTTCAGTAATCGTCCAAAGTTGGTTAACCTAACTGGTAACATCAACGACAAGATCAACCAAATGAACACAGGTGAAGTTGCTAACACCAATCTTCATGCTGCATTTGATTTGATTTTGAAGACAGCATTGGATAACAATGTTCCTCAAGCAGAAATGCCAGAAACATTGGTTATTTTCAGTGACATGCAATTTGACCAAGGTGTCGCACACGATGACAGTGCAATCGAAATGATTGAACGCAAGTACAAGGAAGCAGGTTACACTATTCCTCAAGTTGTGTTCTGGAACTTGAATGCGTCATACGGTAACACACCAGTTAAGTTCAACAAGACTGGCGTTGCTCTGGTCTCTGGTTTCAGCCCTGCTGTAGCTGGTGGTATCATGGGCGGCAACATGGATGACTTCACACCAGAGTCTATCATGTTGAAGACAGTTATGAAGCCTCGTTACGACTTGGCTTAACAGACCCCGCGTTAACTCAGCGTAACAGAGTTAGGATATAGTTGAGGTCCTTATCATGCAACTGGGTACTTAAGAACTTGACCCTTACGCCCCGATATTGGGAAACGGAAACAATCTTAGGAGCTGAACGCTAACAGCTTTCCAGATAAATACAATACGTGGACGGAGTAACAGCCCGGTTCTATGACTCTTGTGGTGAGAGGTGATAGAACACTTTTGTAAGTGTATAACGCATCCAGCCGATAAGACTGGCTCTGTTGATGAAAGAGTTGTATGCTTTCAAAAGTACCCTAGATGAACATCGCATATATTATAGGGCCTGATAAGCCCACCGTTCTTTACATTATATTAATACTACTATAGTTAATATCTTAAGCAGAGCCACTAGGGTACTACTTTCTGCTTACTTGACACAAATCCCCAAATCACTTATAATAACTGTATTGAAACAAACAAGCCCCTGTAGCCGAATTGGTATAGGCACTAGTTTGAGAGACTAGGTTCTGCAGGTTCGAGTCCTGTCATGGGCACCAAGTAAAGGAGCAAATATGATGATAGTCGCAAAAATGAATGGACGCATTGTTGAAGTGATCCGTGTTGCTGACACCGTGGGCTTCTCTACTGAACGAGGTTGGGTCATGGTCTGCATGGACTTTGAACAAGCCAACAGAAAAAAACAACAATTCAAATGGGTACCTGCTTCAACACGTTTTGAATGGGTGCGTGAGTTTAACTTTGGAGCATAACATGCCTTGGATTCAAAATGTCTCATTGAGCGATATCACTAAAGGGTTTCATATGAACCCAGGTGAGAATGCCATGCTCATTCAAATCGTTGACCCACTAATGGAGTTCCCAGAACCCTTATACAAGTTCAAGCATGTTGCACAATTTGAATTCTTGGATCTTGAAGAAGATGACTTGCCAAGTGCTGAGGAATTCAAAATCACTGACGACCAGGCAAAGAGTTTGTGCTTGTTGTTACAGCAGGCAAAGGCTAATCACATGAATGTAATTGTTCATTGTGTCGCAGGTGTATGTCGTAGTGGTGCAGTTTGTGAAGTTGGTGTAATGATGGGCTTTGATGACACCGAAATGTTTCGTAGTCCTAACTTACTGGTTAAGCATAAAATGATGAAGTACTTGGGAATGACTTATGACGAAAACGAACCTCACACAATTAATGGAATCGAACTTGAATCCGGACTTATCATCCCTAAGCGTAGTAAGGAACAACTTGGTGACTCTTAATAGTATGCGTAACAAGCGTTGGCAAATCGTAAGTGATGACCATGTGTGGTTCTATCCTCCTGATGTATCATTGAGTACAGTAGAGTTGGTTAGTGTTGCGTACCGAGATACACCTTATGAAAGTTGTATTTTCTTTGCTAACGGTGAGAGTGAAGTGTTGGCACGATACAAAACACAAGAGGAAGCATTAGTTGGTCATATTGAATTGGAAGAAAAGTATAAATTGAAAAGGATTGGTAGAAGTGAGTTTAAAATTTAAAGTCATATATGGTGACATAACAGAAACTTTTGAAACACTTGATTTGGCTATGAACTATGCCAAGACATTGGACAAGTTTGTAACTATCAGTGGTGCAAGTTTTGAAGTAGTAGGTCGTTTTGGTGTTGACAGTGTTCGTGATGGTAAGTGCCCAGATGGTGTTGCTTATGATTGGAACAAAGCAAGTCGCATTGGACGAGTAAAGAAGGAACGAGTATAAAAGTATTACTTGACAAATAATCATTTTGGTCATATAATACTTGTATTGAATGAAAGAAAAAATAAAATGACAAAATGGATCACCTCGGATTTACATTTCGGGCACCAAAATATTATGAAGTTTTGCCCAGTAACACGTGCAGGCTACACTGATGTAGATGACATGCGAGAAAAAATGATTAGTGAATGGAACGCAAGTGTGCAGCCGGAAGATGAAACGTTCATCTTGGGTGACTTTGCATTCTTGCCAGCAAAAGACGCAGTACAAATCTTGCGCCGTTTGAATGGAGCAAAGATACTGATTGAAGGCAACCATGACCGTAAGTTGTTGAATGACCCTGCATTCCGCGCAGAGTTCAAGGAAGTACACCAGTACTTGCGTTACAACCATGAAGGTCAAATTGTTATCATGTTGCACTATCCTATTCACGAATGGGACCAAATGCACCGTGGTAGTGTTCACTTCTTTGGACATGTTCACGGAAAAGAAACTGGATTAGAGAAGTTTCGTGCCCGTGATGTAGGAATGGACGCAACTGGTCGTGTGGTAGTGCGTTTGGATGAAATGATTAAGGACGCATTGAAGGGTGAGATTCGTTCTCATCATTAAGGAATAACATGAAGATGATTTTAGTTCGAGGCTTACCTGGATCAGGCAAGTCAACTTTTGCAAAAAGTTTAGTTGGATATAATCATTCCGAAGCAGACCAGTTTTGGATGGTTAACAATGAGTACAAATTTGATGCTACTCGGTTGCGTGAAGCACACGAGTGGTGTCAATTAAAGACTAAGAACTGTTTGAACGAAGGTTTGGATGTGGTAGTGTCTAACACTTTCACTACCAAGAAAGAATTGCGTCCTTACTTTGAACTTGCAAAAGAGTTTGGTATTGTTCCTCAAGTGATATTGTGTCAAGCACAATATGGCAACATCCATGATGTTCCAGAGGAAACACTTGCAAAGATGAAGGCTCGTTTTGAATTTGATATATCGGAGTTATACAATGGATAGGTTAGCATTGAAGAAGTTTGTTGAAGACAATCCAAAGTTAGTTTCAATGCGTAGTGCCGGCGATGGCATCTACGTGCTAAAGTATAAGCGGACTGTATTCTATGACAACTTGTGGAATGACTACTTAGAAGAATGCCGTGGCACAATCGTTGATGCAGACTTCAATGTGGTGTCCCGCCCATTCACTAAAATCTACAACTACGGCATCGAAGCCAAGGCTCCTGTGTTGTCCGACGCAACTGTGGTAACTAGTTATCGTAAGGTAAATGGTTTCATGGTAGCGGTGACTGTGCATAACGGTGAACTATTAGTGTCAACTACTGGTTCTACTGAAAACGACTATGTTAACTATGCTAAGGAAATGATGGCAACACATTGTCCTTTGACTGACTGGTTGTTTGCATTAGGTACAAGTGACTGCAAAGACATGACTTTCATGTTTGAATGTGTACATCCGTCAGACCCACATATCATACCTGAAAAGGCTGGTATGTATCTGTTGGGTTATCGTGAAAAGACATGGGAATCTAAAGTTGGTCATAACTACGATGTAATGCGTGACCTGGCTGCTGACTTAAAGTGTTTCTTACCTGAACGCATCCATATCACTATGCTTGAGTTGAAGGAAAAAGCAAAGAAAGTTAAGCACGAAGGTTTTGTATTTTATACTGGTGAAGGTGTAAGTGCTAAAATCAAGAGTCCATACTACTTGACTTCAAAGTGGGTTGCACGTAATCCTCGTACAGATAAACTTGTTGATATGAACAACGATATCAAAAAGAATATTGATGAGGAATACTATCCACTCGTTGACGCAATACGTGCCAACATTGTTGAATATACTCAAATGGACGAGCAAGCTCGTTTATCCTGGGTGCGAGACTTTGTAGGTGCTGTATGATTGATGAAAGCTATTTGCCAGTCAGTGAACAAAGTCTAGTCTTTCGCCTTCGTAAGAGAGCAGAGATTAGACGAAACAATCAAGACAGGAAAAGTGTGCAAGAAGGCAAACCCGATCGTATTGCTGACCTACTTGAAGAAGCGGCAATAGAGATTGAAAGGTTGGAACAAACAATCGCTGGCTTAGTTGCATCACAATTAGATAAACATTGATAGACCCTTCGGGGTCTATTTTTTTGGCTGTGTTACCTTTATATATCGCAATTCGCAACACTTCCTGCTATAATAAATATCTAATGCGTAAAATACTTATATTATTGATGCTACTACCAACACTTGCTTTTGCTAGTGCCAAAACAGTAGTATACAATGTAACAAACAACGAGATTCTGCAAGGTTCACTAGAATCCGAAGAAGTGTCTATTGCTAGTATTAGCAAACTTATGACAGTGTACACCGTCATGACTGCAGGACAAGACTTGGATGAGAAACTTGTGGTAACCAGCAAGCGTACAAGCAACACACACTTGAGCAAGGGTATGGTTGTAACTCGCCGTGACTTATTAAATCTTGCATTGATTGCTAGTGATAACATCGCCGCAATTACATTGGGTGAGAACTATCCAGGTGGAAAGCAACATTTTGTCTATACAATGAATCAACATGCAAATGAACTAGGATTAACACATACTCGTTTTGTTGAACCAACTGGATTGAGTCCAATGAACTATTCAACAACAGGTGACATTGTTAAACTAAGTCAAGCAGTAAGTCAATTTGACATTGTAAAGAATGCTGCACAACAACATGCAGTAGCTGCCGAGATTGTTAAGGGTAAAAAACATACTAAAGTCAAGGGTAATCCAACTATCAAATACTTTGGACATGATGGTATCGTCACAATCAAAACAGGCTTTACACATGCTGCTGGATTTTGTGTAACAATGCTTGTATCAGCACATGACCAACTATATTCTATAACAATGTTGGGTGCTAAATCAAAGAAAGAACGACAACAGTTTGTTGAAAAAAGTCTAAAAATTATCAACGCATAATATACGACTTTATTGCAGATTGGCATAAATACATTTTTAATGTAGCGAGCCATGTTAACTTTCATCACTTCACCATCCCACCAACTTATAGAATATATCAAAGACGATCCTGTGCGTCCTGAGATACCAACTGATTTCCGTGTTAGCGAGGGCAGACTTGTTGCTGCATTAGCACAAGACGAAAAACCAAGAGCAATTGTTTGTATCAGCTTTCACGACTTTGTTCCATCTAATGTAGATGAACTAGGCAAAGTAACTGAACAACCAACTACCGCAGTGTTTTACACTATATGGAGTTACAGTCCCGGAGCAGGTCGTGACTTATTAATGCAAGCAGTTCCTGCACTGAAACAACAATATCCTTCAGTTGAGCGTTTTGTAACATTGAGTCCCAAGACTGAAACAGCAAAGCGTTTTCACTTAAAGAACGGTGCTACCATTTTTAGAGAAAACATAGATACTGTGAACTACGAATATCTACGCTAAATAAGTTGTGGATGTAAGATTCTTTTATAAAGGCGATTATCGCAGTTACAAACACGAGGTTATCATTACCTCGTTTTCCATTGCTGTGAGCAGAATCATTGACCTTCCTGAAATACTGGAAGTGTGCCTTTATCCTCTAGAAGAAAATGTATACGGTGGCATTGACAAAATGCGTGTAAACAGAATAGGGTTAAACACTAATCTGTCACTAGAATCAATACCTATCATATTAGCACATGAATTGATACACGTACATCAAAAACATGTAGGACATCTTAGAATTGCACACAATGGAATGTGCTATTGGCATGGCATTCCGATCACTAACAAACCACCGGAGGATATGACGTATGAAGAATATCAAAATCTTCCTTGGGAAGTTGATGTTCAAAATCGCTCAAAAGCCATATTAAAAGAAGCGTTGTTATCTTACAACAGTTGTTTGACAAGCTATTGACTTTCCGTTATACTGTAATCTCACTAGAAGGAGAACTGTATGGCAGAAGTCAAACTTAACAAAGCATTGTGTAAAGTAGTACTTACTGAGTATGATCGGTTCAGTGGTAGCAAGCATTGGGATACTAAGTATTTTGACAATGAGAATGAAGCCCGTAAATGGGCCATAGACTATAACACTGAACACAACAACCTAGATTATGTACCCGAGTGGTATGTAAGAGCAGACTACGAAGGTAGAGTCTAAAGTATTACAACCAAAATTTGACAATAAATGGTTTTGGTTGTATAATACATACATGAACTCAAGAAAACGCCGCACTGATCGTAACCAAGTGATTTACTTTATCCAAGATACAGTAACACTTGAGTACTACATTGGTTTGACTGCTGTTTGCTTTGCAGGCAACTTGCGTAAGACATTGAATCGCCGCATGCAAAAACACATGCAAAGAGCATTGACAGAAAACAAAGATTGGGGTTTAAGTCGTGCTTTGCGTGAACGTGGTGCCGAGCGTTTTGTGTTCGGTGTCGTTGAAGTTGTGCGTGGTAAGCGTCCTGCTCATGCCCGCGAGACACTATTGATTAACACATTGCAACCAGCACTTAACACATTCGGAGTAAAGTAATGACTAATGTTACTATCACATATTTTGGCAAAGAGTACGACTACCCTTTGCTCACTGCCGAGGACATAGGAGAGGATAGAATTGTTCGCCTGTTCAAGTATGAATTCAGTGAGCAAGGCTATGAACAATGTTACAACGAAACTAAGCGTTTTCATTTTGTTACTACACTTGAAGAACTGGCAAAATTGAAGGAATTAAAATGAACGAACGAATTCGAGAACTTGCCGAACAGGCTTCCAATGAATACCTGTCGGAAATGGAACCTGTAACAGATACATTGTCAACCGCAAAGCGTAATGAACTTGCTCAAAAAGCAAAACAAGCAGGGATTGGTATCATTCCGCATGGCTTTAGTGAAAAGTTCGCCGAGTTGATTGT
>Ga0214172_1000583_pt1 | contig 14658 bp, 18 predicted proteins | sample TroBogEpilimnion_29_FD_153010 | JGI IMG/M metagenome (GOLD analysis project Ga0214172, IMG submission 153010) | Freshwater microbial communities from Trout Bog Lake, WI - 12JUL2007 epilimnion | ecosystem: Environmental > Aquatic > Freshwater > Lake > Epilimnion/Euphotic zone | place: Trout Bog...
CAACATCGCTTAACCTAGGTCGGTTAAAGAAACCATCCGCATAAATTCTGCTCTTGCGGCTGGGTCAGTTTTGAATCCCCCACCCAAGCGACTAGTCACAGTAGAGCTGCCTGTATCTTCTACACCTCTGCTACGAACACAATAGTGTCTAGCATTGATTACTACAGCAACATCTTCGGTTTCAAGAATGAACTGTAACGCATGGAAGATTTGCTCAGTGAGTCTTTCTTGAATTTGTGGACGTTTTGAGAAGTACTCAACGATTCTATTAATTTTTGATAAGCCCAAGACTTTCTGTTTGGGCACGTAAGCAACAGTTGCAAGACCGTCGATAACGACAAAATGATGTTCGCAATTGCTTTGTACCGACACATTGCGCTCAACAACCATTTCGTTGTAATGCATCTTATTATCCACTGTGGTGCATTTTGGGAATGCTTCATAATCTAAACCCCACATCACCTCATTTACAAACATTTTGGCAACACGCTTAGGTGTTTCAATCAAGCTATCATCGGTTAAGTCTAACCCTAGTGCTTGCATTATAGCAGTAAAATGAAGTTCAATCTTTTCAATCTTTTCTTTACGGTCAAGATTGTTTTGTATTGTAGGTGTTTCAACACCCATTTTGACTAAGTGCTCATGCACTTTAAGACCCAGTTCTGGATCGCATTTTGTTTTATTAAAACTCATAGATAACCCTCCGTTGTGATGGTTTTATTTTGACGTTGTGCAACCTTTGTGTTGCACAAGTATTTATGCAAATGTGAATAAAGAATTAATAAATTCTTCCTGTTTAGCTTGGACATCTAGTGCATTCTGAATGTTGTCAATCTTTGTCACTGACCACTTGGTATCTTTTAACAAAGCAAAAATTATCAGTTGCTTTTCTAACTTAATAGCATTAGCTTGGTCAACGTTAACAACTAGACCTCTAGGTGTACCAGTTGAATTACAACCAGACATGATGTGAACTTTCTTAGTTTCGTGACAGTAACGTAACTTACTTCTGTAGTTAACCTCAATGTCCGAATCAATTACAAAATTATCTAGCTCGTATGTTACCTCATAGAATTCATCAGGTACATCAAATATATAAGTGATGTTGTCACCCAATACTTCGTGATTGTCATACATTAATGAGATTTCAGGTAAGATATCTTTAATTCTTTGATCCATAATTACTTAGCGGCTGCTTTTTCTGCGGCACGTGCATTCTTAGTTTCAGTGATTTCGTTACGGCGTGCCTTAACTGCTTTAGCCAATTCACCTAATGCTTTACGAGCACGAGTACCTGCTGCATTGTTACCTTTTTCAAATTTTTCACTTTCAGCCAAGTATGCTTCCAAGTGTGTGTTAATATCATTGTGTGCGCTCATAGTATTCTCCTTTGTTTAAGCGATTTTCTCTATCCTAATATATTAGGATTTATTCAGTTTTCTGTGTATCGTCAAAAGGCCATTTAGCTTGAGGACCTTCTTGTGGTCGTTCTGTTGGGAACGCCCAGTTAGCAGATTCAGTTTCTACTGTTTCTGTAGGTAATTCAATGGTACGAACTACATTAGAAAGATCCGAACCTTTAAATTCTTCACCAGTATCCAAATTAGTAAGTTTCAATGGGCCTTGCATGAAGTATTCAGTGTCATCATGTGACCAACCTAATTCTTCTACACCTTCATAGTAGTTTTCTTCCCAGGCTTCGTCAAATTCTTCTAAATCTTCATCAGTACAATTACGACCTGCTTCGGATTCTGCCCAGCAACCATCAATCATGTCTTCCATTTCCCAAGAAGAATCGGCAGATTCTACCCAATCTAGTTCATAACAATCATCTTCGTTTCTCAATTCCTCAAATGTAAGTGGCATTTCATCTGATTCAATTGTGAATGTACTCCAACGATATCCTTCTTCACGAATAATTACCTTATCATCTTTGTACCAAAATTGTCTTTCAATTGAACTCTTTTTGTATTCAGTTGTTAATTCCCAATTAGCCATATTAGTATTTGCTTTCTTTAGTGTGTTTGCGATAATCAGTACTCATTCGTAACATTATATCACCCTTGCCCTCAAGAATGTCAACGATACGGTTAATTGTACCATCATTGTAGTCGCTGATTTTACCCATTAACTCGCTTGGTTTTTCAAGTAACTTTTCAAGTTTGTCAAGCGCATCTTCAATAGACCAAGGAATATACAAGCGAGTATTATCATTGCTAAAAGTTTCTGGAAAACTACGATAAGCAGGATAAAGCACATTACAGCCCAAACTATCTGCCTCCGAGACAGTATTACTGACCCAATCTTGTAACGCACAGTTAAATACCACGCGGCTATCATTAACAATGTTATAGTAATCATTCTTATCTAAGTCCTCATAGATTGATAACAAACCTTGTTGTTGCATCTGATGAGTACGATCCATATAACTTTGGTTGTTACTTTTTAGTTTTGCACCGCTACAGACACAAAACTCAACATAACTACCTGGGTGTCGTTTGTTGTATGCTTCAATTAGGTCCATGTAGAAGTCTGGTTGCTTTTCTTGATCCCATCTTGCACTAAACACAACACGATGTTTGCGTTCATTGAATGGCTTGATCGAACCAACACGACTTTGTACTTCACTCTTACCGAATGCTAGTCCACTGATGTTGTAGATTGGAGCTTCCCAACCTGCAATCTTCATGTGCATGACCATTTCTTCATTAGTTGCGAGGATTCCACCTTCACTTTGGCGGACAGCTTCACATACCATCTGTTCGTAGGATGCCATAAACTTTGACATGCCCCAGACATGGACAAAGTCATCAGGGTCAATTGACTGCGCCAAGCATCGTACAAAAATTTTTGGACGATGTGACTGAGGAACTTGATTAAGAATATAAGGCAAACTCTCAAAGCCCGGTTGAAACATGTCTTCAAAGTAGATAACATCGTCACTGGTAACTTCTCCTGCCTTCATCTTCTTAACTAAGTTCATTAGTTGACTCATACCAAAGTATGAACGACCATGTGCATCAAGTACTTGCCCAGTAACAATTGCTTGGTCGTTACTTAATGTTTCACCTGTAACGATTTCATAATTGATACCACGACTTTCAAAGACTCGTGTATTCCACTCAGTCAATTGTAGTGTGTACCTTGCTTTGTAAGGCTCTAGGCCCATGTAATATAGTTTACGCATTATCGGATGATTGCTTCTGCCCAACTATCTTTTGCAGGCTTGCCTGAAAGATTCTTTTGATGTTGGCGATATGCGAATGAGCGCATATCATACAATGTTGACTCATCAAACTTATAACCAAAGTCTACACAAAATTCTTTGTAGGCTTCTAAGTCTTCAAAGATTTGACGGACGCGGTGATTAGGTTGAATGTGTGGTTTTGCCATTTTGTTTTCCTATTAAATTTTTAGGTTGTTGTAAGGTTGAGTTGTGTTGTAATGTATCGTAGCACCATTCTCATTGTCTTCTGAAACAGTGATAGTGATATTACGATCTGGATATCGAGTTGCAATAACCTCATAAAGGTCATCACTAATCATTTCACAACTTTTGTAATCCAATGCAAGGATGCCTTGAGAATATTGATTCTCTAACCATCGTTTGAATTGAATAAACTCAATATCACGGTCGTTGTGAAATACTTCAATCGTCACTTCAAAGTGAAAGATGTGACGATGTGGAGTTGCTAAAAAGCTAACGTCATACTCATCACCTGTTGCCAAGTTAGGGTCTGTCGCTGCTGCTGGGTATTTGTGAATACCCTCTTTTTGAAATCTTACAAAAATTGTACGAATGGCTTTGTCTTTGATACGTGTACGTTGTTCAAAAAGTGCCTGTTGTCTTTGTTGTTCCATATTATCTTTCATCGTCAAAGTCTACTGATTCACGTTCATGTTCCCATTGTGCTCGTTCAAGTCTTCTGAGTTCATCACGGTATACGAGTTTTTGTTTTTTCATTTCATTGACTTTCATTTCGTCAAAGTTTGGATTCTTCATTAACTCAATGATTGACTCATCCAACAATCTATGAGATTCGGTTAACGTTTCAATTCGCTTACGATAAGGCATTTATTCTCCTAAAGCATCTTGCATTGCGTCATCACTATCCATTTCTTCACCATCCATTGATTCAATTTCTTCAACTTCATCAACTTTAGGTTTAGTAACAACAAACAGTTCTTCAAATGAAGATAACGCATTAATTGTTTTCTTACCACTGATACCTTGACTACCTGATTGAAACTGAGTCCACAAGTTACTGTATTGTTTAATCACTTTAATTGCTTCGTCTTTGGTTTTCTTACTGAAAACTTCATCAATCACATCCTTAAACAAGATACGTTCAAATTGTTCTTTTAGTAACATCTTTGGAATAATACCTTGTTCATATCTACGATTAGCCTCTTGTACCGCATTCATGTGCATCCAAACATTGTGACTTTGAATCAATGTATAACTCAATGTGTCCCAACTTGTTTTAGTTTCTTTACCATGTTGACCTAAGAAACCTACACCACGATAGCACATGTCCTTAAGCACTAGTTTATCAGTTACAGGACTGTCTGTAAACATCTTATGGATACCTTCAGCCAACACAGCATCACGGAACTTGCGTGTGTCCGTTGAATATGATTTCTTTTCAGCAGTTTTTTCCATTTGATATGACCACTTTTTCTTGTGTTCAATCGTTGTGTTAAAGTATGCTAATCCTTTAGCTGCACTATAGAATGGGCTTGCACAATCAAAAGTGATTTGAAGTTTTGGATTATGATACTTGCGAATCGCTTTTTGGATATCAGTAAACAACACAGCATATTCCAAGATACTTGTACCTAAACAGTGAATCAAGTCATGCTTACCTTCTTGTAGTAATCCATCATGTATCACATCAACCATTCTAATCAACATTAGTTCAACATCAATCTTATTCTGACCCCCAAATGCCCAACCATTAAAGTGATTGTCTGGATAGATGTTTGGGTCACAATACTTTTTCATTTCAGCATACCATGCATTAGATTGGTCATGTGTACGACCTTGTAACACATTTAAGAACTTGCAATTGCCATTACGATTCTTAATAAAGTATTCATTGTTGATATGTGTAGCTGTAATAGCTTCTTCAATAGTACTGATACCGTGAGCACTTTTACCTGTCTTTGGGTCTTTGATATGATACGTGGTTAGTGATTGACTTGGAATATCTAAACACATACCATAATCCATGTATGTATCCATCCAGTTCAATACTTGCTGACGCTTTTTCATGGCACGAGGACAGTTAGGATCCTTCCAGTCAGCGGGCCATTGACATTTAAGAATCTGAAACCCACCACTATCACCTAACATGAATGTACCTTCTTCACGTTCACGTATGATACTCTCTGCTGGATCATCAACAGTTGTATCTAAGTTAGCATGACCAGCACTATACAAACCCCACTTGTAAGTGTACAAGCCTTCTTTACTGTTTAAGAAGTTTAGTTTTTCAACATCACCATTAAACTGTGCAGGAATACGTGCTTGGTCAAAGTAAGGTTCTCCTTTACGTTGCTTACCCAAGCCAGCAATATAGAAACTGCTGACTGCGGGTAAAAACAATGCCCATTCTGGATTTTGTTTTGCTGATAGATTATCTTGTTGCATTAAGGTACCATTGAAGGATTTGGTTCATTACTTGGACTATTAATTAAAGTCTGAACCATTTTGATTTGTTCTTGTTTTTGTTTGATTTCATCAACTAGGCTTTTGATAGTAGGATGTTCTTTCGCCTGCTTCTCAAGTACCATTTCTTCGTTTTTCTTTTTATTAGCCCAATCAAGTAATGACTGTGCTTCATAAGTTAGTTCAACAGTGGCATAACTACCAGCTAGTATTTGCCAAGATTGTCCATCAAACACTTTAATACATTGACCATCAAGGTCATACATCATATCACCGGTCATTTGAGCGTTACTATTATAACTCTTACTGATATAAGTAGAGGAAGTACCGCCCATTACTTGGAGGTATCTTCCACCTGTGTTAATACCTTTTATCATATTACTTGCGTTGACTTGGAATCATGTATGAATATGTGCTCAAACCACTATCAACGATAATTTCAATCAAACCTTGGTCTGAGATTTTGAAAGTCTTGTCACCATTCAATGTTAGAATGTTTACAACTGCTTCTGAGGGCCACATAAAACGATTTTTCAATACGCCAGTGATACCGGTAGCAAATACAAAGTTACCACTGTGTGTGCTTGGGTCACCAAAATAGATACGCAATTCGTTATTAACTGTTGCTGTCGTGAATACTGTTTCTTCACTATTGGCTGTATACTGTTTCTTCAAACGCATAATGCTTGCAGCAGCAGGTTCGAATGAAACTTGGAATACCGGAGTAACTGCTAATTGTGCATTTGCAACTTGTTCCTCAACCAACTCTTTGTTCATCAAACGATAGTCGTTAACAAAGTCTCCGTTTTGTGTTTCAAAGTGAATGTTGTTTGGTACTTGAACACCGTTCTTGTCAACTGTATTCATTGTGAGTTTTGCGTTTTCATCATACTCATCAAAGTCCAAAACTGTTTTCAACTTGTTCAAGTTTGGCATACCGAACACACCTTTGAAAGATGGATGCGGTGTTTTGAATTTACCAAACATGATAATTGACTTATTCGCTGGTACTGCGCTTACTGTTGTTTCTGTGTCAGTACCTTCAATCTTAACCAAGTCAATGTCTTTAACTGGATTAGTGTGTGCGATAATGTCTTGTAAATAATCTTTCATGTTGTTCCTTTATGTTTAAAATATTTAGGCTTACTATATGTGTATTATAGTGGAATATAATACTTTTGTAAACACCAGTTTAACCGAATGTGAAAAGAGAATCAGCCATATTCTTTGTGTTAGTATCTTCACGGATCTTCCAATCTAACACACCTAAAAGGTTATCAATCTTTTCATCAACTAATGTCTTTTCCATTTCTTCGTCATCAAATGGTAACTCAATGAACCATTGTGGTAATCTAAGTTCATCAACTGGATATGCTACGCTAGTGAAGTTCATTGGATTGGGTCTGAGTTTACAAACAATAATCTTCATACCATCAACAATTTTTTGTGAGTAGTTGTCACCATACACTCTGCGTAGATAGTTATAGTTCAATGCTGCACGAACGTGACCGGGCATGTTTGCACGACCAGTATCACTCTTAGATTCCTTATCACCATACATTGTTAAGTTGTTAACACTCTTTGGTGAACCTTTAGTCCAAGACTTTTGTTCGCTTAACCAGTTCTTAAACTCTCTGATAACTTTGATAACCTCGTCACGACCTTTACCCTGTTGTATTACCATTTGCAATACTTCCATTAAGAATTCTTGCACATACTTAGGAGTATCAGCTCGTTTCAAATCAAGACCCATAGCCTTGATATCACCTAGTTTACCTCCACTGTCTTTACGCTTACCCTCTTTGTCAAAGATGTTGATAGCATAACGCTTCTTAGTAATAAAGATACTGCGATCACCAATCAATTCACGACCAGCTTTAATGATTGCACCATTCTTTCTTGGAGCATGAAATGCACGTTCCATGAATGCTGGAAAACTTTCATTGGCATCATCAGCAATAGAGTCATACAAACTAATACAAGTTTCTTTACTCCATTCTAGTTCACCATTATCAATTTGTGATTTAAGAGTTTTGTATGCCGTAAAGTAACAACTGTCAGTATCACCATAAACAATCGCATCACCTTCGTGTGTATACTCACCCGTTACAGTCTGATTGATTTGGCTCATCATGTGTCGTACAATTTGACGACCACTTAATGTAACACTTTGACCAATACGTTTGTCATAGAAACGACAATGCTCATTCAACAATGCACCATAAGCACTATTCAACAAAATCTTACGAACCAATTGACGCTTATCATAGTAAGCATGTAGTTCTTTGTCTCCTGCTGCATCTGCCTCTTTGGCTTGTTTCTGTGTTGCTTTACGTTCACTATACCAACGACTTAGTAATCCTGGAACGACACCTTCTTTTTCATAAGTAAAGATTGTTCCATTCGCACTTAGCATCCAAGGCTTGTGACTGTCAAAGACAAGTTTCCATATCTCGGCTGCACTCATTTCTACACTACGACCATCTTCGTAATCTACAGTAAGAATCGTGCCACGTTCTTGGTTCATAATTGCTGTGTACTCTAGTGCACCAAACAAGTTTTCCCACAAGATAGCACCAGTAACCTCATCGCCTTCTTTGGCACGTTTCTTTTCAGCACCTAATCTAAGTGCTTTCTCTTTCATGTACCTATCAGTTAGTGTTTGTCTGACTTGAGCAACGATGGTTTCACCTGCCATGTTGAGCGCCCGAATAACGGATGGATAGAGCGAGTTGATATCGACTGCCCCGACCCAGTCGTGCATGCCTCTTTTGGGCGTAGCAACGAAGGCACCTGCTGCTTGCTGTTCATCTTCTGCATCATCTTTCTTCCTTTTCTTATCTGGTACAACTAACCCACGACTGTGAGCCTCGTTCATAACTGCCATTTCAATCATAGCAACTGAACCCATAACTGTTGGCATAAGAACTGTATTCTCATGTGCCAATGCGTTAGCAAGTTCTAAGAACTTTGTTTTGTTGTGAATCTTAACCAACAACATAGTATCTTGACGGTTATACTCTAAGAACTTTTCCCAGTCCTTGTTGTACAATTGGTCTAGAGTACCTTCATATTGTGTTTTGTTTTCACCGACTTCCATTTCACCAATGGCGTCTAGTTTATAACTGTGTCGTGATTCATAGTTATACTTTTTGTACAACTGTAAATAGTCAAGATGGATACGACCAACTAAATCGTAAGTCATTTCTTTCTTACCGAATCGTTCATATTCTCTTGGCTTTGGGAGCTGACCCAATAGACAGAATTTTCTAGTGTCATCCTTACTCATTACTCGTGTAACACGATTAACCATGTAGGGTATGTCATAGCCTTCACTGTTCCAACCAGTCACAACATCAGCATCTTCTATCAATTGGAAGAAAACATCAAACATTTCCTTTTCATTTTTGAAAAGTAATGTGTTATCAAACTTACTTACAATTTCTTGTGCTGTTTCTTCACTCATGTGTTTAGGTGGAATACACAATGTTACCAATGTGTCTTGCCAATCTAAGTATAGACTGATTGCTGTTACTGGATTGAATGGGTCACTTGTTGGACTGAAACCTTTAACTGGGTCGAAGTCAACTTCAATGTCAAAGAAACAAGTGTGTAGTTTAGGTGGTTCAACACCTAAATAGTTTTCTGATAAGCAACGGAATATAACGTTAACGTCACTCTCATACAATGTTTTGTTAGAGTGGATTCGTTTTTCCTTTTCAAATTCTTGTCTCTTACGAGTACTGAATCTGCTTACAGGATCACCGTATATGCTTCGTTGTTTGCCTTTTGGGTCTTGATAATAGAACAAGTAATTAGCTGGAAACTCGTTATATGTTCTTTTGCCGTCAGGTTGACGTTCTACTACATAGATACGGTCTTCATCGCGTGAATGAACTGCATCAATGTAACTCATTAGACTGTTTTACCTACTGTTTCCAAAATAGTATTCAAGTCTTCGTGTTCTTGGTTAGTCTGTGTTAGACTTGCTTTGTGTGCGATACGAATTGCTTTTTTAAGAACAGAAGGTTTCACTTCTAATTCTTCTGCGATAGCTTTAACTGTGTCGTTGAGACCTTCGTTGAGGGTATCAACCTCGTGCATTACTGCCATTCCTTCATTTATCAATTGTGTGAGCTTAATTTTTTGGTCACCGCTGAACATTTTTGTTGTCATAAATTCTCCTGAGAAAGTACTTATTATAAAGCATTCTGTAGAGAAGTCAAACTTTTTGCGTAATTAATTTACCCTTTGTAACCTTTAGGTAAGATGTGTTTAGATTGTCCTGAACGGTTCCATGACTGCCACATTCTTTCACCTTGGTCGGTTTGCATGTCACTAGGAATAATGTCGTTGCCCAACATCTTGGCATACGCATACATGTTAGTTGCAATATTCTGACCTTGATAGTTTTTATTTACCCAGGTGTTTTGACTAATCAACGCTTTGTCATGTGGTTCTTCTGCAAGTTCGGCTTCAGCAACTACTTTTTTACCATCGTATACAGTGATGATAAGTTGGTTACCCCAACCAGTATTGTTTTCTGTTGTAGCAACATATCTAAGCCCATGTATCTCTAATTCATGTTTGAAGTTAGAATGATAGATATCTGGGTTTACTGTTTCGTTGATAAATTCATTTGCTCTCATTTTGTTACTGGGTTCCCAAATACTTGTTCACGAATCTTTCTACCATCTACGATTCGTTCGTAGTTCCCATTATTATCTAATAGTGTTAGATTACTATTTGGAAACAGTTGTTGTAATGTTTGTTCATCGGTAACAGGATTCAATCCTTGCTTACCTAATGTCCTTGCCATAGCATCACTTGATTCAATCCAAACACCCGGTTTAGTCAATAGATTTTTAACTCTATTAATAACCTTTTGTTTTGATTCAGTTTTGCCATCATGACCAATGCCTTGAATTTTGTAACCAGTCCAAGATTCATTTGGTCTTGCTCTACGATAGAATACAGTACAGTCTAAGTCTGGTTCTGGGTCCCAATCTAATGCTACCCAATCACTTGCTGCAACTTGCCTACTATTCTGTACAAACGAACCTAAGTTTGTATTCTTGTATGCGTTATGAACTAAGTCAATCAAATTGTTGGCCCACTCATGTTTCTCATTAGAGGTAACAAGTAGTTGCCAACGATTCTTGACTAGTTCACTTGCTTTCATTTTGATTTTGGCTTTTGATGATGCTTCTTCATGTTGATAGCAATTGCAGCCTGTTGTGCTAGATTGGCAGCTTCTTCAACACTTTCATTTGGTACACAGTTGTTTACTTTCATACCTGGATGTGTTGGGCTATTTTTCATTCCTTCTTTGTGCTTACCTGGCCAGCATTTTTCAGCATTGCGTTGTGCTTGGGTTCGTTTCTTTTCAGAGATAAACTGTGTAGCACTTTCTAGCATTTGTTGCATTTCTTCAACACTCTCACAATGCCATCTACGCAAACTCTTATTAATATTACTATTTGGATCATGTGCAGTTTTAGCACCAGTGCGATGTTTCTTCATACCCTTCATACGAGCACAGAAACTGGCACGGCGTTTAGCGGCTTTACTACCTTTTTTCAATTTGCTTGGTTTTGTAGTTACAGCAGTTTGAATATGACTACCTGGGTGTTCTCTACGATAAACACTCACGCTTTTCTTGCTCATGCCACCAACACGTTTGTGATTGTGTTTGCTCCAATTTTCACCTTCTGTGATAACTTCTTGTATTTTCATAATATCCTCAAATAGTCTTTAAAATTTTGATGACGGGCTTGTAAGCCAAGTAATGCCGGGTTAATTGCTTTGGTAACGCTAGTTGTGTCACCGAAGTTTTGAACGTTTGGCTTAACACGAGTCTTCCAATACCATAATGCAATTTTTGCAGCAACATCCGGCTTTGCTGCTAGTTCAGGGTGATTGACTAAATCAACGCCAATCGCTTCACCTGCCATACGATAGTTGTCACGTCCAGTTAGCTGAACATAGCCTCTACCATGATAACGTTCACCATCACCTGGCTTGTTGTTACCTAACATTCTTGCTGTTTTAGGAGCATAACGTATATCATATTTATGAGCAAAATAATCTTTGAACTTTGGCTTCTCAGACATTTTACTAAAGTCCCATGATTCATGTTTCATCTGACCTAAGAACTGAGCAAGTTCACTACCTTTTAATCCACTATGTCTTGCTACTTTTTGTAACACAAGTTCATTGTCAGTGTTAGGGCTTAATACATTGTATTCTTCTGGTTGAGGCTTATACTGCATAGCATTAGCACCGGTAGCTGCCATTGCACCTGCAGCGGCAGCACCTTTCATAAAGTTTCTACGACTCATACTCTCAACTAAGAATTCAATTGCTCTCACTGGAATATCTCCGGATGGTTCTTGCCAAAAATCTTGATGTACTTACCAGCTAACATATCAGCCATGACTTCAATTGGACTACCTGGATAGCTGTCGCCAGGCTTAATCATACCCAATTGTGCTTGTCTCTCGTGTACTAACTCATGGAACACTGTACGCATGATATCAACCATGTTTCTTTTACCAGTGTAAATCCAAATTGTATTATCTTCTGGAGTATGTACTCCAGTGTGATGACCTTTTTGTGCTTTTTCAGTGTCATCACTAAATATCATACTTGGAAACGGCTCTTTAAGATGTAGTCGTCTACTAGTCCATTGAATGAACTCTTTCATTATAGCATGGTCTTTGCTAGTTTTGATTTCTTCATTTAACTTTTTTTGACCATAATCCTTAAACACTTCGTCTAATGATTCTTCAAATGTAGTAGACAAATCTTTTACCTTTTCTTGTCCTTTGAACTTATTTCTTATCTCTGATTCATTCATTGGAACAGGAACTAGTTTGTTGTTTCTAATGCAATTGATTTGAATGTTGCTGTTAGGTTGATCCTTCTTTAACATCTTCAAATATTTTTGTGCATCAAAGATATTGATAGCTTTCTTAACGGGTCTTCCGTTGATAGTCAACACAAAATCTTCGCTTTCACTTTCTTCAATTTGTTGGAACTCACCTTGTTTACGGATGACACCTAAGTCACCACCTTCCGCCACACCTTCTTCATCTAAGTTACTTTTAAGATTTTTGATCCAATGGTCTGGGGTATGCCCATATTTACTAACAAATAAATCATGTAATTTTTTAGGATGAAGATTATGCTTTAGACTGATGCGCTTCATAAGTTCATCAATGGCATCATAGTCGGTTCTTTTCAGAGTTGGCAATCTGTCTGCCAACTCTTGTACTGCTGTTTCAGGGAGAAAGTTATTTATACGCATAATATGTATTTATGCGGATTTAATGTTAATGCTCACTTAAGATTTCCCAGTAGCGAGTTGGTACGTCAAGCCAGCAGCCGGCTACCCTCGTAACTAAGTTACGGTCCTAAGGGTGTTCTTATCGTTTATAATATTGATTCATAACATTACTGTTGAATCCCACATCAATTAATACTGGTTTACCTTGATAAATTCCCCAATTTGCGGGTCTACTGAGGTCCCCCAACTCTACATCAAAATTACTGTTCAAGTCTGCTAATGTATTAGCATATTCAGACATTCTATCAATCTGTTCTTCTGATACCCCACGCTGACGCAAGAAGGATACAAAACTTTGGTAGTTTCCAGTATAACTCTTTTTACCTGTGATAGACCAAGCCATGTTAATTAATTGATCTAAGTTATCACAACCCATCAATTGACACAATTGTTTATTTGTCGCCTTTTGTGCCATTTCAGTATGGATCCAAGTAGGTTCACGATTTTGTTCATCATAGTCAATCAATGGAATCAATATACCTAATTGACTTGCATAACCATCATCTAAAATACTTGCTTCTACACTATTCTGTGCTAGACCTTTTGCGTTCTTAGCAATCTTTAATACTGTAGGACGACCTTGATACTCAATAGTTGTAGCAACACGACTAGAACCTGTACCTAATTTCTTTGCTCGTTCTAGTGCATATGCTAAACGACTCTTAAAACTTGTGCTTGGTTCGTGAAATTGTTGTGGATCCCAATCAGCGGGAAGAGGCATTTCATCAATTACTTCTTCTTCCACTTGTTGTGTTTTCTTACGCAATACAAATACATTTGAGCCACTTGATCCAAGTTGTTGTTGACTATCTGGACTTAATTTACTTGTGTCAAACTGTTGATATCCGTATTGACTAGCAAAACGATTTATCAATCGTTGATATAATCCTGCTCTGTTTTTCTCTTTACCCGAGAATACCACAATCTTTGGTTGATATCCTTGCAAGTATTTTTGTATTGCTGCCATTACTGTAGCAAATACTCTAGGAGCATCTTCGTCATGTGCTAAGTCAAAACTATCCATTTTACTGAATTCAATATCAGTTACATTGTCTCTTACAGGAACAAAGTTAATGTCAATATATTTTCCTTGACGGTCGTATGCTCGTGCATGAATTTCTTTTGGACCAAAACGGTCATCCCACTCTAACTGATAACTAGTTTGCGGATCAAATAACTCATTAATTTTGTTCTCGGGTTTGTCATACGCTCTACGGTCAGTAAGATAAAATGTCATACCATTCACTGAATCTTTTCTACTGTACAAGTCCCAGTCGGGTAGTAGTCGTTTAATCATCTTGGCATACAATCCAATGCGACTATCTTCTTTTGCATTAAATGTAATTTCTTCTACTCTATCAAGTCCGTATTCTTCTAAGAAAGCACGTGTAATATCCACTGCTGTTGACATTACTTCTGCTGAGTTACCTGTGCCAGTTTGCCCAAACAAGTCTAAATCATCAGGGTCTACATCAGGTTTTCTTATTAAACGAAATTGTATTTCCCACTTCTTAGGATTACTAACACCAGTAAACGCTTGCCAAAGATAATCTCTACCGCCTACTTTAAAAAACGCAGATACTTCGTTAGTGCCAAGGCGTGCCCATTCCCAGTTTTTCTTACCGGGCTGAAATACTTC
>Ga0214172_1000587_pt1 | contig 14569 bp, 15 predicted proteins | sample TroBogEpilimnion_29_FD_153010 | JGI IMG/M metagenome (GOLD analysis project Ga0214172, IMG submission 153010) | Freshwater microbial communities from Trout Bog Lake, WI - 12JUL2007 epilimnion | ecosystem: Environmental > Aquatic > Freshwater > Lake > Epilimnion/Euphotic zone | place: Trout Bog...
TACAAGTGAGAGTTTTGGCTTGCCGGCTACCGCCGACTTGATGTTTGCTTTGATTTCTTCTGAAGAATTGGAAGAAATGGGTCAGTTGATGGTCAAACAATTGAAGAATCGATATAATGATCCAACTTATTATAAAAGATTCACAGTTGGTATTGACAGAGCAAAGATGAAACTGTATGATGTTGAACAATCAGGTCAAGAAGGCGTTGTTGATGCTGGGCCAGGATTTGCTGAACCTAAAAAGCTAAATAAAAAGTCATTTGATGGATTTAAGGTATGAATTTAACTAAAGAAGAGGCAATACACTGTGCAAAAGTATTTGAAGACTATTTCAGCAGTTTCAGTAGAATTGATGAATACATGCGTGACCAAAAGTTGGCATCTTTGGCAGAAATGCCTTCAAACCCTTTATTTGCACCAGAAGATGATTTATTCTCTGATTTTTCAATGTCTCCTAGTGATATGGATATTGAAGTCGTTTGTATTAATAATGGTCTCTGGGAATCATTACTAAACATCACTTCATCTCATATCAACATCAGACCAGTAGGTCGTAGTTTACATCTAGCAGTCAAAGAGAAGAACACGGATAAGTTTCTAGGATTCATTCGTCTAGGTTCACCTGTAATCAACTGTAAACCTAGAAATGCAATGCTAGGACAAGTGTTTACGCAGACTCCAGAAGGCGGTAAATCATTTAACAATACTGCAATGATGGGCTTTGTGATTGTTCCTGCACAACCATTTGGTTACAATTATCTTGGTGGTAAATTATTGGCTGCCATTTGTTGTTCTCATACCGTCCGTGAAATGGTCAATAAAAAGTATGACATGAATTTGTGCCTCTTTGAAACAACAAGTTTGTATGGTTCTACCAAGTCATCCTCACAGTATGATGGTATGAAACCTTACATTCGTCACAAAGGTGAAACAGAAAGTGATTTCTTACCAATGATGCATGGCAAACCATATGCAGATTTGAGAGACTATGTGCAAGAAAGAGTTGGTAAGATTGTTGATGAAGATGCATCTAGTAAGAAATTAAAGATTAGTATGAAAATTATTTCTTTGGTTAAAAGTGCATTAAAAGGTACGCCAGAGCTTGACAAATTCAACCAAGTGATAGATAATGCGAAGCAGTTGACAGAACAAAAACGTTATTACATCTCAAACTATGGGTTTAAGAACTTTATTGATGTTGTCAACGGCAAGACTGATGTGTTAATCAAAGATGAGAACTATGATAAGTTTGAATTGGAAAACATAGTTGCTTGGTGGAAAAACAAAGCAATAAATAGATACGAAACCCTTAAATTAGAGGGTAGATTACGTACCGAACTAGAAGTTTGGACATCAGGAAAAACTATACAAATTATTAGGTGATGAATGGCTACTGTTTCTACCAAACAACAAGAAGATGGTTCAAAATGGATTTTTTTACGTGCTTTAAGAGATGATGTCAATTATGAAAGCAAATCTCCCGCTTCTGAATTTATTTCAAAAAAAGAACAAGAATTTGTTATAAAAAAATTAGAAAATTCAGCATTTCCAAAAAAATTCAAATGGGACGATTCATACAACGTCATGTTTGATAAAAAGTATATTGAATTACAAAAAATATTTTCTTCAAGTTATAAAGTTGGCGCAGCTGATCCTGTTGATGAGGCTTGGTTAAAATCTTTTTATTATCAACAAAAAGCTTTACTTAAAAAATATTCTGCTTCAAATTTCAAAGAATTAGAAATTGACCGTGATTCTCCTGGTGGTTTCATGGAGTTTATTAGTAATCTAATTAGACCTTTGGGTGTATCACAAAAAGATACTTGGGATCCAGCCGATGTTTGGATTGTAGACAAAGGCAAAATACGAAACGAAAATCCAACTAAAACATTAGAGAATATAGCTACTGTTGGAAAAAATGAAGATCCAAAGGATCGAAAATTGCAGATGATAAAACTGCAAGAAATAAATGCCAAACTGAGAGACTATTATCGTAATGAAAAAATAATAGGAGTTTCTTTGAAAAAGGCTGGAAAAAATGCTGTGTATGTTGATGTCAATATAGGCATTAATGAAGCTGCTGTTGAAAAAGAATTCAAAAAGATAGAAGCATTGGTAGCCAAAATAGAACTTATCAAGTGTGATTTATCAATCAAAAGTTTTGATTCAGTATATGGTGGTGGAGCAAAAGAAAAAATGTCTAAAATGAAAAGTGAATTGAGTAAATACAATTTTGAAAATGAAGTCAAATATTATCCAACGAACCCTTTGACTTTTGGAACACAAGACACTACTGTAACTATTTTAGATGAAGAAGACAATAAAACATATTTCTTAACGATAAAAGCTACTTCTACAAATCATTATAGTAATTTGAAATATGAACCTGTTGAAAAAGGCAAAGGTGGTGCAAGACTAGGAAAAGCGCCAACAGATATGGTTGCAAGTTTAATGGATAAGTATAAATTATCTTTTGACAACAATAATCAAAAATATCCTAAAGTTTATGATGCAGATAAAATAAACAATTTTATATTGCCAAAATTAAAACAAGCCGTTAACACAGCCGGTGCTAAGATAATAACAAATATAACAACGCCAAATGAATTTTTGGAAAATATCAAAATGTGTTATCAAGCTGATCCAGTTACAGCACAATCTAAACTTATGCAATTAGATTTTCTTCTATCAATATTGACGCTAAACAAAACAGATTTAAGCAAATTGCTGACTGATATTGTTTATGTGGCCAAAAAAGAAGGTCGAGCTTTTGGGCCATTTGGAAAAGTATATTGATTTTATTGGAGTTTTATTATGAAAAAAGCGACAGTTATTATACCGACCACTGGTTCGGCCGATGCAAAACATGCTATTGAATCTGTATTGAACCAAAGCATAGACACACAATGTTATCTGATTTGTGATGGCAAAGACTTTTCAGGAAAAGTCAAATTAATATCAGATGAGTATGCAGGTAATCCTTTTCTCAAAGTTTGTTATTTGCCTTTGAATGTTGGTGCAAAAGGATTTTATGGACACCGTGTTTATGCGGCCTTTACACATCTAATTGATACTGAGTATGTTCTATACTTGGACCAAGATAACACACTCAAACCAAACCACGTAGAGACTAGTATTGCTACTATCGAGAAACACAATCTTGATTGGAGTTATTCCTTGCGTTCCATAATCGATAAAGATGGCAATTACTTATGTGATGATAATTGTGAATCACTTGGTAAATGGCAAACTTATCATGGTGTCAATCACGTGGATACAAATTGCTATTGCATTAAGACAGATATTGCGATAAAATTGGCCTCTGCATGGCATGGAGGTTGGGGCCAAGACAGAGTGTTTTTAGGTGCAATTGCTCAGCATTTTCCTAGATTTGATTGTACAGGAAAATATACAGTCAACTATCGTGTGAATGGAAATCCAGGTTCCGTTAATGCTGAGTTTTTTGAAAATGGTAATAAAGTGATGGCACAAAAATATGATGGAAAATATCCATGGGTGAAATAATCAATAATCAAAACTGGTTCGAATTAGCTAAAGACTTCAAACAAGGTAAGCCATTCAATCATGTTGTTATAGATAACTTTTTCAAAGAAGATATCGCACTAAACATCTTCAATGACATGCCAGGTTATGATGAGAATACGGATGCTCGTTATGATAACTTGATTGAAAAGAAACGCACAATACAAAATTGGCACAAGTTCCCAAAAAACATCTATAAAGCATTGTCTTTTTTGATTGACCAAAGGTTCACATATTATCTTAGAACAATGTCAATTGAACCAGATTTGGTAGCTGATTTTGGATTGCATGGTGGAGGTATTCATATGCATCAAACGGGTGACTATCTGAATACACATTTGGACTATGATGTTCATCCTAAGTTGGACATGAAACGCAAACTCAATCTGATTGTATATCTTAATCCAAATTGGCAAGAAGAATGGGGTGGTAATCTAAGTCTTTGGTCACATGACGATGAAACAAATCAACCAAAAGATTTAGTAACTTCAATATGGCCAAAATTTAATCGTGCAGTTATATTCGATACTACACAAAACTCATGGCATGGTGTTGTAGAAGGTATTAATGCGCCAGAAGGACAATACAGAAAAAGTTTGGCTCTTTATTATTTAATCCCCACAGATGACCTAGATAATAAGAGACAGAAAGCTTTGTTTACTCCTAGAGTGGAACAAAAAGGTAATGAAGATGTTATGGAATTAATTAAAGTGAGGTCAGGTTATTAATATGCAAAAAGATTTAATTATTGGCGGTTGTACAAACTACGGTATCAACCAACTAAAACCTTGGGTACTTTCAGTCAATGAAACGATGCCTGATGCACAAAAAGTTATGTGTGTTGGTAATGCATCACCTGAAACAAGAAAGTGGTTATTAGAACAAGGCTTTGATATTGTTGATATGCCAAAGGCTAATGTTCCTGTACATGTACTTAGATTTTTAGCCATCTACGAATATCTTAAAACCAATTGGCAAAACTTTCGTTATGTTGTCACTACTGATGTGAAAGATGTATTTTTCCAATGGTCACCATTCAAATGGATGGAAGATAATGTAATAGGTGTCAAATATAAACTAGTTGCTGGTTCTGAAGGTATGCGTTATTGTGATGAACCATGGGGTAACGATAATTTGTTGAAAACCTATGGACAATATGTGTATGATGATTTCAAAGAAAATGAGATATTCAATGTTGGTGTTCTTGGTGGTACTGCTGAGTACATGAAAGATTTAGTTTTTAATATCTTTACTAATGCAATCAACAGACCTATTCCTGTCGTTGACCAAGCAGTATTCAATGTGTTGATTAATACACAACCATACAAAGATATAATGTTCAAAGCCAAAAACAAAGATGCTTGGGCTTGTCAATCTGGAACAATGGTTGATCCATCTAAAATCGAAGCATTTAGACCATTCTTATTAGAAGCGGAACCTATGTTTGATAATGGTGTTGTATGGACTGCTGACCGTGAAATGTATTGTATTGTTCACCAGTATGACCGTGTGCCAGAATGGAAAAAGTTTGTCCAAGAAAAGTATGGACAAGAAGATGAATCCAAATTATTCGTATATAGAACAGCATGAAGATAGCAGTATCATTATATGGCCTATTATATGGCCAATTTATGCGTGATGGTCAACCTAGTGTTAAAGATTTCAAACATTGTTGGCCAAACATCAACAAAAACATCGTTCAACCATTGAAAGATATGGACCATGAGGTTCAAGTATTTGTTTCATCTTATAAGATACCTGATGAACAACTTGAAAAAGAATTCTATGAGATGGTTCAACCAGCAGCTGTTTACTATTCCAACTTTCAAGGTTCTAATACATTCACATCTAAGATTGCTTCATTTGAAAATCTTTTGAATAAGAATTTTGACTTTGTTATATTTACAAGGCTAGACTTGCATTGGTTCAAACCAATTGATAACATCCAATTTGACAAGTTTAACTTTTTATTTATGGAAAAAGGTGTTGCACATTTGAATTGGACTTGTGATAACTTGTATATGTGGCCAGGTTCAATGACTAATCTTGTTCATATCTCTATGAGAGAAACATATCATGCATACAGGAACTTACCTGATACTCATGGTCTAATGAATAAGTTAGTGCAATATATTCCAAAAGAGAAGATGGTTGTTTTATCAGACGTAGAACAGAACAGCCATGATAACTTATACTATTCAATTTGTAAAGCAGATTACAAAACAAATCATTTTCCAGTTCATCCAGAGGTTTTAGAAAGATTCGAATGATTAAATTATTGATACTTGATGTAGATGGTGTAATGACTGATGGCAAGAAGTATTATGACCGAGAAGGAACAGTTAGATTAAAAACTTTCTGTGATAAAGATTGGACAGCCATCAAGCGCTTTCGAGCCTTGGGTATTAATGTTATGTTTCTTACTGGAGATGGTTACAATGTTCAAATAGCCAATAACAGAAATATTGATGTGATTGTTACCAGAAACAAAGAGAAGGCAGATTATCTTCCTGAGATTTGTAAAGATTATGGAGTTTCACCTAGTGAAATCATCTTTGTTGGTGACGATATCTTTGATGTGGGTTTGATGAAGTTAGTTAAGAGTTATTGCCCAAAAGATGCACCTTTGATTGTTAAAGACTATGCACAGACGCTAAATATCAATGGTGGAGATAATTTCATCATGCAACTTTTTGATTACCTGAGTGTGAAAGAGTTGCCTAAGTTTGAATTTGATGAACACTTGAAAAAAGTTTATGAGCTCGATATGAAAGAGAAATTCTAATGTTTGATATTACACTATACGGTCATTTGACTGTTGATACCATATATGATGGCAATGACGTAACTATGGACTTTGGTGCTATGGCCAATATGACCAGAACATTCAAAGAAATTGGTGCAGATATCAATCTTGGATTGTGTCCGTTTGCAATAGGAAAAGCAGACATATACATTGACCGTGCTAACTCAATGAGAGACTCCAAGGCTAGTCTAAACGATTACACATTAGAACCTATTATAAAGCCATCCCACATTTCACACATACTTTATCTCAATCAATTACAAAATACCGATTTTATATCTAAACTAGATGGTATAGTTACTGCGGATACTTGCAAAGGACCTAAAGTTGATTTAGAATTGCTAAAATATGTGGACTATCTGTTTGTATCCTATGAAGAAATGCATGATATGGATGAATTGGCGGAACACACCAAAGGCGCTGTGATTGTCCATACTTCTGTTGGTAGTACAGTACGTGTTAAAGGTGAAAAGAAAGCCTTTTTCATAGAACCAAGTATGTTTGTAAAAGATGCTAACGTATTGGGTGCAGGAGATATGTTTGCAAGTTGTTTCTTATATGACTTACTCAAATCTGGTTCAATGGAATCAGCAATTGGTTATGCACACAAAACAGCTTCAGATTTGATTAGGAAATATAATGAAAAAGTATAATGTAATCTTACCTATCGCAGGTAAGGCACAAAACTTCATTGATGCAGGTTATACGATGCCCAAGTCATTGATTATGGCTAAAGACAAACACATCATTGATTGGTCTATGTCATCTATTGACACCACAGATTGTAATTTGATATTTGTGGTTCGATTAGAACATGTTTATGATTATGGTATTGATGAAATACTGAAGTTTAAGTTTGGTTATGATGTCAAAATTTGTATTGTTGATGGCGAAACTCGTGGTGCTTTAGAAACCTGTTTGAAGGCTCAAGATTACATTGATGAAGAACTACCATTATACATCTACACACCTGATGTATATTTTCAACCCGCATTTAAGTTGAATGAACCTCCTGAAGATTGTGATGGTTTTCTTTTAACATTCTTAGCAAATAGTCCTGACCACAGTTATTGTGAAATTGATTCCAATGGATTTGTTACAAGAGTTGCAGAGAAACAAGTTATCTCAAGATATGCTAACGTTGGTCTTTACTATTTCAAATCAGGTTACACATTCTTGAGTTATGCTGAATATGTTTTGAGAAACAATCCAAAAGACAAAGATTTTTACATTGCACCATTATACAATCATATGATTGACGATTGTAAAAAAGTTATCACAATTGAAACGGAGAAGATGCACGTTCTCGGTGATTTGGATAGTTTTGAGTTCTTTCGTAAGAAAGTTATTGCTAAATTTGGTGATAAACCTATTGCACTAGCATCTGACCATTCAGGTTTTGATGCAAAAGAAATGGCCAAGAAAGTCCTAGATAGTAAAGGCATCAAGTACATCGATGTTGGAACATATGTAGATAAACCTTGTGATTATTATGATTACATAAGCCAATCAACAGAGTTAATCAGAGATAACATATGTGAATTTGGTATTTCGTTCTGTCGTTCGGGTCAAGGTGTTAACATTGCTGCTGGACAATCTGGTGTGATTAGTGCTTTGACGTTTGATGAGTATACAGCTGAGTTTTCTATCAAACATAACTGTGCAAATCACTTTGCTGTTCCATCCAAATATGTGGACGAAGAAAAGTTTTCTGCGATGGTTGATATATGGTTGAAAACTACGTTTGATGGTGGTAGGCACTTAACAAGACTTAATAAGGTGTTCAAATGAAAATTGCATTATGTTTTTCAGGACAAGCTCGTTCTGTTGAAAGAGGATTTGAGTATTACAAAAAGAATCTATTGGAAGACCATGATGTGGATGTATATGTTCACACTTGGCAAGCTGAAGGTGTCTTAGATAAAATTAAAGAGTTGTATAAACCAACAGTTCTTTCTTCTTCTCCGCCATTAGAATTAGATGTGGATAGGAAGTATGTCAACACACCAAACCCACAAAAGTATCCTGCTAGATTCACATATGCAATGTTCTTTTCAATGAATAAGTGTCGTGAATCTATGATGTATTCTTCAATGGTGAATCGTGTAAAATATGATTGGGTAATTCGTTCCAGAACAGACTATGCGTTGAATGTTAAGATACCTTTTGACCAATTACCCAATGATATGTTATATATTCCTAATTGTAGAATGGTGCCAACAAGAGACTTTGGTAACGACCAGTTTGCATTTAGTTCACAAGAGAATATGGACAAATATATGTCCACATTCTTAAACTTAGACAAATACTATAATGCAGGCACATCATTTATTGGTGAAGACTTGATGAGAGCTAACTTACATGAACATGAGTTATTTGGACCAAAGTTACAATATGTTAACATGAACAATCCATTTCCACCTGGACCACACAATGGAACATGGCACTCTTTGATTCGTGATGATTATGACCAGTGGACCAAAGCTAGTTAAGGTTCTAAACGGACATTCTGGTAGTGAAATTTACTTGATGCAGTCTGAGAATCTTTTTGTTCGCAAAGTCGGTAATACTAAAAGAAATATAGAAAGACTAACAGCATTAAAAGATGCTGGTTATCCTGTTCCTGAAATTCTTCAAGTAAATGGTGAATCATTTGACATGGAATATATTCATGGCCTAGACATGAAAAGTTACTTGGTTGCAAATGATACCAGACAATTAGAAATATTCTTACATCAAGTGTTGGATAACTTTAAGCAAACTTGGTTTGACCAATACTCTGATTATACACCAGTATATGAAAAGAAACTGGAATGGATGGACACAACAACAGAAATCTTTCCTTTTACCAAACAAGAGTTGATTGATAAGTTGCCTAAGATTTTACCAAAGACTATGTACTTTGGTGATTTGACTTTGGAAAATATCTTATACTCTGATAAAAATTTCAAACTGATTGATGCGGTAACCATTGAATATGATTCTTACATCTTTGACATTGCTAAATTAAGACAAGACTTAGAATGCCGTTGGTTCTTACGAAAAGAAACCATGAGACTAGGTTCAAAGCTTGTAACAATACAAGATAGATTGCTTAAGAAATATCCAGAAGCAAACAACGATTACTTACTGATTCTCATGTTACTCCGTGTGTTCCTACATACTACAAAAGGTGACTTTGAATACGAATTTATTATGAAGGAGATTAAAAGATTATGGAAATAATTGTACCAGCCGCAGGACTATCAAGTCGTTTTCCCGGTATGAAACCAAAATACTTGTTGTATGATTATCAACACAGGTTAATGTTAGAGAACGCAGTCCAACCATACATTGATGCTGGTTATTCAATCACAATTGGTGTACTTAAAGAACATGATGAGAAATACAATTCAACCAGTTTCATCAAACATGAAATGGGAGACAAAGTAAAGGTTGTTATCATTCCACAGGTAACAAAAGGTCCTGCTGAAACTGTTTATCAGATTCTTCAACTAGCAAATATCACCGAAGGTGAGTTTATGGTAAAAGACTGTGACAGTTTCTTTGAACACACAACCAAATCAGGTAATTACATTTGCACATCTAATGTGGCAGACCATGAGGTTCTCAATAGACTTAGAGCTAAGAGTTTTGTCATTTCAAATGAACAAGGCATTGTTACGAGTATTATAGAGAAGCGAGTTGTCTCCAATAAGTTCTGTGTTGGTGGTTATAAGTTTGAATCTGTTGCAGATTACAAAAAGGCCTTTGAGTCCATCTCACAAGAGAGAGAAGTATTCGTATCTGATGTCATTTCAGTGATGTTACAGAATGGTCACATCTTTGTTGAAAATGATTCTAAGAATTATGTTGACGTTGGTACATCTAAAGAATGGTTTGAGTATAATGACAAGCCAGTAATCTTTTGTGATATTGATGGCACAATCATCAAAGCACAAAGCCGTGTTGGTGAAAATTCTTACGATAAAGAACCAATAGAATTGTCTAAAAATGTGTCTAGGTTACTACAACTACAACAAAAGGGTTCAACATTCATCTTTACTACATCCAGAGAAAAAGAGACTTTTGATATAACTGATGCAATGTTGAAGAAGTTAGGTTTCACTAATTATACACTCATAGTCGGATTGAATAATGCTAAACGCATATTGATTAATGACTTTGACATTGGTAATCCATATCCAAGAGCAGAAGCTATCAATATAGAACGCAATAGTGATACTTTGGGGTTATATCTATGAAGTTTATTGCACATAGAGGTCTAACCAAAGGACCTGATGTCAACTTAGAAAACAGGCCTGAGCAAATCGAAAAGGCTTTGAACGATGGTTTTGAATGTGAGATTGACCTTTGGGTTACAAATTCCGACCTATATCTTGGCCACGATAGACCAGATTATGCAGTCACGCTTGAGTGGCTACAAAAATACCATGCATATTACGGTTTATGGATTCATGCTAAGAATTTAGGTGCATTAAGATGGTTAACCACAACTGATTTTACTTACTTCTGGCATCAAGAGGATGATTTTGCATTGACCAGTAATAAGTATATTTGGACTTATCCAGGTAAAGAATTAACGACTCGTAGCATTTTAGTTATGCCAGAGGCTCTTGACAAAAAAATGGAAATAGAGTATAATAACATCCATGCCGTTTGCAGTGATTATGTGGATAAATTAAGAGAAAAGTATTATGATTCCAAATAAAAATATGTTCTTTGTTACCTCCGCTATCAAATCATTGAATGTCCGGTTCTATAATCACCAACAAAGATTTGACCAGACGGTTGCAACCTTAGAATCTATAAGACAAAAGGTACCAGATGCTATCATTGTTTTAGCTGATGCATCACTTTATCATTTCACTAGAGAAGAAACCGAGATGCTTGTATCTAAGTGTGAATACTTTATGGACATGAATAAAGTTCAAGAAGTTCACGATTATTCATCCAAAGGTATGCAATCTTGGGCTGAAGGTGCATTATCATTTAATGCTTTTGCTATCCTAAGGCAACAACCATTTATGAAAGAAGTCAAAAGAATCTTTAAGATATCCGGACGCTCTTTATTGGAAGATGGTTTTGATATCAGTGCTTATGACGACATGTTCGGCAAATATGTTTTCAAAAAACGTATTCCAACATGGATGGGACATGTAACACATAATGCTACACATTTATTAATCACCAGAATGTTCTCTTTTTGTCCATCTTTAATTGAGAATTACATGGAAGTTTGTATCAAAAATGTACCATTGTATCAATACATGGACTTTGAACATGCTCATTTCCTTAATATTCCAAAAGAATATCTAGTTGAATTTGACAAAATACACGTTTCTGGATGGTTGGCTGGCAACGGCCAAGTAGAAAGTTATTGACTATGTATTCTCCTCAATCTTTATACGGGTTGATGGTATGAATTAAAAAGTTGTATAAATAACTTCATGGCAATCAAAGTGTATTGCAAGTCTAAGGAAACATGAAAAGTTTTATCTCATTTTTGAAAGAAGAAGCTGAGGCCGAAGAAGGTTCCAAACTCAAGCATATTCATCATGCTGAGGACAGACCTTTATTCCACGGTGCCAAAGGTTTCGAGCACGCTAAAGGTGCATTAATGCAGGCACACAACCACATTAAATCTGGTGGTAATAGTTCTGCTTTGACAATGAAATATGATGGTTCTCCTTCTGTGGTATTTGGCCATCATCCAGAGAATGGCAAGTTCTTTGTGGCATCAAAATCCGCATTTAACAAGACACCTAAACTTAATTACACTCACGCTGATATTCTAAAGAACCATGGACACGCTCCAGGTCTTATGGATAAACTCCATGCTGCATTGAATCACTTGAAGAAAGTTACACCTAAGACTGGTGTATATCAAGGTGACATCATGCACTCAGGTGAAGATTTGCAACATAAACCAGGCGGTAAAGTATCATTTACACCTAACACCATCACTTATACTGCCAAAGGTGATGAGGCTGATAAGGTTAAAAGGTCTAAACTAGGTATTGTGACACATACTCAGTATCATGGTAACGATATTAGTTCCATGAAGGCTGATCCACATCCCGATTTACATAACTTCAAACAACATCCTGACGTTTGGCAAAAATCACCAAACCACGATACAAGACAAGTTCATTACTCAGATAAAGACCAAAATGAGTTTATGAAGCACATGAATGCTGCGGAAAAGATTCACAAAGCACATCCTGATATGTACAACCATATCGCAACAAGTCACATGGGTGAAACAGGTCATCTAAGTACATATATCAATCATACAGTTCGTACAGGTGAAGAACCTGATACTGAAGGATTGAAGAAACATATTACTGACAAATATAAGAAAGCTGCAGCTAAGTTAAAAACTCCTGCTGGTGTGGTTAAAAGAGAAAAAGAAGCTGAACCTCACGTGAAACATATTGAAGCTAATAAAACACATTATGATAATCTATTAAAGATGCACAGTCATTTACAAAAAGCAAAGAATAAATTAGTGGATGTATTACAACATCACGAAGGTGGTTTGGAACATCATATCGATGGTAAGAAAACTGGTCCAGAAGGATTCGTTGTTAACCATGCAGGTGAACCAACTAAATTAGTTAATAGAGCCGAATTCGCAAGAGCTAATCTACTTAAAGTCAGAAAATGAAGTCATTCCTACAGATTATTGAAGAAAAAGAAGCAAAAGAGAAACATGCGGTTATGGCTTTTGGCCGCATGAACCCTCCAACTACCGGTCACTTGAAACTAATTGACAAGGTACGTGAAGTTGCTGCTAAACATAAATCACCACATACTGTTGTTGTATCTCATTCACAAGATGCCAAAAAGAATCCACTTTCTGGTGAACAGAAGATTAAACATCTAAAGAGATATTCTCCAGGTACTCATTTTGAAACTTCATCTAAAGAACATCCAACTATTCTACACCATGCAGCTAAACTACATGCTCAAGGTGCAGACCACTTGCACGTTATTGCAGGTTCAGACCGTGTTAAAGAAATGCACTCACTATTACACAAATACAATGGTGTAAAAGCAGGCCATGGTCATTACAAGTTCAAACATATCACAGTACATTCAGCAGGTCATCGTGATCCTGATGCTGAAGGATCAGAAGGTATGTCTGGTACCAAGATGCGTGAACATGCTAAGAATAATGACTTTTCCTCATTCAGACAAGGTGTTCCACACCACGTTAAAGATGAACACGCAAGAGAATTGATGAAAGATGTCCGCAAAGGCATGGGTTTACATGAGAGTTATACACATGGTCACCACAAAGCTATTTTTGTGACTGGTGGTCCAGGTTCTGGCAAAGATATCGTTTTACGTGAAGCTATTGCCGAATCAAGAGCAGTAGAATTTAATTTTACTCAAGTGTGTGATGTCCTTAACGACAAACACAAGTTGGCCATGAAGTCCATGAATCCTAGATTTGAGGCAGTAAGAACTCGTGGTCCATTAATCATCAATGGTCCTGCTGATGACTTAGAAAGAATTGGTTACGTCAAAGAAGAACTAGAAGAACTTGGTTATGAAACCATGATGATTTTTGTTGACACAACCAACAGAGTGAGTAAAGAACGCAACTCTCTTTTGACTAGAATGATGGAAGAATCTGTCCGTCAAAACAAATGGGAAAAAGCACATAAGAATGTTCAAAACTTTACAGAACTATTTGAAAACTTTGTAAGATTTGATAATAGCAATAGTTTAGAAGAAGAATCAGAAGAAATAACAGATTTATATAAGGAAACATCCAGTTTCTTGGGTGAATCTGTATATAACGAATCTAACAGATTCTTAAATTTATATGAAGAAAAGAATGCTAAGAATATCCAAAAGGATAATCTGAGAAGCAAAGGTTTGAATGTTATTAAAGATAATAACAGTCCTATAATGCAATATGCAGCTAAGTTAGGTAAAAGAGATGATGTCCGTGATGGCGATATCAAACAAAATACTAATTACATAGCTAGGATTGGTGGCGGTAATACATACACAGAATCCACACCTACGTTGACAAAGAATCCAGAACCAAAAGAAAATCGTTTCAACATGGATGCAAATAAAGAAAGATTGCGTAAAAATGGCAATAGGTCTTTAAGTGTATCTAAAGTGGGCGCATCTGATGGTGTTGGTTCTACATTTGACTCCAGAGCAACTACAGGTGCCGCTGGTGCTGGTCTAGGAGAC
>Ga0214172_1000588_pt1 | contig 14545 bp, 14 predicted proteins | sample TroBogEpilimnion_29_FD_153010 | JGI IMG/M metagenome (GOLD analysis project Ga0214172, IMG submission 153010) | Freshwater microbial communities from Trout Bog Lake, WI - 12JUL2007 epilimnion | ecosystem: Environmental > Aquatic > Freshwater > Lake > Epilimnion/Euphotic zone | place: Trout Bog...
TAAATTTCAAGCAATACATCAAGTATTAGGTCAGCGAAGACACAATCCAAATTATGGGTTAGATGCTAAACATGGTGTAGCGGAATCAGCTAGTGCAGGTGCTACAAGTTCAGCTAACATTGCCAGTGTTCCTAACCCTAATTATGCTAATAAAGCCAATAAAAAGAAGGTAAAAAGCGTTAATGCACTAGATACAAAGGGTGTTAGTTTGTTCGGCGGTCCAGCCTTCAAACGATAAATATAATATCGATAAACACGGAGTTTAACATGGCAGATTTTGATAACAATATGGATGGAAATATGGCTAAAGCCGACTTATATAAACTAGCGAGCTACGCTAAAAAGTTGTTTGAACAACTAGAAGGTAGTGAAAATTTAGAACCTTGGGTAGAATCAAAAGTATCTAAGGCCGCTGATAATATTGCATCAGTATATCACTACTTAGAATACGAAACAAAGTTCAATGACTACAGCAGATATTTGAACGAAAGTTCTATGGACGCAGAGAAAAAGGCTCACGCATTATCCGTGTTATCAGAAGCTAAAGCCAAAATGAAAGAGCTTAAAAAATCTCAAGCTGCCAAGATGACTAAAGAAGGTAAAGAACACGATAGTAAAGATTCTTTCGATTCTAGTGACAACGAAGGTGATACATATAAGACTAAAACTGGTCACAAAGCAACTAAGACCAAACAAGGTGCTCGTTATGAAAAGCAATTCCCAGACAGCTACAAAGGTCATGGTAATTCACCAGATAAAGATTTAGACGAAAGCATGACAGAGCCATGCAGTCATTGTGGAGGCGCAGGTCATGTTGCTAAACAACATCCAAGAGACCGTGCTCATCCTTCAGTAGTTGCTAAAGCAGAAGCATATCATACTAAAATGAAAGCTACTCAAGCCGCTATCAAGCGTATGAACAAAAGTAGCGAAGACGAATTGATTCCAGAAGGCAAAAAGAAAAGCCTAAAAGAAAATATGAGTCCAGCTGAACTAGCTCATCACCATGCTAGCGAATATGCTAAACATCACAAAGCAGGTAATTTAGAACTATGCCAACATCACAAAGCTGAGTGCATGAAGCACGGTGGTAAGATTCAACACGGTGCTATGGGCGAGTGCTATCATAGCCATCCAGCTATCAAAGGCGGAACAATGTATGAGTGCGATGCACCAACAACATCAGTAGTGCCAACAGCACCAATGAGTCCAATGGGCGAAGCTAAAAAGGCCAAGAAAGACTACGACGGTGATGGCAAAATAGAAAGCAACAAAGACGAAGTATGGGGTTCACGTGCTAAGGCTGCTGCCAAAGCAGGTAAGCCATTCAACGAAGATGTCCAGAGTCAACTTGATATGTTGATGAAAGCGTATAACGATGCTAAAGCTAAAGGTGATCAAAAAGCAATGACTCAATTTGCCGCTGATTACCAAAAACTTAAATCTCAATCAGATACTGCTACTGTAAAAGAAGGTAAACCAAGCGCAGGTTTAAGCAAAGCTAAGAAATCTGCTACAGTTAAAAAAGCCAAAGCAGGTGGAGACATTGGTAAGCCAGGTAAAGGGTTTGCTAAACTAGCTAAGAAAGCAGGTGGTGGTGAGAAAGGTGAGAAGATTGCCGCAGCCGCTATGTGGAAGAACATCAAAGAAACTACTGCTTATATCGAAGAAAAGAACGCCGCTCTAAATGAATGGGGTGTTACAGGTATAACACAAGACAATCCGCTACACGCTAACGGATCATTTGGCATGGATATCGAGGGAAGTCCTGAGGTCAAAGCAATCGTTGCTCAAATGAAACCAACTGATTACGTTGAGATGAATGCGTTTAAGAGCCGCTTTCCGTCACCTGAAAAATATGAAGATCCAAAAAATTATTGGAATGTAATGACAGGACATAGACAGAACGACATGTTCAATTATGTTCAACGCTACAACAGAGATAATAATAATTTGTCCGTAGGACAATGGTTGCAAAAGGCCAAGAATTTTGTAGGCAGTAAAATTTCTGGACAGCCTGCACAACCTGTATCATATGATGCGGCAAGATATGATCAGAATAATTCTGCAAACAATCCATTCACTGGTGGATCAGCGACTCGTCCTGAAACTAATTTTCCTGTAAAAGAATCTACAGATTTTGCACGTATGAAAGAGCAAATGGCTCGACTAAATCGTGCAGAAACAACTCAGATCAACGAGTCAAGCGAAGCAGATAAGATCCGTGCATTAACTAAAAAACTATTGGGGTAATACTCCAATGGACATGAAGCGCATACTACAGGCGATGGATGGCGTTGCTACAAAGCCTGTAGCAGGTGCTAACGACATGGCTAAATTTTTATCTGTTATAGATAAAAATGATGTTGAGTTGTTAATGGAAGCTAGTAATCCCCACAAAGTATCATTGCCAGTACAAATGGCAATGCAACACTATCAAGCCCCACAAGAAACAGTAATACAAAAACCTGTATCTCAAGGCAGCATTCGCAAATTCTTTCACGAAGTCGAAGCAGAAGTTGCTGAAGAAACTACTCACAAGCAACAGTTACTAAGACAGTATAGTCAGCAAATTGCTGAACGTGTACTAATGAAAGAAAGTTATGCAACTTCTGATTTAACTAGATCCAAAGTAATGTCTACAGGTCCGGGACCACAAGATAATGTAGTAGATACAGATGGTCGTGCAAGTTTAGGATTAGAAGAAACTCCAAGCGAAATGCATCCAACACGCCGTTATCGTATGATGCGCCGTATTAGCAAACGTGCTGGTATTGATCTAAGTGATTTAGAACATGTAACTGATGATGAACTACATCAACTATATGCACAACATGGTTTGTCAGAAATGGCAATTAACTTTAATAAAGATGATCCATTAGGTAGCGAAATAGTAAATCATCAAGGTGTTAATCCTGCTAGCATAAGAACTCGTATGATGAGAGCTACTAGACAATTGGCTGATTTAACTGAAATGGCTAAGAGCAATGATCCACTTGTGTGGCAACATCTTGCTAGATTATTCCCAGAACTAGCCATGAATATTGAACAAGTTCGTCATGGCATTGAACAGCTAGCAGAAATCAAGCGTAAAGGTGGACGTAGAAGTGCTAACATTCCTAGTGGACTTAGCGAAGATGGCGTGGCAAAACCTGCTAAGCCAATGGCTCCTGCTAAACCAGCAAAGCCTGCGGCTACTCCTGCTACACCACAAAAAGTAAAAACAATTAAAGCTAAAAAGAAAACCAGTCCTTGCCGTACAGGACAAGTTCAAACTGGAGTTCAAGTAAAGAATGGTAAAACAGTACCTAAGTGTTCAGTAAGATAATATGAATATTAGAGATTTAATCGATCGTTTAGATGCTATACAAGTCAATGAAGACATCCGTATGCGTGATGTCGAAGCGGCTGTGGCCGGAGATGATGATCCGGGAAGCCGTGCTAGAAAACTAGCAAAGCTAGCTCGCGATAATCAATTCCCAGGACTATATGATCCAACTGACGGACAGTTTGTTGCGGCAGCAACAGGTAATAGAACAGCAATGCCACCTAATGCGGCGATTGATAACATGCTGTCAAGCAAGGGACTTGTTCCTGGAAACAGTCAAAGTTCATCTGGCCTAGGTAAAATATTTGGCACTAGCGGTGATGACTATGATAAACAAATACGCAGTCAAAGTCAAAAATACAATAAAGATCAAGATGCTCTTGAATTTAAACAAGAACATCTAAAGAAATTATATACATTAATTTCGCAACTTAAGGCAGCCAAGCCCGACGAAGTTGCTCCAGCGGCTACTCCTACTAAAGAAAGTATTTCAAAAGAACTAATTGAAAGTTTTGGTTATGAAATGCAACTAGATGAGGGCGTAGGTGACTGGCTTAAAATGATCATAGGTAAACTTGCGTTACCTGTAACAGCGGCTTACGAATTTTATACTGCATGGCAAAAAATTAAAGTATTAAAACAACAAAATTTACCAAGAGATGTTTTCTGGAAACGTGTTTACGAAATTGTAGCTAAACAGGCAGCAGAATTTGGTTTGTTTATGTTTGGTGCATTTGTAGGCGAGGCATTAGCAAGTCCTACTATGAATCCATGGATTATTGGTGGAGCAGGATTAATAGGTGGTATTACTGCCGCATACTTAGGTAATGACAGTATCGGCGAAGTTACTGATATGATTGTTGACGGACTTTATGGTCCGGTAGCAGGTGATGATGCAAATAAACCAAATTCTTCTACACCAAGTACAAGTTCAACTACAACTGATAACAAACCATCAACTACAACTGGTCAAGCACCGAGTAATAAACCAATAGATACAACTAATACAACAGGTACGCAAAAGAGTCAAGTTATTCGTGAACTACAAGTTGCATTAGAAAAAGAAGGTTTTAGTGTAGGACACTGGGGGCTTGATAGTCGATTTGGTCCAGATACATTTGATGCGCTTGAAGCATATAAGAAGAAGAATAATTTACCCAATGACGCGGCAGCTATTGCAAAATTACTAAACATACCTGCGAGTGCTCCGGCTACAGAATCTCAAAAATTGTCTAACTTAAAAGCATTACTAGACAGCATTGACAAACCAATAATTAATGAAGTAGAATTTAGAACACCTAGATGGCTTGAAAAAGGTCTTGAAAAAATTGGTATCGATACTGCCGCTAGAGCCGCTTTTAAAGAATTAGGTCACGATGTTTACCTAAATGGTCGCAAGTGGGAGTGGCAAGAAGATGCTGGTATATATTCAGAACTAGGGACTGGCCGACAGTTAAGTCCAACTGCAATGAAAGAAAAAGGTGGATTGCCCACACCCGAATGGAAGGAACAACAAAAACAACTGTTCCCTATGGACGGTGATGTTGTAACTGTACCGGATGCAGTCAATGGCGATCTTAAATATACATTCGACAAAAAATCTGGTCAATGGTATCACAATGGCAAAGCAGTTAACGACATTGGTCTAATAAAAAAATTAGAAAAAGAAGCACCTATACAACGTAATGCTGGAGCAAAAACTACTGGCCCAACTAAGGTAGATGAGCCAAATGCCAAACCAGCCGATACTAGTAAGCCAGCCGATACTAGTAAACCAGCCACAACAGGTGATGCATTAAAAAATGCCGCTGAAGATTTACAAGGCACTAAGGCTGCGGGATTTATTGGAAGCAAGAAGTTTTTAACTATTGCCGCAGTACTAGCTACAGCAGGATACTTATTTTCACAAGATGGTAATATTTTTGCAGGGGGTCCAGATACTCCGGATACTTCAGGTACTCCGGGCGGTCCAGGAGGTAGAGCAGGCGGTCCAGGCACTACAGGCGATCAAGCAACATCACCAAAACCATCTAAACCAACATGTAGTATTGTTCAAATGGATTTAGTCAAACAGATTAAAACAGAACTTGAAGCATTAAAAACAGCGGACCAAACTGATGTTGCTATAACACAAGCTATACAACAAGGGCAAGAAGCGATCAACACTGCAATGGCAGGTTGTGAGATGCCCGAAGAAACTCAAAGTGCTAGTCCAAGAAGCGGATCACCGTTTGACAATGTTGCAGTACCAACATTTGCTCCGTACAGTCCAACACAAACAGTTACACAAGGACCAACCGGTACCCAAACAACTAAAGAATCAACTGATGCAGAATTAGATCGTTGGCTTAAAATAGCTCGAGGTTAATTAATAATGGCAGATTTATTTCTGCCATTTCCACCTTTAAAATTTGACACACACGGATAATTAATATACAATTAGGCTTATTAGGAGAGATATATGTCAGGACGCAATTACGGTGCAGAAGAAAAGGCAAAATTAGAACGACTTATCAATGAAGGCTCAACAGTACTTCGTGAAGTAGAAGATTTAACAGAAGGCTTAAAAGAAACAGTCAAGGCTGTTGCAGAAGAACTTCAAATCAAACCATCAGTTATTAACAAAGCTATCAAAATTGCACATAAAGGTGATTGGGCGGCGCATAATGAAGATTGGGCTGAGATTGAAGCAATTTTAGATATTACTAAAAAAATCTAAATAAGTATATACAAGAAAGGTTCGCGAGCCATAAATTGCAGAAAGGTATTTGCAAGCCCTAAATTGCATGGAGAAGAAAATTTATGTCTTATGTTGACGCATGGTTCGACCGTGACAACGATATCATCAAGATCGTTGAACGTAACCAAAAAGGCGAAAGGGAATTTAGAGATATTCCTGTACGTCATACTTTTTATGTAAAAGATCCCAGAGGTAAACACACCTCGATTTACGGAGATCCTGTGCAACGGATTGTCTGTAAAAACACAAAAGAGCTTCGTAAAGAACAAGCCATTAATAGTGGTAAGACAATGTACGAAGCAGATATTAATCCAATATTTGTAACCTTAAGTGAAAACTATCTAAATCAAGATGCTCCTAAATTAAATGTAGCATTTTTCGATATTGAGGTAGACTTCGATCCAGAACGCGGTTATGCATCACCCGACGATGCATTTATGCCAATCACTGCGATTGCTGTCTACCTACAATGGTTACAAACTATGGTATGTCTAGCTATTCCTCCTAAAGGTCTTAGTATGGACGAAGCTAAAGAGATGGTTAAAGAGTTTCCTAACACATACCTATTTGATAACGAAGCAGATTTGCTAGACATGTTTTTAGATCTGCTTAAAGATGCAGATATTGTCAGTGGCTGGAACAGTGAAGGCTTTGATATTCCCTATACCACTAACCGTGTTATTAAAACACTAAGCAAAGAAGATACTAGACGGTTTTGTTTGTTTGATCAGTTACCTAAACGCAGAGAATATGAAAAATATGGTCGCAATGCTGTTACATATGATTACATCGGTCGTGTGCATTTAGACTATCTTGAACTGTATCGCAAATACACGTATGAGGAACGCCACAGTTATAGACTCGACGCGATTGCGGAATATGAACTAGGCGAACGTAAAACTCAGTACGAAGGCACATTGGATCAGTTATATAATAATGATTTTAAAACATTTGTTGAATATAACATCAATGACTGTATGCTACTTGAAAAACTAGATAGAAAACTAAAGTTTATCGATTTAGCAAATACACTAGCACATGAAAATACAGTATTGCTACAAACTACAATGGGTGCTGTTGCAGTAACTGAACAGGCTATTATTAACGAAGCTCATCGAAGAGGATTTGTTGTCCCTAATCGTATTAAGATGAGTGAACGTGAAGATACTGCGGCAGCCGGTGCGTATGTTGCTTATCCTAAAGAAGGATTACAAGACTGGGTCGGCTCATTAGACATTAACTCACTGTATCCCAGTGCGATTAGAGCACTTAATATGGGTCCTGAAACTATTATTGGACAGTTGCGCCCGACAAAAACAGAAGAATACATTGAACTAAAGATGGCGCAAGGTAAATCATTTGCCGCGGCATGGGAAGGTATGTTTAGCAGTATTGAATATACTGCTGTAATGAATCAAGAAATTGGCACTGATATTACCATTGACTGGGAGAACGGTGACACAGATGTACTAAGTGCCGCTGAAGTTTACAGACTTATATTCGAAAGTAATCAGCCTTGGATGCTTAGTGCCAATGGTACAATCTTTACACATGAAACAGAAGGTATCATTCCTGGTCTATTAAAACGTTGGTATGCCGAACGTAAGGAAATGCAGGCCAAACTTAAAGATGCTATCAAAGCAGGTAATAAGGTTGAAGAAGAATATTGGGACAAACGACAACTTGTTAAGAAAATTAACTTGAATAGTTTGTATGGTGCTATTCTTAATAGTGGCTGTAGGTTCTTTGACAAACGTATTGGACAATCAACTACACTAGTAGGCAGACAAATTGCCAAACACATGGCTAGTAAAGTAAATGAAATCATTACTGGCGAATATAATCACATAGGAAAGGCAGTAATATATGGTGACACTGATAGTTGTTATTTTAGTGCTTATAGCACTCTACAGAAGGACATTGAAAAAGGTACCATCCCCTGGACAAAAGAAACAGTAATACAACTGTATGATACTATTGGTGATGAAGTCAATGCTACATTCCCACAGTTTATGCTAGATTCATTCCATGTACCTAAATCACGTGGAGAAGTTATCAAAGCAGGACGTGAAATCGTTGGTTCAAAGAGTTTGTTTATTACTAAGAAACGCTATGCTGTTCTTTACTATGATAAAGAAGGCAAACGTACAGATATAGATGGCAAAGCCGGTAAGATAAAGGCCATGGGCCTGGATCTCAAACGTAGTGATACGCCGGAATTTATCCAGAACTTCCTAAGTGATGTTTTGGAAATGGTTCTTATGGGCAAGCCTGAACAAGAAGTTCTAGATCACATTAGTGAATTCCGCATTAAGTTTAAAGCTCGTCCAGGTTGGGAAAAAGGATCACCTAAACGTGCTAACAACATTACAGAATACGAAGCTAAAGAAAAGAAAGCTGGTAAGGCCAATATGCCAGGTCATGTTCGTGCAAGTATTAACTGGAATACACTCAAACGTATGTATGACGACAAATACTCAATGGCTATCACAGACGGTGCTAAGGTTATTGTTTGCAAACTTAAACCTAATCCGTTAGGCTTTACATCGGTTGCATATCCTGTCGATGAATTACGTTTACCGCAATGGTTTAAGGATTTGCCATTTGATCACGCAGAGATGGAACAGACTATTATTGATAACAAATTAGATAACTTAATTGGTGTTCTAAAATGGGATATCGGTAGTACTGAAGAAAAAAATACATTTAACAGTTTATTCGAGTTTTAATATGAAAATAATTGTCGCCGGTTATGGGTTCGTTGGCAAAGCAGTTGCAAGTGCCATTGATCACAAAAACACAGTATATATCGTTGATCCAAAAATAAGTCAACAAACAGTAAAAGATTATCCAGATGCCGATGGTGTTATCATTTGTGTAGGAACTCCTAGTACTCAGTTAGGTGATTGCGATGTTAGTCAAATTTATCAAGTAATGGATACAGTTCCAGAGACTATACCAGTACTAATAAAATGTACAGTACGTCCAGATTACCTAAATAGATTGTTAGTAAACTATCCTAAACATAATATTTGTTATAGTCCAGAGTTTTTACGTGCGGCAACAGCCAATGAAGACTTTGCCAATCAAGAATATATGATATTAGGTGGAGATAATCCTGGAAATATCTGGAGAGAATTATTCATTGTTTCTCTTAAAAACCTAAATAAAATTGAACATTGCACACTAACAGAAGCGGCTATGGTAAAATATACCACTAATTGTTTCCTAAGTGTCAAAGTAGCATTCTTTAATCAGTTATATGACATGTGCCAAGCTAATGGTGCAGACTATAATAAGGTTATTAAAATGCTCAAATTGGATGAGCGTATTGGCGAAAGCCATATGCAAGTTCCGGGTCCAGACGGATCACGTGGTTTTGGCGGTGCTTGTTTCCCCAAAGACACTAATGCCTTTGTACATTATGCTGATAGTTTGCAAATATCGCATACTTTAGTAGAATCGGCAATAAAATATAACAAACGAGTTAGAAAAACATTGACATAGTCACAAAATACTGTATAATAATAAAACATGGAGAATCATATGAAAGACTTTTTACAAGATTTAGTAGCACACACACATAGTTTAGGATTTTTACCTTTGGTTAAGGTAACGGCTAGTTCAAAAGGAACTAGCATTGAATCAATGGCTGAAGATCGTTCAGTTATCCTTAATGCTAAAACACATAATCCAGTAGATGGATTAGATGGTGTATTTGGTATGCCTCAACTGAACAAATTAGATTTGCATTTGAAATGCCCGGAATATAAAGAAGGCGCTGGCATCAATGTAGTTACACAGCAACGTAACGGTGAAGACATTCCAACAGGTTTACATTTTCAAAATTCAACAGGCGATTTCGAAAACGATTATCGTTTTATGACTCTTGAAGTCATTACAGAAAAATTAAAGACTGTTAAATTCAAAGGTACAACATGGGATGTAGAATTTGAACCTACTGTAACTGCTATCCAGCGTTTAAAATATCAGGCGGCGGCACATACAGAAGAAACTGTATTCCAAGTTTCAACAGACAATGGTAATTTGGTATTTAAATTTGGTGATGCAAGTACACACGCAGGATCATTTGTGTTCCAAAGCGGTGTTACTGGTAAACTAAAGCAAACATGGTCATGGCCAGTTAATCAAGTACAAGCTATCCTAGCATTGTCAGGTGACATTACTATGAAGATTGCAGATGCAGGTGCGTTGGCAATTATTGTAGACAGTGGTACTACAGTTTACGAATACATACTTCCAGCACAAAGCAAGTAATGGTTGAACTTCATAAACGTACAGTAGTTAGAGCATTAAGCTATAGAATAATAGCATTGTTAATAACTGCCATATGGACTGGATTAAGCGATGCTATTTTTATCCATGTCATTCTAACTGCTGTACACTATATTATGGAAAGACTTTGGTTAAAGATTAAATGGGGCAAAATTGAATAAGAACTTAACTGCAACACAAAACGATTACGCATACTTTTTGCCAGCAACTAGTGGATTCTATTCTACTTTTATTGGTAGACAGCGTTACAGTAATTACGTAGATCCTGCTCGACTACCTGCAAGTTTTAATGGTAGTGTAGAAAGTCTTAACTATCTCGAACCAGAGAAAGGTATGTTCTATTATGATCATTGTCTTTACTCAGCTGGACATGCTAATCTAGACATGAGTAAACCAGACGAGTCTGAAGACATGTTCCGTAATCGAGATCGCTCAACTAGTTGGGTACTAGGCGATTCAGGTGGATTCCAGATTGGTAAAGGCGTATGGGAAGGCGAGTGGCGGGATCCTAATGGGCCAGAAGTTGCCGCTAAATGGGCAGAAGTAAATGCGTTAGGTGTCGAACTTGTTCCCCAACTACATCCAACAGGACATCCTAAGACTGATAAGAATGGTAATCCAAAATATACTAAAATAGATCATCCTAAACTTTATCAAGCACAATTAGATGCCGCACAGAAAAAACGCGATCAAGTATTGCGTTGGATGGATGCCTATATGGACTATGGCATGGTACTTGATATTCCAGCGTGGGTATGTCGCAGTCCGGCAGGTATTAAAGCTACAGGTATTAGTTCATATGCTGAAGCTGTATCAGCAACCAAATACAACAACGAATACTGGATTAAGCATCGTACAGGTGCTTGTAAATTCTTAAACGTTCTGCAAGGTGAAAATCATACAGATGCAGATGACTGGTACAATGAAATGAAAGATTTCTGCGATCCAACAAAGTATGACAAACCATTTAACGGTTGGGCTATGGGTGGGCAGAACATGTGCGATGTTCATTTAGTGTTGAAGCGTCTAGTACACTTACGGTTTGATGGATTATTAGAACAAGGGCACCAAGATTGGATGCACTTCTTAGGTACTAGCAAACTAGAATGGGCTGTACTACTAACTGACATTCAACGTGCTGTTCGCAAATATCACAATCCAGACTTTACAATTAGTTTTGACTGTGCAAGTCCATTCTTAGCAACTGCTAATGGACAAATTTATATGGCTACAGAAACTCCACATGCAGACAAATGGGTCTATCGTATGCAAGCATCTGCCGATGACAAGAAGTATTCTAACGATACAAGGCTATTTAAAGACGCAGTAGTACAAGACAATATTTTTGATAGATTTGAATCTAGTCCAATTATGGATCAAGTTCAAATGAAAGATATTTGTATCTACGCACCCGGCGATCTAAATAAAGTAGGCAAAGAAGGACGTACTAGTTGGGATAGTTTCACTTATGCTATTATGATGGGACATAATGTTTGGATGCATTGTAATGCTGTGCAAGAAGCCAATCGTCAAAGCGATGCTGGTGTCATTCCTGCAATGCTAAATGCTACTACTGCTGAAACTAAAACCCATAGAGATTATAGTCCAGGTCCAAATAAGTTTAAAGACATCGTTGATTTAATTTTTAGCATAGACAATAGACAAGATGCTTTAGACTTAATTGAATTCTATGGTGACTATTTTGATCGTATCATTGGCACTAGAGGCAATACTGGTGATAGAATTACCAATGCTAGTGCAATGGCAGATGTGCATATTGAATTTGAAGGTAATTTGACTATTGAAAAAGTAGTCAAAGAACCAGTTAAACCTGTACTCAACGAATCGTTATTTGAACTATGACATTACCCGACGAACGCTTTAGAAGCATACAACGAACTGAGGAGTTTTTAGAAGCTTTAATTAATCCTCAAAAGACTCCACGTATTCCAAAAGAAATACGTGAACAAGCTCGTTGGTGTTTACGTCATTATCCTAGCTATCATAATTTAAAAGAATTAGAACGTGAGGCCCCACACGTTATACAAGAACGTATGGAAGATGTTAGTCGTATGATCAAATATTGGGAAGAAGGAAAGAAATTTACAAATGAAACGTGAATATACTACAGGTACTAGTGAAGATGTGACATTTTTTGTCGGCACTGAAATTGAACGCACTCCTGCATACGGTATGAAAACTTTGTTCGTAGTAGGTACACACGACGAACAAGTTATTATTAGCCTTGCTAAAAATAATGATTGTACACATATCTATTTCGGTGCTAATCAAAGTTTTGGCACTAAAGGCGTCAATGATATACCAGGTTGGCGCCCATGGGAAGACATGATACAAGGTTGTTTAGATGCAGGTTATTGGTGTACTCTAGACTTTGATGTTAGTGAACATGAAGGTGTATTAGAAAGCGGTTTAACCGAACATCGTAGATTTATTCCACAAATTAGTGTAAAATTGCCTTATATAGGACAACTTGGGTATAATGCTACAATTAAGATTGATGATAAAGATTTCGACGCCACAAATCCCGGCGTTTGGTGTGTACCGATTGGTGCAATTACTCAAAGGAAATATTTTACCAATTGGGATGAATATACGAATGATGAGATCATAAAATGAGGAAACGTGCAGTAATAAACAATCATGCTCCAAAATGTGCATTACCTGGTTGTAATAACAGGGTAGGATTTCATAAGACATATAAAAAAGCTAATACTACAGTTGGCGCAAAATGGAAAATGTTTTGTGAACCCCACAGAGGAAGTCAAAAGATTGAAGTTGATAACTGGAAAATGAAAAACGGTTGTTCTAATACAACTACAAAATATGGGTTTGTATGTACAGCACATATTATTGGCCCAGAACAACTAGACGTTCATCATATTGACGGTAATCGTCATAACAGTGATGCAGAAAATTTAGATGTATTATGCCGTAATTGTCATGCACATGTTACAATTCAAAATAATGATCATCTAACAAGATACGACAACGCAGTAGATTTAGATCCAAATATGTGGGAACCAGCATGATTATTAAACAAGATATCCGTCCAAACAAAATGATCTGGGTTACATTCCAGAAAGAAGGCATTCACGCTTATCCAGCGGCCGCAACTGATCCAAACTTAGCAACAGGAGATGAATATGATGTATCGTTTTTGGCTACTCCTCATCGTCATATATTCCATTTTCGCGTTTGGCTTTCAGTTACCCACAACGACCGTGATGTCGAATTCATCCAGTTCAAACGCTGGTTGGAAAATCTCTACAAAGATAGTATACTAAAACTAGATTATAAAAGTTGCGAAATGATGTCAGATGATTTGTATGACATGATTTCACAAAAATACCCAGACCGAGAGGTTTGGATTGAGGTCTCCGAAGATGGAGAAAATGGCAGTTTTATCAAATACTAATAAGAGGCTATAATGGCTAAGAACTACAAAGAAATCAATTATTTTGAAACCCGTCCCGATATCGTTAAGATTTTTGACGATCTTGAAACATATCATGACTACTGTCGTCTAGAAATGTTTCCGTTTGATGAAAGTCATCTCTACAATCGAGATAGCTGGGCTTGGCGCAACTTTGAAAAGAGCCGCCGTCCAAAGAAACCCGGCAACGGTGAACGCAAACCTTACCTAGGTAAGAATCCGAGATACAATAATGACCGTATTTCTAATTGATTTAGAAGCTGTTGAGACTAGGTACACGGGTCAATGGAAGACTCATGTACCTGCTCTCTTACGAAAGGCAGGACACAATGTTCAAATTCTATCTGGGCCTACGGATATTCCTACAGCCACTACTCCTGGTGCTTTTCTTAATTTTGGCGGCACCAATATCTATAAGTCTAGCCAAGTGGAACAAATGGGGCGTCTATTTTGCTCCGGATCAGTTCAGCCTGGCGATCATTTCATCTTCACTGATGCTTGGCATCCTGGAATCATTAATTTAAAGTACATGAGTGAACTACTGAACATTCCAGTAGTCACACATGGCTTATGGCACGCCGGTAGTTATGATCCTCAAGACTTTCTTGGACGCTTAGTTGGAGATAAGCCTTGGGTACGTCACGCAGAGAAGAGTTTTTACGAAGCGTTTGATCACAATTACTTTGCTACAACATTCCATATTGAAATGTTTGGTAAGAACTTACTA
>Ga0214172_1000599_pt1 | contig 14307 bp, 19 predicted proteins | sample TroBogEpilimnion_29_FD_153010 | JGI IMG/M metagenome (GOLD analysis project Ga0214172, IMG submission 153010) | Freshwater microbial communities from Trout Bog Lake, WI - 12JUL2007 epilimnion | ecosystem: Environmental > Aquatic > Freshwater > Lake > Epilimnion/Euphotic zone | place: Trout Bog...
TTCCTTAGCGATTTCCTTAGCCCTTGCTTCCAACTTCTCATATGAACGACCGTCTGGTGTTGTTCCGCCCATACCGAGGGTGTATTGATTGCCGTGGAAGATGTGACCCTCGATATCGCCCTTTTTCACCTCACTAGAAGCACTGGCTTGTATCAAGGCATCTGCGTATTCTTTGGCCTCTTGGTCTGTGCAAGTGGCGATGCTCTTGAACGCGCCTACGATTTCTTTCGTAGCGGGCATAACGACCCAATACTTGCTCAATACGCTTCCCTTGCCTATTTCAGCAAGGGTGCGTTCTCCCGCGCCATCTACGAACTTGTCTTCTCCGATTTGGAGCGCGTAGTGCTGCACGAAGATAGGTGGGTCATCGCTCTCTTCTTGGCGGATTGGTTCCCCAATAGCGACTGGCTTACCTTGTGGGTAGATATTCTGTAGGGCTTTCATAACTACGCCACAACCGCCCCATAAAGGGTGATTGTTTGGGTAGGTTAGATACCCTTGCTTTGACATAATGCGATTGAACTCGTTGATACCCTGCGGGGACATAACGGCAGATTTCACTTGGTCGCCCGTAAGTAGTGCGCCCTCTGCCGAACCCTCACCACCCGTCCACTGGTTCCCGTGGAATGGATGTCCGTCAACATCGCCTTTGATGATTTCAGCAAATGTCGGGTGGATGGGCAGGACTTCCATAGTCCGTATTCTAGGTCAGGGGTTATGAAATCCCTGTTAGGTAATCAACGAAACCGTAGAGCCAGCCGAGTATGTCTAGATACAAAGGCGCGCTATCAAAGTTGTCTTCGGGGAATTGCGCCGAGTAGGTGTTGAGCCAAGTTCTGACTTTGATGTAGACATCGGCCATATCGCTAGACACTTCGTTGTATTTCAGCACCAATACACATTTCGCCCACCACTCAAGGTCGGTCTTGCTAACCCAAACAGGGTCTATCTCGTATTCGCAAAGCATTGGTAGGTCGGGCAGTAGTGCCATAACGAGAGTCTTCCACAGAAAGCAGAAATCCCACCGGCCAACAAGAAAAAAACCGGTGGGATTTACGGCGGGTGGGAATGGAGTAAACCACCTACCTGCTGCCAGCGCGCCACCCCAGAGTAAGGACAGGGGCATAAGGGTCTGCTTGGTTAATAACAACTACTCGTCAACTCGGCCTAAGACCTAATGCACGAGCGATTGTCGGTATCTATTATACCGAGTCAGTTAAGGGGGTGGGCGATTTTTACGAGAGGTAAGTCATCAAGTCGGAACTTGCCAAATTAGCCTTGTTTGAGGCCGCAATCGCAGATTGAGACTTGGTGGCATCGCTCTTAGCAACTCCGTGAGCGATAGCCGCTTCGGTGTGGGCGTTCGCCGCTTTGTTCGCTAGGTCACGACCATAGGTGTCGCCCATAGAGCCACGCTCAATAGCAATCTTCACTGCTTCGGTTGCGGTGTCGGTGTGTTCCTTAGCCATCTTGTCGTGGTCAACTGGTTGATAAGCGTTGCCAGAAAAATTGTGTGGTGGTGGTGGTGGTGGTGGTGAGCCAGCGCCGCCGGCGTTTGGGCCTTGTTCTTGGGCTTCTTTTAGAGCGTAAGGAACCATAATCTTCGTGGCGCGGTCAATCGCATCTATTCGAGCGTGAAGGCGTGGGCTATAAATATCAGTTTGCATATCTGACAAAGCCCTTTGGCTCAAATCATCTCGTTTTGCCTTTAGGTCCTCTAGGTGCTCCGATAGCGGCTTGGGGTCTTCGGTAATCTTCTTAGCAACATCACGCAGCACTTCAGCAGTGGCCTCGTGTGAAGACTTGCCGTAATAGGTGTCTGTGTGTCCACGAGTGTCTGTAAAAGATGGGTTTCGGAATCTCGCTTTGCCCTCGTGGAAAGCGGCTTGCTTGTTGAGTTCGTTTACCGCACCAGAGCGATATTGGTTTCCGTGAAAAGCGTGTCCAGCAACATCGCCCTTTACAACAGAGTAGATACCCTGTCCTTTGAGTAGTGAATCAGAAGAGAACGAGTTTGACATTTTGGTTCCTTTAGATTTCAGCAATCGCTAGAGTTGCGCCAGCGGTCGAACTAATTGCACAAACTGCCCCGGTGTAAGTCGTGAACTGAATCTGTGCGTTTGGTTGTAGCGGAATACCCTTACCGACTGATGCGCCACTTGCGGCGAGGTAGAGGTAGATAACGGCAGAAGAGTGGGTGTTGGTAATCCACGCCTGAAAACGAGTGGCGTTGGTGGGGATAACCGAATAGACCGTGTTAGCCGTAGTGAGGGTGAGGTTCGAGCCGGGGTTAAATGCGGTTGACTGCTGATATGACTCAACGATTTGGGGGTGTGGCACTTGGCTCTCCTAAAGGTCTAAGACGAGAAAATATTACCCCACGAAAAGAAAAAAGCCCCCACCGACCCGATTTGGGCCGATAGGGGCGTGATTCTTGTTGGTGACTACTGGTTCGTCAACTTGGGGCGAACGGCAATCAGGTATGGAACTGCTGCGAAGATGCCAAACAAGAACATCAAAACGAGCCAACCGGCCTTTGATTTCTGAACGGCATTCCACTTGCTCTGGTGCTGTAGGCAAGCGTCGATAAACGAGCCAATAGCAACTACGGCAACAAACAAAATAATCAATGTTGACATTTTTGTTCCTTTCTTTCTTTTCTCTAATTGAGACTTATTACCAACGGTTGTTGTCGAACTTCATACGGGCAGTGACCTTGCCCTCGGCAGCGGTCAAAGTGTGGACAGCGTTGGTAAACGCCGTGACCGAGCCGTTTCCGTTGATTACGGCTTCACCGGTGTTGACCAAAGTTGAGAGAGCGATAGCAACATCACTCATATCAAAGTTGAGGGTCATATCGGGTGAATTAGCGTGGCTATTGAACGCACGGGCATCGCTGGCTAGAGCGTTAAAGTCGGCGTTGCCTTGAGCGATACTGGCATTGGTGTTGATGTCAATCGCCAACTGCTGATAGTCACGGTAGCACTTGGATACGACAGGCAAAGTCCTTTGCTTCCAAGCCGCATACTGACTTGCCTTGCTCGCACCCGCCGTAGCGATTGGCAAAGCAACTGAAATCGCAATCGCAGCAATCGCTGCTTTCTTGATGATGTTCATTTTGTCTCCTTGTTAGGTTGGATACAACTATAGCAAGGTTGAGTGGTGAAAACCAGTTTTCTTGCTAGTTATTTCTAGTTGTTTCCGCGCCACTCGGTAAGGGCTTCTACATACTTTTTGTAGAGGTCTTCTGGTGTTCCGTCATTGTAAAGAACAATGTCTTGGTCGGAGTAGGCCGTTTCCGAAATATGGGTGTTTGTCGGCTCGTAGCCACTACGGAAGATACGAACGATTACGCCGCCACGCTTTTTGATTGCTTCGGCTTCGTTTGGAAAACGGACATCGGGGATAACAACTTTTTCGTGCTTTACATTGTCGAAAGTCGCTCGAATCCAAACATCATCAGAGATGAATTGGCGAGCCCCGTCAGTTCCGAGTCGCTGTAGTAGTTGGCGGATTTCGGGGTATTCCACTTTCGCTCGTTCCCAGCCAATCGTATTTACAATCTGCTGAATCCTTACGGTGCGAGCCAAGCCTGAACCGTCACGCTCAATCGTCGGGTTCATCGCATACAAGATATTTCGCATTGGGTCGGCTAGTGCTGTTCGGAAGAACCCCTCGCGCTCTACGAGTTGGTTAGCGAGAGTGTCTTTTCCTGATTGGGCGAAGCCACAGATTCCGACAAAGGTTTGGTTGGTCTTTGGTTCTGCCCAATCAGCACCCCAAGTTTTTATTTCGGGGGTCGTACAAAATCGCTGCTCGGCGTGTTGCCAAACAGGTTTGCTGGTTAGGTGTAGCGGTTGGCGACAGTTCGCACAAACGCCGTGTCCGTAGATAAGGCTAACCACGCTAACTCTTATCGCTAGCGGAATAACTAGCCGTGAGCAAACGGAGTAGCGCACCGGGGGCTAGTGAAGTGGTGAATCCCATAGTTGGGATTGAGTGATTCCAATGGTGTAGGTCGCCCACGAAAAGCATCATCACGAAGCCACCGCCGAGCGCGTAAAGACATAGGACAACGGCAAAGGCGATTAGGTAAGACAAAACTTTCACGGTATCTCCTAGTTCGGTAGGAACCCTACTCTATCTCTTCTAGAAACCTAGAACCCGGCAAAGTGTAGATTTTTACATCGTGGTCAGGTAGTTCCCGCTCAATGATTTCAGCAATCGTATCCCAATCGCCGCCACCAATTCCCGTTCCGATTCTCGGACCGTGAATCTGATAACTTGTGGGTAAATGCTTGCCTAACTTACGCAGACAGAGCGTTAGAGCCTCATAATCTACGGCAACGGGGCGTTCTTCGGTTGGGAAGCCATCTTGGGCGACCATATTCGCCACATAGATATTCTCTTCCACCTGAACGAGTTGGACAATTCCGAGCAAAAGGCGACCATCAGCGATTCCGTCTTTGTAGCGAAGTTCGGGGTAAGGCCACTTTTGGCTCAAGGACATAACGAAGCCCGCACCCCACGCACCGAAGTTGTTATTGATATGAATGATTACGTGAGGACCATCACCTTTTGGACTGGTCGCATCACCAGTTAGGTAGGTAATAGCCATCCAAACACTTTAGCATAGTTTAGCGAATTGGGCTACGCACCTTCACGAACAACGCTGGTTAGGGGGATTCCGAGGCTATGTAGGGCATCTTCGGGGATATTTCGGGTGGCTACCCACTCTTTGTAGATGTCTTCGGTCGCGCTAAATCCAAACTCGCCAATCTTAAACTTGACCTTTGGTTGCTTGGGGGTAAAGGCCTTGCCACTTTCCAAATCAGCAACATCTTCGGCATCAAAGCCGGTTCCATCCAAAGTCTTGACCTCGCCCAAAATCTGAACGAGCAAGTCGTTGTCGTAGGTTGCCTTATCAGCAGTTCGGTTGTCGGCTAAAACGATTCGGGCAGCGGCCTCATCATCAACATCTACCCAAACAACGGCTATTTCTGTCCAGCCGAGGGCAGAAGCCGCAGCGGCGGTGTGGTTGCCTTTGAGGATTTGGTTGTTTCGCTTATTGACTACGATTGGGCGATACTGTCCGAATAGTCGCAAACTTTCGCTAATTGCCCCAATGTCGCCCTCTCTAGGGTTTCCGGGGAAGCGTTGGAGTTCGCTTAGGGGCGTGGTTGTCGTTTCAGCAAGAGCGTACTTCTCTGGTGTGGGTTTGGAAGTGACCCTAGATTCTTTGGGTTTTTTAGGCTTGGCTTCTTTCGGCACATCTAGACGTGCGCGTAGTTCTCGGTTGATTTGGGATTTCTTGTCTCCCGCCACTTCCTTGATTGAGGCAAGCCAGATTCCGTGAAGTTCGGCCTCTAATTCACCACGCCACTCACCTATTTGGATAGGCACATTATTGGTTTCTTCTTTTTCCTTTTCCACTAGTGGCTGACCGACTCCGCCACCGGGTTCTGCGAATAGACCCTCAAGTTCGTCAAGGGCTTCTTTGTCGTAGCCAGTTCCCTCTAGGTTTGGCAACGATTTCAGCAAATCAATTAGGAACTCGTTGTGATACGAGGCGATATCGCTAGTTCGGTTATCGGCAAGCAGGATTTTTAGGGCATCACGCTCGGAACCCTCGTAGCGAGTGACCGCCACTTCTTTCCACCCCAAAGACTTTGCCGCTTTCCAAGTGTGGGTTCCGGCGATGATGGTGTCGTTCCAAACCACAATGGGTGAGTATTGTCCGTTTACCTTTAGGGAATCGGCAATTGCGGCTACATCGCCAATACGGGGATTGGATGGGTGCGCCTTGATAGAATCAATCGCAACCTTTTCAGCACGAACATTTATCGTCATAGTGCTTAAAGGCTACTACGATTTGCTATTACCAGCGTTAGACCGTATTTCCTGTTGGATGCTGTTGACAGTTTCAGGTTGAAGTGAGCCTTTATTTAGTTCTAAAAAGTCTTTCCAAAATGAAGTGCTAATAAGAGGCTTCGAGCCATCGTCTGATAACGACTCATAAGAGTTTGGATAACCGTTGTGGTCGGCAGAAACAGATGGGGCCTTTAGAATAGGAACACTTGTTCCGGGTGTGAGTTTTTCACGACCCGACTTATAACCAACCTCGCTTGGTATCCAACCGGCAATAGTCTCCGCCGCTTTTCCATCTAGTTTGGATTTAGAGGCGTCATCTAACTTGGATGTCGCATTTTTTATTTCTTCTTCCGTGTTTTTATCCCAAGAATAAAGCGGATTAGGGGCCTTGCTTCCATTTTTGTAAGTCAAAGTTCCGGCGTTTTCGCAAAAAGGCTGTTCCCCCCACTCAACCGAGTGTGGCGGGCGCAAACCAATGCCAGTTGTTTTGTCAATAACGTCTAAAGCCTGTTTCCCAAGGCGTTCGCCTAACTCAAATAAAGCAACCTTGTCTTGGGGTGCTGCGCCAGCAAGGTATTCGTTTTCGCTGCGAACAAAATCTTGGATGGATTGGGCGGTAGCGACTAACGAGCCAACCACGTTGTCTCGTTCGCTACTTGCTTTATCTAAAGCCTTTTGTTCTTTTGGAGAGTTGGGTGTAGCACTCGCCAAGTCGTTCAGCGCAACAACAAGTTTGGTCATTCCACCGCTAGAAGTTCCACCCAAACCCCTAAGCCCCAATGCTTCGGCAGGTAAAGCGTTCGGCGCAATTTTGCCGCTGCGAACATCCTTTAGGTTCTGAATTGCCTTATCAAGTTCGGGCGTTGGAACTGAAGCAACTGACTTACGAAGTTCATCGGCAGCGGCCTTGTGGAACTCTACGAGTTTTGCGTGACCAGCAGCAAGTTCCTCGTGTTGCTTGATTCGTTCTTCTGGTGAAAAGCGATTTTCGTTTAGAGCGTATGACTCAGTTTTTGATGCCAACTCTTTTGCGCTACCAACAGATGCGTATTGGTTCCCGTGGAAATCGTGACCAAGCACATCGCCCTTGGCGATGCGAACCCAATCCTCAATCTGCTGATAAACGCTTCCCATAGAACAAAATATTACTATATGTTTTTGCTTTACGCCGCTAAAGCCTCTTCGATGCGTTAACTTGCTATAGAAGCGGCCTGTGATGCCTCTTCCGAAAGACCGACATTTGTGCCGGGGGTTTTGCCGTTTTAGGTTTCGTTGGCTAAACCTCGCTCGGTGAGCCCGATAAGCAAGTCGCCAACCATAGAGTTCTCTTGCTCTTCATCATCTACAACGCCATCTGTGGCTTGATTCACCACTACTCGCTTGGCGTTGATTAGGGCCGCTATGTCTTCGTCAATCGTGTCTTTGGTAATCATCAACCAACCAGTCACGGAGTCTTTTTGCCCGATTCGGTGGCAACGGTCAACGGCTTGGTCCATATCAGCAGGAGTCCAGCCTTGCTCAATAAATAGAACATCACTCGCAGCCGTTAGGGTCAAACCCACGCCAGCGGCTTTGATTTGGCAAGCAATAACTTTCTGCTCATCGGAGTTTTGGAAACTATCAACGGCTACCTGTCGCTTCTCCATAGAAACGCCACCCTGAATCTTGCAACCATTGGCGAACTTATCCGAAACCATATTCACCACTTCGGTATGCCAACCGAATACGACCAACTTCTTGTCGTTGGCTAGGAAGTCGCCCACCCACTCTTCGGCGGCCTTTAGTTTGGCTTTGGCGGCCAACTGCTTAAGGGTAGAGATTGCGACTAGGTGTTCTGCCGAACGAGCGCGTAGGGCTTTCTGCCACGCCGCCTTGCGAGCCTCTTCCGTATCAGCACCACTTTCCGTAGCAGCCTTGAGAGCCATCTCGGTTAGGTATTTGATAATGTCCGCTTCGGCTTTCTTGTATTCCTTCATAATGTCCTTGTCGCCCTCAACAAAGACTTCTGACCACATCTTCGGTGGTAGTTCGGTGAGCACTTCTGCTTTACGCCTACGGACATAGCAAGAGGCACGGAGTTTGCGATTCAGCATCGCTAACGAACGGCTTGATGAGCGACCGAATTGCGAACGGAACTTGCTCGCCCCGCCGAAATCATCTAGACGGGCAATTACTCGGAGTTGGGTCATCAACTCAAGGGGAACATTCACGACTGGTGTTCCCGATAGGCAGATACGAGTTCCGTCATTTGGAATCTTGTCGGCTAATCGGATTGCGGCCTTGCTTCGCTGTGCCGTGCCACTCTTGATGTAGTGGCTTTCGTCAAGAACAAGACCCTTGAGTTTTGGGAACTTCTCGACCCAGTAGGTCAAAATATCGTAATTAATCACATAAAGGTCGGCATCGGGTTCGACCTGACCACTTGTTCCGCTAACGACTGCGACCTTTACGCCCTTTATCCACTTCTCTGCTTCACGCTTCCAGTTGAGTTTGAGAGATGCCGGGCAGATAACTACGGCTGGGAACGCTTCGGTTGCTTTCAGCATCGCCAATCCTTGTAGCGTTTTACCGAGGCCCATCTCGTCACCGATTAGAACGCCACCGCCCGTTAGGTTTTCGTGGACACGAACCCACTTGTCTTCTTGGTATTCGTATCCCAATGCTCGCATTCCGTAGGCGACGCCCGCCCTTTGGAAAGGCATAAGGTTGAGGCCGTTTCCGCCAAATCCCGGCACGGTTATTTCAGCATCTTTGGCCGCGCTCGCATCAATAATGTGCTGGACAGAAGCCGCTTCCTCAATAAGTGCTTTTGCTTCCTTAGAGAGTTTGGCGTTGTGTTCTTCGTGGAATCGGAGAACCTCGGCAACGCTTTCTACTGGAATAAGCCATAGGCGTAGTTCTGGCGACCAAGACGAACCCGGCATTTCACGAACTTGGCTAATCAGCGTGGCATCGTAATTAAACGAGATAGCGAACGAGTTGTTATTTACGAGGATTCGAGGGGCTAGGGAAACCTCTTGGTCTTTGAGAGCCAACACATCATCGGAGATGTAGAACTTGTTGTCTTTGCCGAAAGTCTTGACTATCGTTGCTGATGAGAGTGGCACGAACCAAGTTGAGGTCGGCTTATCGAAGTGGCGACCGGGGATTAGTCGCACGGCTTCTAGATACTTAACGTTGTAGTCAAAGGTGATTGCTATTTCGCCCTCGCCTAGCGTGATTCTGCCGTTGTATTCGTCTTCTAGGTTTTTGGGAACGGTGGCAAGGAAATCTCTGGCTCGCTGGCTAACTTTGATGTCGTTTTGCTCGGCCCAAGTTTCCACTTTGCCGTAGCGACTGCTGGCTACTACCCAACCACGCTCATCTCGATTCCAATACGCGCCGAGTGGCCCTTTGGGATTTGCTGTATCACCATACGGAATCGTGACAATGATTTTGCCGTTGCGTAGGTCAATCGCCCTAAGTCCACTTAGTCGGCTCTTTGGCTTATCTAGAACTGGTCGCTCGATATCAGCATACGAAATACCAACTACCGAAAGTTGCTTCGCATACTTGGCGAGCATCTCGTAAGCCTTGAGTTCAATCTCTTTGCCCCACGCCTCAATCGGTGTTTCGGCTAGTTGCTTACCAAACTTGGCATCAGTTCCATTAAAGCCCTGACCGTCTTGCTCTTGTGCGCCATCGCAACGAAGTGCGAGTGCTGATACCGCTTCGTGTAGGGCCGAACTCATAGTCTTACAATCTTACTAGGGTTTAGTAAGGCGTAAGTGTATTTACTTAGACTCTCGGTTGTGGTGTTTATAGAGTGCTTGGTCGGTAGTTCCGGCCCACTCCGCAATCTTGCGCCAAGTCACGCCCTTGTCACGAAGACGAGTGACTGTCTGACGGCGTTCCTTACCCAACTCAACGACTTTCTTTTCGTGGTCACGCATCTGCGCGCAGGTGTCTTTGATGTGCTGAAGAAGCGATGCTACTTCGGGCGAGTCGTTCTCGTCTGCTTGCACTCGGTTGGGTAGTGGCTCTAAAACCATTAGTTCTCTTTCCTCTAGGGGTGTGGGGTCTAGTGTAGTGAGGTTTATCTTATCGTGCTATACCAAAACGCTTATTTTTAGAACAGCGTCATAGCGCCCCGACTTTGGAAAAACGGGCTTATTCGGTTTCGTTCTCTCCCAAAACGACTGGAACCACCGTCAATTCTAGGGCATCTTTTCCAAACTGCGGAGTTAGGAAAGTTAGTTTGGTCACGATTTTTGCGTTGTCGTCAATCAGCACTCCGGCATCAACTAATCCGTCGATAGCGGCTTTGACTAATGGGAAACACGCGCCGACATCTTGGCGATAGCGAGCATTCAGCACATAGGGCTGTGCCACGACTTCGATAACTTCCAAACGAGGAACCATCGCTTGTTGGGCTAACTCGCAGAAAGCGGCTCGCCACTCTTTTACGATTTTGGCTCGCTTCATATGGTGCACAGTTCGCTCTTTGTTGAGAGTGAAGTCTGGGCGAACCTCGTATTCCAAAGTCCAAGTCAAAGTGATACGACCCTAATCGGTGGTCGGGCATTTGTGGTGTGGGTAATCGCAGCGTTCACGACCAGTTCCAAACGCTTTTTGGGGGCGAGAGTTTTATCGCGCTCAAGGACAAACAAAGCAGCGAGGGCGGCATCTACGGCCGCGCCAGTTGCCCCATAGTTGTTGGTTGATTTCAGCACGGCAAAGTCAGAGCCGATACTAAAGATTCCTTTTTTATTTGCCACGAGCACTTCCCAATCTGGTTCTTCGGGAAATCCGGGTTCAGAGGTTTTGCTCAAAAGAAAGTCACGGATTTTGTATGGGTCGCCAATGCCAGATTTACGCAATAAATCCATAACTCGGAACGAGCCAGAAACGCCGACTAATCCATCTCCGGCTTTCCAAACTTTCGGTTCTGCTGAAACGATGACACTTGAGCCATCAAAGGCTCCGCTATCGCCAGCCATCCAAACCTGATTCTTGTCTTTCCAAGCGGCGATTAATGTCATAGCACAAGGCTACTAGTGGATTTCACTAAACGAGAGTTGAGGGATTTCGCCCCGACTTGGCTACCGAGTGAGGGAAGGACGCATAAACTCAGGTGTCGTTGCGTCTGCCTTTAGGGAGGCGGCATTTGCTTGACTAGCAACGGAAATGTAATTTAGTAAAGCGTTAATTACGTCTTTTGTGCTACCGTTTTTGTTAATGGTGCGAACTACATTACGTGCGGCATTTTCTGCGTCATAATGCGCTTGTTCGGCATCCTCGTGAGCGTTGCCGTCAGGGTTGTGAAACTGTTTGTAGTCGCTTTCACTGGCAAAGTTATTGCCACCACCCATATCCTCTGCTATTTGCCCGTGGTTTCCTGCGATTGCATTGTGTTCGCCAATAACAGTTGGCTTTAGACCAACATCAAACTTACCGTCAGTAAAAAGCCCCCGTAGTTGCTCGTTGCTAATTCGCCCCGTGACGTAAGCGTCGTAGATTTTGCCAACATTGTCCATCAATTTGATGGATGCCTGACCAGTGCCAGAACCAACCCACTGATTTCCGTGGAACTCGTGGCCCGGCACGTCGCCCTTTGCGATTGGGTAATTACTGAGTGATTTCAGTAGTGCGTCAGAAGAGAACGGGTTGGTCATTAGGAGTTCCTTTCGTTATGCCTCAAATAATACCACTCTAGTTAGAAACTGCTGTTCCTAACTAGCGCACCCTTTATCTGCCAAATGAACGCTTAAACAAAACCCAAGCCGCCGTGCGACCGACGCGCTCGAGAATCCATTGGTCGTAGCAAACCTTTCGGTAGCCGTGTCCAGTCTTGTCGTGGTATTCGTTGCACTCCCAAATAGTTCCGACGGGGTATTCCTCAATCGGCGGTGTTGGACATTCGTGGGGCAAGTAGATAACTACGCCCTTGCGTGGTGGATGTTCGTTGATGACCTCAAACTGCTGGCTGGGGTGGCGTAGGCGTGAATGCAACTCGGCGGCGTCATTCGTAGACGGCTTGATGTTGGTGATTACCCAAGGGTCTTTGCCGTGTCGGGCGTTCCACTCGCTATAACGCTTGTCGGCTGATTCTGGCATTTCGTTCTTCTTGATTGGATAGAAGTTATTGCGAAATGGGTCTTTGTCTTTTGGCATCTTTACCTCCACGCCTTTTATTCGTAGAGGTGACTATAGCAACCTTTAGGGGCTAAATCAAGAAATCTTACAAAGAAGTTGTAGCCCGGTCGGAGAAACCATATAAATATCAGGAACATCAAAGTAGATACCGGCGTAGCGCATCGCTTCGTGGGCGAGTGCTGAACAAATCCAAGTTCCCTCACGGCGACACTCAAAGAACCAATATGGGGTAATGATGTCGATTCCGATACAGATGTCCGAGAGTAGGCCATACTTCTTGCCTACCTGTTGCTCGGCAAAGAAGGCGGCCTTTTCGGGGTCGCCGCCAAGAGTGGTGATATCGAAGAAAGAAATAACTTCCGAGGTGGCAATCAGACTTGCGAGGGTCGAGCGAAGAACGCCTTTCATCGTTGCCTGAACAATGATGATTTCCTCGTAGGTTTCGCCCTCGGTAATGACGGTAAAGCAGTGGTTGTATTTGCCGTCCTTCCAACGCAACTTCTCACCGACACGGATAAGCATTCCCATAGTGCCATCGGTGCGCGCCCATCCGGTCATTCCGCGCTTGATTTCAGCAGGGGCAAGTTGAGTGACACAGGTTGGTTTGATTTTCTTCATTAGTTCCCCGAAGCGTGTTGGTTTCCGTAAAAAGGGTGGCCTTCTTGTGCGCCAACTTTACCACCCGTTCCTTGTGGTGTCGTGCTCGGGCCAGTTGAGTAGCGGTCGGTTGATTGGTATCGGGGCAGGGGCGTTCCGTAAAAAATGTTTTTGAGTCCGGTTTTGATATTCCCTAGTAGTTCGTGAGCATCATCGTCTTTACCGCCACTCTGTCTAATTGCTTTTGCTCGGTCAAGGTTTTCTTGTGCGAAAGCGCGGCTTGCGTGTGCATCCGCTTCGTATTGAGAAATATTGCTGGCGTGTAGTTTTTGAGCAATCGGGTTAGTTGCGGTCTTAGCCTTTTCTTTTTCCGCTGCGATTTTATTATCGCTTTCTTTTGCATCAGCAAGGTTTATTCGGGCAGTTTCCTCGTGCCACTCTGCTGAATGACCCAACTTCTCAACCCGGGCGTAAATGCCTTGGCCGCCTAAAAGTTCTTCCGCTAAGAACGGATTCGGCATTAGTTTCCAGAGGCGTGTTGGTTGCCGTAGAATGGGTGGCCTTGCTGTGCGCCGACCTTACCGGTTCCCTTTGGAACAGAAACGCCAGCAGCGGCCTCACGAGACTCACGATTTGCTGAAACCTGATAACGGTCGTTTAGGTCGTTATTAATTTCCTTAAGGCTTTTCTGTTCGTCTTTGATTTTGCCAACGACTTCCTTTGCCGCATCGAGGTGGTGTCCGGCAAGAACGGCGTGAACTTTTCCTGTTAGACCATCCCCCGATTTGGAAGCGTGGTCATTGGCGGCGTCAATGTGATTTTGGAGTTTGCTTTTCAGCCCGCTAATAGTGCTAACTGATTCATCGCGCATATTCTTAAGTTCGCTTTTAACGGCGGGGCGAGCGCGTACACCATAAGCCTCCGCCTCGGTCGTATTAACCCTTACGGCGTTTGGATACTTCTTTACTGCGGCATCAACTTTTTTGTTGTATTCGTGGATTTGGCTTTGGAGTTCATCGTGCCTTTTCATACCGTAGGCAACGGCTGCGCCAATTAAAACAGCGTTTTTGCTGACACGAGAGTAGATGCCTTGGTTGGCAAGAAGTTCGTCTGAAGAAAAGGCGTTGCCGGGCGTGAAAGATGGCAGATAGTTGAAGTCCGTTGAGCCTTTCAACAATGACTTGATGCTGAAATCCTTTTCCACAAGATTGCCTTTCGGGGGTGCGTTTCTCACATAAATCTACACCCGACTTTGGAAAATGCCGTTTAGATAAAGCGTGGGCAGTGTTGACTCTGCTAGTGTTTAGTTTATGTTGCTAAAAGGAAATTGCCTAGAGACACTGAAATCTTTACCCGACAACTCAATTGACGCAGTTGTGACCGACCCCCCATACGAATTAGGATTTATGGGCAAAGCGTGGGATAACTCTGGTATCGCCTACAACGTTGAGGTTTGGAAAGAGTGCTTACGAGTTCTTAAACCCGGTGGACACCTCTTGGCATTTGGCGGTAGTCGCACTTATCACCGCCTCGCTTGCGCCGTAGAGGACGCAGGGTTTGAAATCCGTGACCAGATTATGTGGTTGTATGGCTCAGGATTTCCAAAATCGCTTGACGTTAGTAAGGCGATTGACAAAGCGGCTGGGGCAGAGCGTGAAGTGGTGGGTCATAACCATTATGCAAATCGCAGACCAAATGCAGTTC
>Ga0214172_1000603_pt1 | contig 14185 bp, 8 predicted proteins | sample TroBogEpilimnion_29_FD_153010 | JGI IMG/M metagenome (GOLD analysis project Ga0214172, IMG submission 153010) | Freshwater microbial communities from Trout Bog Lake, WI - 12JUL2007 epilimnion | ecosystem: Environmental > Aquatic > Freshwater > Lake > Epilimnion/Euphotic zone | place: Trout Bog...
AACCATGAAAACCAACCAGATCCAAATGCAGTCAAATCCCCAACCCAAGGCGAAGCCCTTGTGGACCAAACTGGCCGCGCTGGCTGTGGCTGTCCTGCCGCTGCTCTCGGCGCAGGCTGGTGACATAACCTGGGGCATCACAAACGTCAGCACTAGCGCCAATTGGTCAGCGGGTGGTAGTTGGGTGGGCGGGGTGGTGCCGACAGCTTTGGACAATGCCATTTTCTTGAGCACCAATCCGGTTAATCCTACAATCCTTGTGGACGTTTCCACCAACGTTCAGAATTATACCATCACCCGCGCCGGAGTTTATGGCTCCACCGTTGCGGCGGATACGGTTGGGTTTACAAATACGATTGCGGCGGGCCAGACTTTGTCTGTCCTCGGGCCGAATGGGTTCTTGATTCAGCATGCGCCGCTAACCAACGGGTTGGGCACTAAAATGAAGGACTTGTTCACATTTACGGGCAATACCTTGCTGGTTAGCAATCCTGCGGCACGTTTTATCCTGAATTCAGGTGAAGGTATCGGGAACAGCAGTAGTACTTTTGACGCTATAACAATGTCGGGCCTGACAAATCTTACTGTTTCAGTGAGTTTGTTCGGTGCGGCAAATTCAAAATTGGCTGGCGGGCCGCTCTTGGGCGATCAGTCAATTCAGGCAGTGCTAGCTAAAACCAACATTATCACGGCAACGTATACAAATGATTTTACACAGTTGGATTTCACCAATTCCGTGGAAATTGCCCGTATGGAGAACGCCGGGGTCTCCACTTCATTTGCGCAAAATGATATGTTGGAATTGGGGTATTCCAATGTGTTTAATTGCGATAGCTTCGGCGTTGGTCGCGGTAATGCGGCGGCGGCTTCAGCCAATATGACGTTGGCCAATTTGAGTGCCAACGGTAAGCTCAATGGTGGCTTCAGTGTTTCATTTGCCAATATAAATTCTGCTGCCCCGGTTTCATCAGCAACTTTCCGCAATGTCGATAAAGTCAGCCGGATGAGTTTATTAGCCCTCGGCGTGGATTCTGGCACCAGTCTCACTAATAATCGCAATAACGGTATTTTGTATCTTACGGGTGGCAAGGTGGACATGAAAGTGGACCAGATCTGGCTGGGACGGAATCGCACGAACGCGGTGGGTAACACCGATATGGGTGGCTTTGCCTTCGACAACGGCACGGTGGACGCGAACACCATTATCGCCGGCAACATGGCGTACACGAATACCGCCTACTGCGGCGGGTTCATCTTGGTCGGTACCAATGGTGTTTTGAAGGTCAATAACTACCTTGAACTGGGCCATAGCCCTGCTGATACCAATGCCTTTCTGGGCTTCATTAACCAAACAGCGGGCCAACTGCAAATCACCAATGGCGGTGTGGTCCGGGCTAGTCAAATTAACGTGGGCGCATATAGCACCAACGACACTATCACGATCAATGCCGGCGGCACGCTGGATGTGACCAATACGGTGGCCAGTGCCGCAAAAATGTTGACCACTCTGACCTCCGCTGGTGGTGGGCTGACCCTGCACCTCAATGGTGCCAATACCCTGGTCTATGTCACTAATCTGAACAGCACGGTCAACAGCCCCATCAATATCGCCTCCTTTACGGGGATAACCACCTTTCCGGCCACCATTTCAATTATCAAGTATGTCAATCCCACCGGCGTCAATTTTTCCAAAGGCACAATGCCGCCGGGATATAACGCCGTGGTGCAAAACAATGCCGGCAATAGCTCCATTGACATTGTGTTCAGCCCGGGTGGTTCCAAAAATCTCTTGTGGAAAGGTTACGTTGACAATAATTGGGATTTGACGACCGCAAACTGGTATGACCAAACGACCGGACTTCATACTAATTTCGCCACCGGCGATAACGTGGCGTTTGATGACACCAGTTCTCAGGCCAACATTAATGTATCTGCCAGTTTGTATCCGTCGCAGGCAGCGGGCGGCATGACGATGACCAATAATACTTTAGATTACACGTTCACGACGTCCAGCGGTGGCCAGATTTTGGGCTCTTCCAGCTTTACTAAGGTCGGCACCAAGAGTTTGACCGTGGATTTGTACACTGAATTCGGTGCATCAGTCAAACAGGGCGCTTTGACCAACACAGTGAATGGTACCATCAGTTCCGCAACCATTTCTGCCGGTGCTAGTCTCGTCAACAATGGCAATATGCTCGCGGGTCTCGTGTGTGCGGGCACGGTGAACAACTCTGGTGTGATCCCGGGGACTTTGGCTGTCCAATCTTCGGGTATTGTGACCAATACGGGTAGCATTAACGGCAGTTTGTCCATGCAGATCAATACCATTCTTTACAACGCGGGGACGTTGGGGAACATCGGTAGTTTGACGGCTCCAACCAACTCCATCATCATTAACGCCGGTACCATCAATGGCACGGCGTTGATCATCAATGGCTTGCTGGAAGATACGGGTGCGGGCACGATTAATATGAATACCACCCTGACGATTGGCAACGGCGCCAATTTTATCCCCGGTGGCAATGGTATTGGTACGACCACGGTTCAAGAATATCCCAGCGGTGCCGCCCAGCCGGCGGGTCGCGTTCTGTTCTCTACCGGATCCACCAACTTTTTCAAGGTGGATATTACCGCTGGCCAAAACACCAAACTCCTCAGCCGCGTGATGACGTTCGGACCGAATCAAGCCGCCAAGGCGTTCAATGGGGGCACGCTTGCCATTTCCAATGTGGGCACCACCGCTTATGCCGCAGGTCAAACGTTCCAACTGTTTTACTATGAAGACGGCGTTCACAACATCATTGATGCCGGATTAAACACGACCAACTCGTATCCTGTCATCAACCCGGCAGCGCCGGGAACCGGATTGGCTTGGGATTTGAGCCAGATCTTGACCGGAGTGATTGGCATTATTGCGGTGCCGACGACCCCGACCAATGTCACACAGGTGTCTACCTATACCATTTATAATAATTATAACATATTGAGCTACGCCACAAATACCACGACCATGGTGATCACCACCAATTATTCCACCAATAACATCGTTGTGAGCGAAATGTCTTGGCCGGCTACTTATATCGGGTGGCGGTTGCAGCAGTTGCAGACCACTCTGAATACCGGACTGGCTGCCACTAACTGGACAGAGGTTTTTGCTGGACGGTTTAATAATGACGTTATCTTGACCAACGGAATTACGACCGATCCCACTGCCAACGGCGGCGCGATTTTCTATCGCATGGTTTACCCTTAACCTCCGAGGTTTGATCTGAGCCGGGGTGGAGTGTCAACTCTGCCCCGGCTTTTTAATGTCGCGGTTAAATGGATATAGTTGCAACCAATCGAAATCTGGTACGTCTGTCACCTCACATGAAACAGAAGGTTCAAACTCTTTGCCTGGTGTTCGGGTTCGCCGCCGCCGCTGCGGCGGGTGAATTGCGGGTGGATCTGAATCCGCCCGACGCGCGCAAGGATATTCTCACCCCGAACTGGGAGAATTGGGCCTGGCATGAGGGGAACGCCGGCACGCAGACGTTTGGCGCCGTCACGGTCACCTTTCGCGCAACGCCGGCGGGGCTGCTGTCTCCAGTCTTGTACAAAGGCTCGCTCGATGACGGCGCCACGATGTCCGCCGATGGGATTACACTCAAGAACGCCACCAACGGGGTTGGCATCGATATGGTGATTGCCGGCCTTACTCCCGGCCGGCATACCGTGGTGACTTATCACAATGAAGTGCGCGACCATGTCGCCCCGGCGGCGTTGACTGTCTGGGTCGGTGCCAAACAAGCCGTCGCCCGCCTGCTTCCCACCTATCGTGCGACCAATGATGCGGACGTGGCCAGCGCTTATCAGGAAGTAACCGCAGTCGCCGGTCAGGACGTGCTCCTCCGGTTCCTGCCTGCTAGCACCAATCGCAGCCTGATCCTTAATGGCTTTGAAATCGACACGGTGAATCCCCGCACCAAGGCCATCAAGCCCTTGCCGGCGAATGATGACGAACACTGGCCGAACGAATCGGCGTTGACGTGGACCGCACCGTCCTCGGCCACTGGCCATCAGCTGTATTTCGGAACAGATTCCAATGCGGTTGCTGCGGCCACGCCGGCGTCCCCGGAGTTCAAGGGCAATCTCACTTCGTCCAGCTACCCGCTCCCATCCTTGGATCAGCGACAGTCATATTTCTGGCGGGTGGATGAAATCAATGGGGCCAACATCGCGCCGGTTAAAGGCCAGGTCTGGCGCTTCCGCATTCGGGCCCTGGCATTCCCCACGGCAGAAGGCTACGGACGGTTTGCGCGCGGCGGTCGAGGCGGCCGGGTGCTGGAAGTGACCACGCTGGCGGACTATAATCCGGGCCGGGGTGAGGCGGTCATTCCCGGGAGCTTTCGCGCCGCCGTGGAGGCTCAGGGGCCGCGCACCATTGTGTTCCGTGTTTCGGGCATCATCCATCTCAAGCTGCCCTGTGCGGTGCATAATCCGTATTGCACCATTGCCGGGCAGACGGCGCCCGGCGACGGGATCTGCCTGGCGGACTACGGGGCAGGGGCTTACGGCACCCATGATGTGATCATCCGCTATCTGCGCTTTCGGGTAGGCGACGCGGCCAAACGCGCGATGGACGGCGCGGGCATGGGTTATTGCGATCATTGCATCATGGACCATTGCTCCATCAGCTGGAGTTCCGATGAAGGCACCAGTTCGCGCGGCGCCCGGAACATCACCTCCCAGCGCAATATTGTGGCCGAGGCTCTGCAGCACGGGCCGCACTATCGTGCCAATGACCGCACCAAGCTGGAGACGCACGCCTTTGCCGGGTCCATCAGCGGCCATATCGGCAGCTATCATCATAATTTGCTGGCCGATTGCACGGACCGCAATTGGAGCCTCGCGGGCGGCCTCACGCAGGGCGGCAAATACGCCGGCTATTTGGACATCCGCAACAACGTGGTTTATAATTGGACCGCGCGCACCACCGATGGCGGGGTGAAGGCGCTGAACTACGTGAATAACTATTATAAGCCGCACGCGCCCAATCCGTTTGTGAAATGGCTTCTCAAGCTCGACCCGATTAACCCCGCGTGGGGCACGGAAAGTTATTACATGACCGGCAATGTCCTGGAGGGGTTCGTGGCAGAGACGAATAACTGGAGCGCGTTTGCCAACAGCCAGCCCGATGCCCGTGATCCCGTCAGCGAAGCGGCGGTCCGCGTGGACCAGGAGAATTTCCCGTCCTATGTCAAAACGCACACCGCCCGCGAGGCCTACACCAATGTGCTGGCGAATGTCGGCGCCAACTTCCCCAAATCCGATGTCATAGATTTACACCTCATTCAGGATGTCCGCAACGGCACGGCGGAATTCATGGGCACCAAAGGTCCAACATACGGCGACCGGCCCGGGCCGAATTATGCCGGGATCATTGATGAGCCCACCGATGACAAGTCTGCGCTCGGTTCGCCGAATTTCCCCTGGCCGGATTACCAGACCTACAATGTCCCCGTGGACAGCGACCATGATGGCATTCCTGACGCCTGGGAAACGGCGCACGGCTTGAATCCCAACGATCCCGCCGATGCCACACAGGATTTGAATGGGGACGGTTACACGAACCTTGAAAAATATTTGAACTCCCTGGTGGGCGAGTATTCGCTCTAATAAATCTAAAAACTATGAAAAACACCCTTCTCCTGGCTGCGACGCTGTCGCTCGCGTCTCAAACTCTGGTTGCCCGTGAAAACTGGCCGGTCCCCGGCGAAGACATCAAGGCGCGCGACGCGGCGCTGAATCAGTACGAGCAGGGAGTCATCTCCAATGTGGCGCCGCAACTGGCGGCGTGGGCGGCCAAAGGCAAGCCTTACATCCCGTGGGCATCCAAGCCGGGGGATCTGCCGCAGGCTACGGTGCCCGCCTTCCCCGGGGCGGAAGGTGGCGGCAAGTTTTCCTTCGGCGGCCGCGGCGGCCGAGTGTTTGTCGTGACCAGCCTGGCTGATAGCGGGCCGGGCACCTTGCGCGAGGCGTGCGAATCCGCCGGGCCCCGCATCGTGGTGTTCAATGTGGCCGGCATCATCCACCTGGAAAAGCCCGTCTATATCGAAGCGCCCTATATCACGATTGACGGTCACACCGCGCCCGGCGACGGCATCTGCATCGCCGACAACGGTCTGGTGGACAATGCTCACGATGTGGTCATTCGCTACCTGCGTTTGCGCCGGGGGAATCTGGATATTTTCAACCGCCATGGGGTCCATTATGGCAACCCGGTGGGCAACATCATCCTGGATCATATCTCCGCCAGTTGGGGCCAGGATCAAAACATTGATACCTATCGCCACATGTATCAGCCGACCAATGGCGGTCCCGCGCTCAAGCTGCCGGCCGTCAACGTCACGATCCAGTGGACTATCTCCAGCGAGGCGCTCAATACCTATAACCATGCCTTCGGCGGCGACTGGGGCGGGCGCAATTCCGGATTCCACCATAACTTATTGGCCTGTAACACCGGTCGTAATCCCAGCATCGCCATGACGTATGATTTCAATTTCGTCAACAACGTCCTCTTTAACTGGCGGCATCGCACCCTGGATGGCGGCGACAAGGACAGCCGCTATAATATCATCAACAATTACTACAAACCCGGCCCGGCCGCGAATCACGGCCCGGTCGCGTATCGCATCCTCCTGCCCTCGGCCACGCAGAAGAAGCCCGACCTGATCGCTTATTTCGGCAAGGCCTATGTCGCCGGCAACGTCGTGGAAGGAAATGAAAAAGTTACCGCCGATAACTGGTCGGGGGGCGTGCAGTTTTCCGACGGCGGCACCAAGGACGACCCGACGACCGTCACCAACGACTCGATGAAAAAAATCGTCGCCAGCGTGCGCGTGGATCAGCCCTTCCCGATGCCGCCCATGACGATGACGTCGGCCGGGGAGGCCTTTGACGCCGTCGTGAAGAATGTGGGTGCCAATTTGCCGCATCGCGATGCCGTGGATGTCCGGGTCATCGAGGCCGTGAAAACCGGAAAAGTGTGGGGCGAAGGCAAGGAAATCACGCCGCCACCCATGAAAGGTCTGGCCAAAAACAACATCGGCAAGGCCGGCAACGGCATCATCACAGATATCTCCCAGGTCGGCGGCTATCCCGAATACAAGGGCGAACCGATCAAAGATTTGGGCGCTGACGGTATTCCGTTGTCCTGGAAAAATAAATACCATCTGGATGTCACCGACGCGGGGCTCGCGCAAAAGGACCTGCAGGGCGACGGCTACACGGTCATGGATAAGTACCTCGCCGGTCTGGACCCGACGCAGAAAATTGACTGGAGCAATCCCCAAAGTAATCGCAACACCTTAACCCCTTAACGCGCCATCTTTCCTATAATCCTGTTATGATCACGTTTGTCCCTCTCCGGCCGGGCCTCACCGGTTGGTCCCGCCATGCCCTGACCGTTGGCCTCCTGCTCGCTTGGGGCGGGGCGTGTGGCTCGCTCTCCCTGCAAGCCCAGACGAATGAGGCGGCGGTGCCGGCAGTGACGACTACCGATCGTGAACAGGCGACGCTGGCCAAACATCTGAAGCCGATTCTGACCGCCTTGAACCTGAAAGATGGCGTCCAGTTGAACCAGGTGCAAACCGTGTTGGCCGCACACCTTCAGGCCTTGAGCGCGTGGCACGAGCAAAACGATACCCAGATCAAGGCGCTCTGGAATGAATTCAACAAGGCGCGCGGCAAGCAGGATCAGACGAATGCCGATGCGGCGCTGGTGAAACTGGATGGCGTGTATGCGTCGCTCCAGCCCGAGCATGTCCGCTTTATTTCCGGCCTGTCAGCCGTGTTGACGCCGGACCAAATCGAAGCGGTCAAGGACTCGCTCACCATCAACAAGGTGAAGATCACGTTCCATGCCTACGGGGAGATCTTTCCCGGCCTGACGGAGGCGCAGAATGCATTTATCCTGAAGAACCTCAAGCTGGCGCGGGAAGAGGCGATTGACGCGGGTTCCATGCCGGAAAAATCGGCCTTTTTCAAAAAATATAAAATCCGGATCGAGGCCTATCTCACCGCCCAGGGGTATGATGTTAAAAAGGCTTACCAGGTTTTCGTCGCCAAACAAAAAGCGGAGAAGACGGCCAAGCTTCCAGCCGGCGCTCCGCCCGAGGCCGCCCAGTAATAGGGTTGCAGAGGCGATGACCCGGCGATGGGGATGTATATAATTGAAACGGCCTCACCGGGGTTGCCACGTTTGCCAGGTCAGGCACTGGATTTCCTTGAGGCTGAAGCAATCAGCTGTGGCTGACCGTCTGAAAATGTTAAACGTGCGTCCGGAGGAAACCCCGCTCCCGGGTAGCGCAGGTTTTCCAACCTGCGGGTGACGGAACTTTCCAGTTCCGTGTTTCTGGCGCGGTCAGTCTAGCGGTGGGGCCGGGTGCCTGCTATCATCCCCCTGCCGTCAAGATGCCGCTGCTACCCGCCAAGCCCGCCACCCCCCTTGCCAGCGCCACCTGGCGCCACACCTTTGCCGCGCTCAAACATCGCAATTTCCGGCTGTTTTTCTGTGGCCAACTCGTCTCGCTCACCGGCACCTGGATGCAGGCCACCGCCCAGGGCTGGCTGGTCTATCAGTTGACGGGCTCCAAAGTGCTGCTGGGCACCGTGGCGGCCGTCGGCACGCTCCCCATGCTCCTGCTCTCGCTCTGGGGCGGCTCCGTGGCGGACCGCCACCCGAAGCGCACCGTCATCATCTGCACTCAGGTTGGCATGATGCTCACGGCTTTTGTGTATGCGGGGCTAGTGGGGAACGGTCACATTCAACCATGGCATATCCTCCTCTTGTCCGCTCTGGGCGGCGTGGCGATGGCCTTTGATATGCCCGCCCGGCAGGCCTTCATGGTCGAAATGACCAGCACCGAACATTTGATGAATGCGGTGTCGCTGAACAGTTCCCTCGTCAATGGCGCCCGGGTGGTCGGTCCGGCCGTGGCCGGTTTGCTCATGGCCAAGGTCGGCATCACCTGGTGTTTTATCCTGAACGGCGTCAGCTTCATCGCGGTCATCGTGGGCCTGTTGCTGATGCGTCTGCCGGCCTTTGTGCCGCCCGCCAAACCCCCTTCCGCCAGCCGGCACATCCTGGAAGGCTTCAAATATGTGGCCGGCCATCGCCGGGTGCGGATTCTGCTGCTGCTGTTCGCGGTGGTGGGCATCTTTGGCTGGTCGTATGCCGTGCTGCTCCCGGCCTACGCCACCGACATTCTGCATGTCAACGAAAGCGGCTACGGGGTCCTCCTCAGTGCCAATGGCTTTGGCGCGCTTTTGGGGGCGCTGACCGTGGCCACCTGGGGCAGCCGCGTGCGCCCCCGCTGGTTGATTCTCGGCGGGTTATGGTTGTTTTCAGCGATGTTGCTGCTGTTGGCCTTCGTGCGCTGGTTTCCGCTGGTGCTGGCGTGCCTGGCGGTGGGCGGGTGGGGAATGCTGCTCTATTTCTCCACGACCAACACCCTGATCCAGACCGGCGTTTCCCACGCCATGCGCGGCCGGGTGATGGGAATCTGGGCCTTGATCTTTGGTGGCATGATGCCGCTGGGCGGACTCGAATCCGGCTTTCTCTCCCACGCCGTGGGCGTGCCGTGGACCATTGCCGTGGGCGCCATCATTTGTGCTGGCGCGGGTCTGGTCACCTGGGGAGTCGTGCGCCGGCATCCGCCGGTGTCTGCGGAGCACGGATTGGCCGCAGCCCGGGAACCGACCTGACACTTCACGTCATCGGCCAGCCGGTGCCTGCGACCTTCTTGCTCGCAGCGCTTGCCGGGCGTTTGCGCTCAGTTCATTATCCGCGCATGCCACCGCCCCCACCGCTTGACGTCCGCATCCCGGTACGGAATCGGCGGCAGGCCATGGAGTGGAGCCTTGTCCTCGCCAGTCAGGACATTGGCCACCGGATCGATCAGGATGAGGCGAGCGGGTGGACGCTTTCTGTCTCGGCAGCGGATCACGACCGGGCGCTGACCCACCTCCGCTTGTACCGCCAGGAAAACCGGCGCTGGCAGTGGCGGCGACCGGTGACCCCGGGCCTGTTCTTTGACTGGACCAGCCTCGTCTGGGTGTCCTTAATCCTCGTCTTTTACGCGTGGAGCGAGGCCCGCGCCGGGTCGCGCTCGGCGGGCATGCTGACCGGCGCCGCGCTGTCGGGCGAAGGGTGGCGTCTGTTCACGGCGACCTGGTTGCACGCCGACCTCGCGCATCTCTCAGCCAACGCCGTCTTCGGCTTTCTGTTTCTGGGCTTGGCCATGGGCCGTTACGGCCCCGGGGTGGGCTTGCTCGCCGCCTATCTGGCGGGCGTGGGCGGCAACGCCCTTGCCGGGTGGGTGCATGATGCCACCGCCCGCGGCCTCGGCGCTTCCGGCGTGGTGATGGGCGCGCTGGGGCTGCTCGCCATCCCCGCCGCCCCACTGCCGCAGCGCACCGCCACGTTCCGGATGGTGGCTGGCAGCCTCATGGCGGCGGCGCTGTTATTCGTGTTTCTTGGCGCCAGTCCGGAGTCCGACGTCATCGCCCATTTCGGCGGGTTTGCCGCCGGTTTGTTGCTCGGCTCGTTGTTGACGCTGGCCCCCCGCCTTGTCCACCGGCCGCCCATCAATCTCGCCGCCGGGTTGCTGTTCGTGGTTCTCGTCATTCTGCCGTGGTGGTGGGCCATGCGCAGCGGCTCGGGTCTGCGCCCTGACACCCTCAGCGCTTCTCACCTTCCGCTTTGAAGGGCTTTCCGCTTTGCCCCTCCAGTTGACCCGTTTTCGGAAAAGTGTGCCGTCCGGCGGGATGCCGATTGACAATCCCGGTCAGCGGGTTTTTAATCCCCGCCCGTCGGCAGTAAGGGGCTCGGTTCCTCAATTTTTCCTCCACCGCCAGCAGGTGCGTGGGGGCTCTGGCCGTTGGGTTGTTCCCTAAATGTATCGCCATGCCACCATCATTGCCGGCCTCGAGATCGGCACGTCCAAGATCTGCGTCGCCGTGGGCGAGCTGGGCGCGGAGGGCGCGGTGACGATCCTTGGCGTCGGCCAGTCGCCGTCGCGGGGCGTGCGCAAGGGCGAGATCATCAATCCGGCGGAGGTCGAGGCGGCGGTGCGCACGGCGGTGGCCGAAGCCGAGCAGATGGCCGATGTGGAGCTGTCCAGCGTTTATCTGGGCGTGACGGGCGACCATATCAAGAGCTTGAACAATCGCGGCCTGCACCGGGTGATGGCCGCCGGCAATGAGATCTTTCCGGAGGATGTGGCCGATGTCCTGCAGAATGCCAAGGCCATCAATCTGCCGCCCGAGAACTCCGTCATCCACAGCATTCGCCAGCATTTCCTCGTGGACGGGCAGGGGGAGGTGACGGATCCCGTCGGCATGCACGGGATGCAACTGGCGGTGGATCTGCACGTCATCCATGGCAACACCAACCGCCTCCAAAACGCCATCCGCCTGGTCCGTGCCACCTCGCTGCAGGTGAACGAGATTGTGTTCAACGGCCTCGCCTCCTCCCTCGCGCTGCTGACGCCCGAGCAGAAGGAACTCGGAGCCCTCGTCATTGACTTGGGGGGCGGCACGACCGAATACGCCGTGCATCATGAGGGCATCATCCGCCATTCCGGGGTGCTGGCCCTTGGCGGGGATCATGTGGCCTACGATCTGGCCTATGGTTTTAAAGTCTCCCAGCGCTGCGCCGAGAAATTAAAGCGGGACCATGGCTCCGCCATCGTCACCGAGTCGGCCCGGGGCCGGACCCTCAGCCTCACCGACGACCACGGTCTGGAAATCAAGCGGGTGAATGCCGAGCATCTGCAGCTGATCATGGCGCTGCGGCTGGCGGAGATCTTTGAGATTATCGCCGAAGAGCTGGCGCAGGCGGGCTGGCTGGAACGGCTCCGCGCGGGCGTGTTCCTCTGTGGCGGGGGCGCCCATGTCCCGAATATCGTGGCGCTGGCGGAAAAAATCTTTCAGACGAAAGTCGCGGTGGGTCATGCCGGCGCGGTCAGCGGCTTGACCACCGCGCTCAACCAGCCGGAATTCGCCGTCGCCATCGGCCTGGTCAAATACAGCGCGCTGCGCCACCACCAGCCGGCACCGCGCCCGACGCTATGGACTAAATTCCGGGACCTGATCCGCCACCTCATGGCCTCCGTCCGCTAGGGCGGGTCATTTAGCCTTCGGCTTTTCTCAGCGCCTTCGCACCCCAATCCAATCCCGGCTAAAACGGCCGCAAAAGCCGCCCGCCCTCGTTCGCAACGTATTCCGCCCTAGGGTAGAGCGATGAATATTAAAACACCAAACCCAGACCGGACCCATCCCCAAACACCCGTATCCCCCCGAGTGGGCATCTTTTGGTGGTGGCGGGGCCGGTTGCTCGCCGCGTCGGTGGCGGTGGGCGAGGGCGTCGCCTTTAACGGCGTGGTCCATGGCGGACGGGACCACGTCAAGGTCTGGCCGACGTTTCAACGCCAGTTTTCCGCCCTGATGGATACGGATTACATCGTCATTCCCCGGGGCCGGGTGCTGCACCTGCAGTCCGAAAAACAATTCATCGTGTATCTGGACCGGAAATTGGCAAAACCCCGCATCCAAGCCGCCATCTTGAAAACGTTTGCCTTGCCGTCCCGTGCCACAACGTTCGGCTTCGACCCGCATTACACCACCGACTCCGCCGCTCTGGACCGCCTGTTCAACGAAGCTTGAGGGGGTAATGAGGGACGCCTCAATGGCCGGGTCGTTGGCGGGTCGAAATCCGGCGGCGGAGGTTGTCAGAGCGGCGTTCATTGCTTACGCTGGGCGCGCTATGAAAACCCTCACCGCTCTGGTCATTGCGTTAGCCTTGGCCGTCTCCGTGCCAACGAGTGGTGCCGCGGAAAAACTGCTCGTTTATTTTTCGCCCAAAGGCGGCTGCGCCGAAGCCGTGGTGGAGGCCTTAAACCGGAGCAAATCGACGGTGCTGGTGCAGGCCTACAGCTTTACCTCCAAGCCCATTGCCGAAGCCCTGATCGCCGCCGCTAAAAGGGGCGTAAAGATTCAGGCCATTCTCGACAAGAGCCAGCGGACCGAAAGATACACTGAGGCCACCTTTCTGCTGCACGCCGGCATACCGACCTACATCGACGCCGTTCACGCCATTGCTCATAACAAGGTGATTGTCATTGATGATCAGGTTGTCATCACCGGGTCCTTCAACTTCACGACCGCCGCTGAAGAGCACAACGCCGAGAATTTGCTGGTCATCCAGGATGCTGCGATCGCGGCCCAATACACGAAAAACTGGAACCTGCACCTGAGCCACTCCGAAGTTTACGTGGGGCCGACCGAAAAAACGGTGGCCGCGACTAAGAGGAATCGCCGGTATTAATCATGGGTAACTTGAACGGTTTGGTGTCGGGCCCACCCATGACGCCGTCCGGGCAACCGCCACTAAACCGCCGGTTTAAGGTATCCGCTTTGCGTTTTTCTTTTGCGCCTTTTGCGCTTCCCCCCCCCCCGCCCCCTTTGTGCCTTCGTGGCTTTGTTGTTAACCTCGCTTTTTTTAATTCAGGTTTCAGGTTGGGTGGCCGTTCCTCGAAAACTAAGTCTCGGGGTTCGGCACCTGTGGAACCAGCCCCGCCGCCGCGCCCTCATGGCGACAAAACCGTTTCCGCTCAAATAAAATCCTGTACGGACAAACCGCCCCCCAAAGGCTCAAGCATTCATAAATGCCGTCCATTCCGGTCCCCCCCCGCACCTTACAGGTGGCGGCATCCGGAAACGACTTCGGTTTTTCAGGCAAAACCGGTGGGTGTTGCGACTCATCCATAACGGCTTCTCTCGCCCCTAAATTAATAACGGTGTGGCGATTTTTCAAAAAAAATTTTATTTTTTTTGAACTATTTATGGTGACACCGCCGCAGCCCGGAAACAGGCTTAGCTCCCCAGTCAATCACTTCGCGCTCTATTCCCGTGGAATCAGACCCGTCAGGGCGTCGGGATGACGGCAAAAACGGGTTTGGTCATGGAAAAACATATGGGAACAATCCCAAGCCCACCGGCTCAAACACATAGGCATGTCACCCGCCCCACCCTGCCGAATCAAGCAGGTGGCGGCATCCGGAAATGTTTCCGGTTTAACGGGGAATGGGGGTGTCTTGCTCACTATTAAGCTCCCGTTAAATTATTTTCTTCCAAATCAATA
>Ga0214172_1000606_pt1 | contig 14170 bp, 20 predicted proteins | sample TroBogEpilimnion_29_FD_153010 | JGI IMG/M metagenome (GOLD analysis project Ga0214172, IMG submission 153010) | Freshwater microbial communities from Trout Bog Lake, WI - 12JUL2007 epilimnion | ecosystem: Environmental > Aquatic > Freshwater > Lake > Epilimnion/Euphotic zone | place: Trout Bog...
GGCGAGCCGATCTGGAATCCGAAGGAAATCCTGGAAATGGGCGACAACCGGGGCAACGCCAACCAGCCCTTGGATTTGACCACCCCGGAAGCTGAACCGACGGCGCCCGCGAAGCCCCCCAAATCCCCAGCCACCGCCTAACATGAAATCCTATTCGCACCTTCTCTCCAAACTGTTTTACGAGCCGCTGGTGGTGACGCCGATGCGCCACGCGGCCCTGTTGCAAACGCTCGAATTGCGCCTGGGCGGGCAGCGGGTGGAAGTGTCCCGCCCGGCGGCTGCGGCGGGGCTGGCGGCGGCCGATCCTGGCGAGGGGGAAATCCAGGGGTCCACGGTCATTATCCCCGTGCATGGGACCCTGGTGATGCACCCGGAAGACATGGCCATGAGCGAATGCGGCTGCGCGCTGGAGGATCTGAACGCGGCCATTGACGCGGCGGAAGCCGATCCGCGCATTGAACGCGTCATTTACGATTTCAGGACGCCGGGCGGGACCGTGACCGGCATTCCCGAAACCGCCCGGAAAATCCGCACCTCGCGGAAGGACACCATTGCGTTCACGGATTCGGAATGTTGCTCCGGCGGTTTGTGGCTGGCGTCGCAATGCGGGCGCTTCTATGCCACGCAAAGTTCGCGGGTGGGCTCGTGCGGCGTGTATTGCATGACGCTGGACACCACCCAGGCGATGGAAGCGCAGGGCGTGAAGCTGAACGCCATTTTTGCCGGCAAATACAAACTGCTGGGCGCGGCGTTCAAGCCGCTGGCGGAGGATGAGCGGGCGCTCCTGCAAGCGGGCGTGGACAAAATCTACACGCAGTTCAAGGAGGCGATGGAAAGCTACCGCATGGTGGAGGACAAGAATTTTGGCAACGGGCTGATTTTTGACGGCGAGGACGCCGCCGCCCTGGGCTTTACCGATGGGGTGGTGGAAGACATTAACGAGATTCTGGAAAACATGGTTTGACCCCGCCCGACCAGGCGAAGGCGTCCCCTCCGGGGGGACGCCTTTTTTATTGGGCCAGTTGACTCCGGCCGATTTTTGAAAGCGGCAACGCAACCAAAAATCAACTATGGCCAAATTCAAATTTTTCGGGATGAGCGAGGCGGACGCGGAGATTAAATCCGCCGACGCCGCCATCAACCCGCTGCTGGTCGGCGCGAAGATCACCAGCATTGACGTGAACGGCAAGCCGGTGCCGGCGACCTCGGACGCCGTCCCCCTGGCCCTGAAAATTTCCAGCCTGGCCGCGACCTTTCAGGACGGGGCCGGCGACGCGGCACTGCGGGAGATGACCCGCAACAACACGTTGCTGGCGGAGCAGGCCCAGGCGCTGGAAACCCGCGCCGTCACCGCCGAAACCCAGGCGGCGACCCTCACCCGCGAAAACGCCGGGCTGGGCGGGCAGGTGGTGGCGCTGGAGGCCCGGGTGGCCCGGCTCACCGCGGACAACGCGGAGCAGAGCGCGCTGCGGCAGACCGCGAACACCGAAGCCGGCCGGGTGACCGCCGAACTGGCGGCCCTCAACACCGAGATTTCCAAAAAGGCGCTGGCGTTCAACGCGATCACGGCCTTGCGCGATGCAACCGGCGCGGCGCTCTCCGCGCAGGCCACGGACGCCGAGAAACAGGCGGCGGCGGAACGGCTGCCGGTGGCGGAAAAACTGACCGCCATTGGCGGCGCGGTGACCTTTGCCCTGCAACGCGCGGGCGTTCGCGCCGAGACGACTCCGGCCACGCCGCCCACCGGCTTGGGCGCAGCGGGTCCTAAGCTGGCGCGGGAGGAGTTCCACAAACTGTCGCCGAAAGCGCAGACCGCGTTCTTCGACAGCAAGGGCCAGTTCACCGACTAAAACCCACTTTCAGGAAACCTAACCCCACATATTTATGGCAAACTCACTGACACTCTCCGCCCTCACCGAAGTCATCTTTCGCGCCCGCGACGTGGTGGCGAATGAGCCGACGGGCTATTTGCAGGGCTGCACGATCAACACCTCCCGCGAGGGGATCTCGCTCAACGGCACGGTGCAGTCCTTTGTGACGCCGCCCGCCATTGTGAACAACAGCGCGACGCCGGCCATGGTGGTGCCCGCGCCGGATGCCTACGCGGTGGCCGCCAAGACCATGACCATCGGCCAACAGGCGCGCGTGGCCATTCCGATCAACGGGGAAGACGTGCTCAAGCTGCGGAACACGGCCGGGTTTGAGCTGTGGCTGCAAGACACGATTGCGCAGGCCATGCGCGGCATCCGCAACACCATTGAGGCGCATGTGGCGAGCATTGCCCAGCTGGGCGCCAGCCGCGCGACGGGGGTGGCCGGCACGAATCCCTTTGCGGCGGCCAACATCAACGCCATTCCCATCATCCGCCAGGTGCTGGTGGATAACGGCGCGCCGCTGGACGACAGCCTGAGCCTGGTGCTCAACACCACCAGCGGCTCCTATCTGCGCCAGGTGCCGAACCTGATCAAGGCGAACGAAGCCGGCACCAACACCACGCTGCGCACGGGCGAGCTTTTGAACCTGATGAATTTCAGCATCCGGGAAACCGCCCAGACGGTGACGACGGTGGCGGGCACGGGCGCCGGCTATGTCATCAACAACGCGGGCGGCTACGCCAAGGGCGCCACGGCGCTGGTGGTGGGCACCGGCACCGGCACGATTCTCGCGGGCGATGTGATCACGATCGGCAATTACAGCTATGTGGTGGCGACCGCGCTGGCTGGCGGCACGGTGGTGATTGCCGAACCCGGCTTGATGGCGGCGGTGGCGAATGCGGCGCCGGTGACGGTGGTATCGGCCTATGCGGCCAACACCGCGTTTCACCGCAGCGCGATTGAGCTGGTGATGCGGCCCCCGGCGCTCCCGCCCGGCGGCGACATTGCGATTGAACGCATGACGGTGCAGGACAACCGGGGCCTGGTCTATGAGCTCGCGATTTACAAAGGCTATCTGATGAATTCCTATGAGATCGTGACCTATTATCAGGCCAAGGCGTGGAACACGAAGTATATCGCCACCCTCCTGGGTTGAGGCCGATGATGTTGGCCCGCCGTGTGGGAGCCCTCCGGCACGGCGGTTTTCTTTAAAACGACTTTATGGCAAAAAAACCGCCCAGCGCCCCGGATCCGGGAGCAACCGCCGAGACGCAAACGGGCCCGGTCCTGGCGAGCGCGCCGGTGGTGGTGTGCGTGGGCGGCTACAACCATGCCGCCGTGCAGGTGGGGGACCGCCTGGAGATTGCCGCGAAAGGATTGCCGAACGGGTTCACCCTGGCCGGCGTGGCCGAGGGCTATTTTCCCGGCGAATTTCGGAAGTCGTTTGAAGTGAAAACCCACTTTCGGGATGAGCAGGTGCTGCGCCTGAAAATTGCCATTCTTCCCTGAAATGTTCGGGTGCGGGTTGGTTGGTTAATTTTTTATGGGATTCTGTTCCAGGGTCGCGGCGAACAACTCCAGCCGGGGCACCAAATAATCCGCCAGTTCCCGGCTGATGCCCGCGGCGCTCAGGCGTTTGAGAATTTCCAAGTCGGACAACCCCGCCTGTTTCCAGGCCATGAATTCTGGCAGCGACGTCCCTTTGCGTTCGTGTGTTTCCATAATGCCCCCCTTCTTTTTGACTCTTCCGCGTCACACTACGCCCGTGAACGGGATAATGCAAAATCAGGCCGGGGGTATTCTCACCCGCACCGCGTTTCAAAGACGTCCGATTTCCTCTTTAACCCGGCGCAGGGCCGGACGCACCACGCGCATGACTTCCGGGCCGGCTTTGAACGTTTCCCCCTCGATGGCGGTAAGGTCCTCGACGGACAAACCCAGTTCCTGCGCGGCGGCTGCCACGCTCCTTTTCCCCCGCGCGCGCCACTCCTTTAAGTCGGCGGCCCATTGGGAGCGGGTTTGGGAGCGCTCGATGGCGGTGAGGATATGCACGGTGCGTTGGGGGCCAAATTCGTGCGCCATGGATCGGAACAGGTGGTTCGCCTCGACGAGGAGATTTCCCCCCGCTAGGTAGGAGACGGACTGCATGTTCCCCCGCGATTGCTCCAGGTCGAAGCCGTGGCGCGTGCGCCAGTCGCGTTCGGTCTGGTCAATTTCGGCCCGGCGCCGGGCGATTTCCAGCGCCTCGATCAGCGCGCCGGTTGCGCCCGCGTGCTGTTGCCGCAAGTCGGCGTAGAGCTTGGTGGCAACGGGTTTTAAGGTGTCATTCCAGTCGCTCATGGCTTGGCCTCCGCCGCGCGCGTTTTGAGGTTCGTGGCGCCCGGCTTGCGGCCGCCGCGATAGCGGTTGGCGGCCAGCCGCTCGGCGCGGTGTTTGGCATCGGCTTTGGAAATGGTTTTCGGCACGCCCTTGGTCATGTGCCCCATGAGATGGGCGGGCGTGACATTTTTTTGGTGGCAGACGGGACAGGTCTTAATGTAGATGGGCGCGTTCATGAGGTTACGTTGGGGGGAGGGGTTTGCGGATGCGGTCCAGTTCTTCCAAACAGGTTTCACAGGTGGCGCGGTCGGTGAGGGTGGTTTCGCCTTCCAGAAATTCCAGCCCGCAAAAGGCGCGGCGCGCGTCCCACAGCGGGAAGGCGTGGGCGATGTCGGAGTCGGGCAGGGCGCGCGGTTGATAGTCAGTTTGCATAAATTAAATTATCTCACTGGCCAGCCCGACGCGCCGGGCGACATCGGGGCCGTGATCGGTGGGGTTCAGGTTTTTCATGGTTTGTTTCGAGTCATTTATCCGCATCACACGGTGACCAGCCATTCCCGGCAGGGGGTGGGCTGACGGATTTTGCCGGACTCGGTCAGGCCCATTCCGGCCACGCGGATGACGGACCCGAGTTGCACCCGGTCGCATTTCCCCCCGCGCAGGGTGAGGTTCCCCCGGTCGGCCCCGGTGCCGGCATCGGCAAGCCCCACGCTTTGGGTGGCCCCCTTGCTCGTGACTCGGCACGTCCAGATGGATTCGGCCTTGTGCGCCAGCATCGCGCCCCACGGCGATTCCCACGTGTGCGCGGCAACCCCCTCGGCGCCGGAGGCCAGCGCGGCGGCGACATCGGTCACAATTTCGGCCAGCACGATGTCCGGCGTGAAATGGGGAGAAAGTTCGGTGAGCAGGGCCCACCGGTCGCGCGTGGAAGCGCCCAAGACATTTTGGCCGTGGACCTCGGCCACGGTGAGCGCCGCCCACCAGCCGCCCGGACAGCAGGCGAACATTTCCAAATCCGATTGGGGGTAGAAATGGCCGCTGATCGGGGCGCGCATGAACTCGGCCGCGAGGACGGCGCCGTTGAGGGGGAGCGCCGCCAGTTCGCCATCGTATTTGCGCTGGAGCAGATAATCGGCCGGGGACCAGCGCTGCGCTTCGGCCAGCGTCACCAACTGTTTTTCAGGATGCGGAATCGTGGTCATCAGGTTTTTGCGTCAGCTCGCCAGCGGTTTTAAATTATGATCAAAGCGGGTATGTGTCAAACGGGTTTGAAGCGTGGCTGCCCCTACGGGTGAAAGGGCCGGGCAGGGGGGGGGCGGCGTCTGGGTTGGGGGCGAGGGGCTTGGGTTACCCTGGACTTAGTCATAACGTGTTTTTGGTGTTGATGGTGAAAATCAGTTGTCCGGTTCGTCGTCGTCGTCCGCTTCCAGCAGATACTTGAAGCCGCACGCCGGGCATTCACAGGTGAGGGCGCCGCTGGTTTGACCGGGACAGGCCGGCGACATAAAATGGGTGTCGCGCTCTTCGCCGCTCAAAAACTCCTTGCCGCAATCCGCGCAGACATAGACATCGGCGTTTTCAGGGATGGGTTTGCCGTCGGACTCGGCCCGCTCAATCATCGCCACCCGCGCGCCGCAGTGGGGGCAGGTGGGCGGCTGGTCGGTCATGAGATAGGTTTCCAGTTCGGGTTGTTTATGGGTCTTCATAACAAGTTTGGTGGTTAGTTGTTGTTGGTTGGTTTCAGGCATTCATTTTCGCCAGTGCAAACGCTTCGACGGCGATCAGATAATCATCTTCCCCCGTGCCCCATGCCGTTGAGGCATGGACCCGTTCAAACTCTGCGGCCCACTCGATGAAGTGTTGAACATCTTCCCGGCTGTCCCCGGAATGGTAGCGTTTGGCCCCGGCCAAAAAAGCAATGTCCGCCACGACTTCACAGAGCCGCCTCGCCGGCTGGGACAAGGCGTTTTCAACAGGAGTTGCTGGGAGTGTATTGTTTGTGTTCATAACGTGTTTTAAGTTCGTTGTTGAAAGTTGGTTTTAAAGAGTCGCCCGGATGGCATCCGGGCAACGGGTTATTAGTTCATCCGCATCGGCATGATGACAATCGTATTGCCGGCCGGGTTCGTGATGGTGAGGGGCGACAGTTCATCCATGAAGTTCATCGTGAACATTCCCCCCGCCGGCGCCAGCGAGGTGCAGGCGTCCAGCAGATAGTGCGGATTAAACGCGATGCTGAAACCGCGCTCCGAGCCGTCCGCATTCACTTGGTGGTAACCGCACGGGACCGTCACGCTGGCCGCGCCAACGGCCGTTGAGTTCGCGGTGATTTCCAACACGTTTTTCGTGAAAACCAGTTTTACCGAGTTTTCCTTTTCGCTCGTCGCCTTGGCCGCAATCGCCAGCGCCGCGCCCAACTCCTTGATGTTCACCGGCACGCCAAACTTGTTTTCCGCGGGAATGACTTGGCGATAATTGGGATAGTTCCCCTCGATCAGTTTTGCGGTGACGGTGTACCCCCCCGCCGCAATGCGGCAATACGGCAGGTTAGCCTTGCCGACGGTCCAATCCGACAAGGTAAGCGTGCCCGGCGCCTTGCGATCCAGCGGCAGGCGCACGATTTGATGCACGGCGCCCGAGGGGAGGATTAAAACCCGTTTGGCGCCGAGGCTATTGAGTTCGCCCTGAGCCGCCGCGGCCGCCGCCGTGCAACTGTCCACAACGGCTTGGGAACACCGCACCGTGTGGTGATCGGTTTTGCGGTAGAGCGTGCCGTGCCCCTCGACTTCCACCGGCGCATAGGTGGACGGGTTCGCCTTCAACGCTTCGTCATAACGCGTTTGCGCCTCCGCCAGCTGGGCATTGGCGCGGTCCAAGACTTTTTGCGCCGCCTCAACGGCCGCGTTTTGCTCCGGCGTTAAGGGGGTTCCGCCCGTGGGCAGGGACGCCATTTGCAGGCGCCGGCCATCCGTGGCCACAAACTGGATTTTCTCCGACTCGATTTCCAAGCACACGCTGTTCAGCACATACCGGCTTTGGTCTGTGGACATCGCCGCCGCGACCTGTTTTAAACCCGCGATAAACAAGTCGGCCGGCAACGTCACCTGCGCGGCGCTCTCCGGCGGCACGATTTCCGGGGGGTAATCCTCCGGTGGCAGCCCGTTGGCCGTGCGCCGGGAATTGCCGGCTAACAGGGTGGTGACATGCTGATCGTCCGTTTCGAGGGTGATCTCCGCATCCGCCGCGACCGCCTCGACCAGCACGCGCGCCGGGAAAGTGGTTTGGCCTTCCGCCGCGGTGACGCCGGGCAACCGGGCTTGCAGGGTGACATCCAGATCCGTGGCGCTCACCTGTAAATCGCCATTGGCGGCGAAGTGAACATGGGACAGGATGGGCAGGGGAGACCGTTTGTTGATGATTCCCGACACAAAACGGATTCCCGTCCGGGTGGCTTTCCCGTTGATGACTGTTTTCATTTTCATTTTGTTTCCCTTTCAGTATTGGCTTTCGCCGTTTTTTTGTTTTATGCGTATCAGGCCCGCCGGCCTTACCCAAACCCACACTAACACCGCAATGTAACACATACGCGTGTGACTGTCAAATAAGTGACTTATTTTTCAACAGATCACTTCTCGGTTCAAACTATGATTAAATTCCCCCCCATAAGTCGTGCGCTGCGCCCCCCGCCATTCGCCGAGACGCTGACTGGCTGACTTTCCCCCTGCGCGCCGATTTCCCCCCGGGGCCGGCCAGATACTTACCGGCCCTTTGGCAACGTCACGGCCTCCAACCATGGGCAATTACCGGTATTCCCGATAGCCGGCCGCTTACCCTTTCAAAATTTTTGTGACCTCCGTAAAATCCCGTGGGGACAGGTCTCTAAAACGTATGGCTCAAATCTCGGTGCCGTCCTCGTCAAAGTCCGGGTCATCCTCCATAATCCGTTCGGTGAGATAATCCGCGCTCGTGAGATAGTCACATTCGGCTTGCAACATATCCGCGTAGTTCTCCAAAAGGTCTTTTAAGAATTGCTCGCTTTGCTCGATCGCGGAAAACTCTTCGGCCCAATCCCCCTCCGGGTCGGCGCACGCTTCCATTAAAACCGCGTGCGCCATAAACGCCACGGCCGTTTTGAACGTGGGGCATTCGGCGCCGTGTTCCCTCATGATGGCCCGGCCGACTTTCAGCCCGTATTCATCGCCGATAAATTCCCCCGCCGCATGCTTGGAACGGTCCAAATCAAACCCGGTGATTTTCAGACCGATGCGCGCCGCATCTTCATAAATGCTCGCCCACCAGTTATCGTGGCAGGCCCATTCCCCGCGTTTTTCAAGGGCACGCCGTTTGGCCCGGTCGGATAACTCCGCAAATTTGAAAATGGTTCTCGCTGCTGGCAATAAGTTTTGTGGATTCATTTTTCACGTTTGGGCGCGTCCGCCGGTTGTTATTCCTGTGTTTTCAGGTCCAAAAATAGCCCAGCTCGCGCAAGCTCGCCCACGACTTGCTGCGCTCCGGGGTGGCCGTGCCTAAAACCAGATGGTCCACCACTTCGATTTTGAGCAACTGCCCGGCCCGGATCAAATCGCGGGTGACTTTGATATCCGCCTCGCTTGGCGTCGGGTCGCCGCTCGGATGATTGTGCGCTAACACGATGCCGGCGCTGTTGGCCACGATGGCGGATTTAAACACCTCCCGCGGATGAACAAGGCAAGTGTCCAAAGTGCCATGGGAGATCACCTCCCAGCCGATGGGGCGTTTGCGGGAGGACAAATGCACGACAAGGAAGTTTTCCACATCCGGCCGGTACGCAATGGAGCCGGGCAGCATGGGCGCCAAGTAGTCCACAATCAATTGGGGGTTATCCATCACCGGATTTTCCCGCGCCGGCGCATCCTGCAACCGGCACACCCTAAATTCCCCCCCGTTCAGTTTGGCCCGCCATTCGGTTTTCTTGATTTTCATAAACGCGTTTATGCTCGCCAGCGGTTGTTGGTTTTGTGTTTTCCGCAAACATCCGATTGGCCTCATCGGCGCCCAGATGGCAGGCGATGGCGGCCCAATCGTCAAAGGTGGTAAAGTTCTGTTGGGGACAATTGGCCCTGGCATATTTCACGGCGCAGGCGGCCGCCTCCCCGGGCGTATAAAATGGACCGTCCATTATGGCGTTAAAAAGCAAACCGCGAAACCAAACCCAATCATGCGCGTTATCATCCTGATAATAGGCATAGAACAACCGTTTCCCCCAATCCTTGCCCTCGCATTCGTCCCCGAGTCTGGATGAAAGATAGATCATAACATTAGGTTTTATGGATGCATGGGGGCGCCGGTCTCTGGATGGGGAAACGTGCCCGGCGCTCCGGCCGGCCCGGCCATGATTAAGCGGTCATCCCCCCCGCGCATGTTGCCCAGTTCGTCAAAATAGATAGGGGGCAGTTTCCCCCCCAGCTTGCGGAGGTCGGCCAGCGAATAATCGCGCCTGACCAGCGTTGGCGGGACCGTGGACAAATCAAACGCGGTAAACCGGCGCCGCAGCCGGCCGTTCAGCATGGCCGTTTTTCCCACGGTTCCCCCCGTGCCCACGCATAACACCGGTGGCGGCTTGGGGTGGGCGTGCGGGGAACATCCCGCCCGGCCGGTCGTTCCTTTTCCCCCCGGATAACCATAAGCGATTATCAGGAATTTTCCCCCGCATCCCCCGCGGCCAGTTCCCCCCGCCGGCGCCAGTTCCCCCCCGGCGCTGGGTTCTAATTTGGTTTCCATAAATCCTTTCGCGCAATCCTGTTTTCCACAACTCCCCCCGGCCGCCATGGCTGCCCGGCCCCTGTGGGCAGACTCCGCACGCGCCAGTTCTGGCGCTCCGTTTGTCATCCTGCCCGGCTTGGAACTGTCTGGCGCCAAGCGCCAGCGCCGGCCGCCATCCTGCCCGATATAATCTGACCGGCCGCTAAATCAAAATGCGGCTAGGGTCATTTGCGGCGCTTGGTTTGCCATCCTGCCCGGCGCTTGGACCTGCCCGGCCGGCGCTTGTGTGCAATGTGTTTTCACAAATGCCGGTGAATGATTTCCCGCGCAATGCCGGCCGCGTGAAAATGCACATGCCCGGCGCAAACGAGCGCCAGCACATGCAACAAAATACGGCCGGCCGGAAAGCCGGAAAAAAACAGTAGTAATTTTGTTTTCATAGTTCAATTCAATATTTTTACCGTGCGGCCGCTTGGCGCTTGCGTGTCTAAGGTGCAAATGCAAAGGGTAGGAAAGGCGCAAACGGCCGGCCAGTTTGGCCCGTCCAAGTCGGTTAAGTAAATTAACCCGCTGACATTTTCGCCATCCTCAATAAGTTTAGCGGCACGTTCAAACGGCGCTTTAAAATCCGTGCCGCCCCCGGCCGGGGGGCTTGGCAACTCCTCACCGGGCAAAATCCTGATTTCATTTTGAATGGCACAATCGCAATCAATTAACAGCAATTCGGCGCCTAATTCGGCGCAAGCGGCGCCAAGGATGGCGGAAAATTGCGCGGCCGTTTCATCGGAAATACTGCCGGAAGTATCCCGCACGCCGACAACCAAGCCGCACGCATCGCGGCGCCGACTGGGATAAACTACGCTTTGCCATAACATGCGCCGGCTTCCCCTAGTCCAATCATTTTTCTGCGCAATGCTATTTTTGACAAAATCCGCAGTTTCGGCTTTCCAGTCAATTTTAACGGCCGCCATTTTGTTTAATTCCCTTTGCATATCGGCCGGCGTGCTGCCGCAACCGCTCGCCTTGGCCGCTTGCGCGGCTTGGATAATGGCGCGCTCCCACTTATCGCGCAAACTTTCGGCCGGTTTGCCATCCTGCCCGGTGCCGGCTTGGTTGGCTTCATCGGCCGGCGCACAATAGGCGCCGCAAGGGTCATCCGGCCCTGCGCCAGACGTGCCCGGCTTGGCGCTTGGCGAGCTATTGGCGGCGCTTTCCTGCCCGGGTCCAGCGCTGGCGCCGGCTTGGTCATTTTGGCCGGGTTGGTCATCCTGCCCGGCCGGCTTTTGCGCCAACGCCGCATAAATTATTTCTTCCGCCATCCCGTCAAATTGAACATCCGCCAAGCCCCCTTGCGGCATGAGAATATTTTTAATCCTTTTCAGAATTAAATTTATGGCATGATCGCAAGCCGCATTGGCCGTTTTATGATCGCAAGCGCCGGCCGGAAAGCGCCACAAATGACCGTGCGCGCAATGTAAGGTTTCATGCAATAAAACAAATCTCGTTTCTTCATCGGTCAAGTTATCCAAAAAGGTTTCATCCCAGTAAATCCGCTTCCCATCAACGCACGCGGTTTTTCCGTGAGGATTGCCGATAACATCCGCCAAGCCCATGGCTAGGTTAGCGTAAAAAATCACTTCCGGGTTTGTGTGGTTTAATAGAAACCACCGCGCGCGGTTTAATTTGGTTAGCAATTCAGAGTTTGTTTTCATAATGTTTTTTGTGGTTTAGTTGCTAAATTTTCCGGTCGCGATAAGCCGGCCGGAATTGTTTAACAGCTAGGCCAAATTTAAAACCCCAAGGATTGAACTAATTTTGGCGCTCGTTTCTTGGCGCGTGCTTTTGACATCCCGCAAACTCTCGGCCGCTTGACTAGCTGGCGCCAGCAATTCACTAGCCGCGCGCGCTATGATTGGGTCATCCATCAGATTAAAACCGGCGCCGGCCAACTCGCAAACCTCCTTTAAGTTATCCAGCGCCGACTGATACAACTTGCCATCGCCGTTTAAGACGGTAGCCAAATGGCGCGCGGATGTTACAAGGCGCTCCCTTAATTCGCTTTGCCCGGCTTGCGCCGTTTCATCCAGCCAACTACCCCAAGCCCCCTCAAACGGGCAGGGCAAATAGCGCGTAGAAAACTTAAACTTGCTTGCAACCGTTTCCTTGGCCGGCCATTGGCGGCCGTCAAAAAGCCCATTTAATTTTAGCGGCGCTTCATTCCTAATCGCATCATAATCGGCTAGAAAATCCGACACCAAGCTGGAATGCTTCCGGCCAAAATCCGCCATAATTTTGGAATGCTCAAACTCTTTCCCGCAAGGGATGACCCGCAAACCGTCTTGAACACTGGGCAAGGTGATTCGCCGATGTTCGGCGTATGCTTCCGCGTGCAACTTATACAGCGCCGCCAGCGAAAGGTTATCCGTGAGGCGGACAATTACTTTTGCGGCGTCCGCTGTATTGTGCCGCGCATTTACATCGGCGCTTTCGTGCCGGTTTAATTTTTGGGCACGCCATGCCCCCGTTTCGAAAGTGGTTAATTTGATGGCGGCCGCTATGGCTTGTGTTGTTTTCATATGATTTTTTGTGTTGTTTGTTGTTTAGTTTGTGTCGAATAAAGCACTGTTCGCCGTAAACCAATTATTCCAATCCCGGCAACCGGAAAGTTTAGCGCCAAGGCGCCGGAAAGCATCTTTACCCCCAAGCGCCGCCATCACGGGATTGAAACGAGAAATATATTTCAGAAAAGCCGGGCATGTGCTGGCGCTTACTTGGCCGGCCAAACTCGTAATAATAAGCCATTGCGCCGACGGTTCGCAGGGGACCGGAGCGCCAAGCGGATTTAGCCAAACTTCATCCGGGCAGGGGAGTTTGTCGGCGAGCGCCGCATACGCTAAAAAAGTTGCGGCTTCCGGCTTGCCAATTACGGCCGCGCATGAATTTAAATCCCGCAAGCCGCTATTCCAGCGCCGAATCAAAGCCCCCCAACTGCGATAATCGGCCATCCTTAAAGAGGGATCTGCGGACGGTTGCCAATTGTAAAGCGCCTTTCCCTTTGTTGTGCGGTGGTATGCGATTATTTCAGCCGGCGCATTATTATCGAAAGCCCATTCAATCCATTCTGACAACTCCGTTTGCCAATCTTGCAAAAGCACCCCCCCGGCCGGCTTATCTTCCGTGCCGGGCGTTGCGATTACATAGGCGCTATCAAACCGGCTTCGCAATGGTTCGCAAAGGCTATTGACTCCGGCTTTATCCCCCGGCCGGTTTGACGCCGCCCAAATGACGACATTTGGCGGAAAATAGTTATTGTCAAAACACCGCATAATCGCGGCTTGAACATCCAAAGGCGCTTGGCCAAGGTCATCAATAAACAATAAAACCAAGTCTTTTGTTGTGCGTAAATAGGCTATATCGGCGAAAGGGAGTTGTGCGGAAATCCCCTTTTCATGGTTCGGCACGATGCAACCGCTTATATCTACCCTTTCCATTAAGCTGGCGCGCCAAATTACCACCTTAAAGCCGGCCGCCAATGCGGCCGCTAAAATGCGGCCGGTTTTAGCGCAACCCGGGGGGCCAATTAGCAACACATTTTGTTTCGCTTTCATTTCGTTAATCAGTGTCATTTTCATAATGTTTTTTTGATTAGTTGTTTTTTGTTGGTTTATTCATGCGCCAGATGCGCGCCGGAAATTTTTGTTTTTATTTTTAATAAAGCACTATAGCACTCTACTGTCAAAGAGATTTTAAAAGCCGCGCAGTGTTGGCTGGAAATTGATTTATGGGCGTTGGCTTGCCAAATTATCGCAGGGTGAAAAAACTAAATATATATATGCAAAAAACTGTAAACCTGATTTTCTGGGATAGTGTTTAAACGAGCGCCAAGCGGCCGCCATGCTGCCGGCTATTCGGCCGCTATGATTACACCATGCCGGGAAAAATCTTTTAAATTGCCAATGAAATTATGGTTTCCAAAAATGCGGCCGGCCGCTTAAATCGCATTTAAACGCGTTATTCTCTTTTTGTGTCTTGGCAATGGGTTTTAAGTATCGGCCGGCGCTTGGACCTGCCCGGCCGGCATCCTGCCCGGCCGGCTTTCTCTATTACTAACTTTGCAAGCCGGCCGGCTAACCTGCGCGGCGCCAGCGCCAGACACCAAGCGCCAGGCACCAAGACACAAGCCGGCGCCGGCTTGTTTGGCCTAGTTAAAGCGGCTTGATTGAACTAAATGAAAC
>Ga0214172_1000609_pt1 | contig 14147 bp, 14 predicted proteins | sample TroBogEpilimnion_29_FD_153010 | JGI IMG/M metagenome (GOLD analysis project Ga0214172, IMG submission 153010) | Freshwater microbial communities from Trout Bog Lake, WI - 12JUL2007 epilimnion | ecosystem: Environmental > Aquatic > Freshwater > Lake > Epilimnion/Euphotic zone | place: Trout Bog...
ATGGCCCTTACAATTGATATTAAATTCTTAGGTGCAGCTCAAACTGTAACCGGATCTAAACATATCCTGAAAACGGAAGAAGGCATTACCATGATAGATTGTGGTTTGTTTCAGGGTTTGAAAGAACTCAGAGAATTTAACCGAAATGAATTGTCGGTAGATGTAAGCACCATCAATCAAGTATTATTGACACATGCCCATTTAGACCATTGTGGCTACCTGCCATTATTGGTTAAACAGGGATTTAAGGGAGACATTTGGATGTCAGCGCCAACAGCGGATTTGGCAAGGATAATTTTGAGAGATAGTGCCAAAATTCAGGAAGAGGATGCCTTTCATGCGAACCAACAAAAATACACCAAGCATGAACCTGCGTTGCCCTTGTACACCATTAAGGATGCGGAGGCGGCCATTGATCAGTTTAAGGTGATTGATATACAACATTGGTACAACCTTTCTAAATCGGTAAAATGTCGGTTTCAGCCCAATGGACATATCTTGGGTTCGTGTTTTGTTGAAATAGACATTGAGGGCAAAAGAATTGTTTTTTCAGGGGATTTGGGCAGGGCTACGGATGAATTGTTGCGTCCCTCATTGATTGCTGAGAGAGCTGATGTTTTGGTAATGGAAACCACTTATGGCAATCGGTTACATAGCATTGATGTATCAGTTGAGGATCAATTGGCAACAATTATTAATGATACTATTCATCAGCATGGCACCATTCTAATACCGAGTTTCGCAGTTGGAAGGGCTCAAGAATTGATGCATTTAATTAGCCAACTGAAAAAGAAGAATAAAATTCCGGAGATTAGGACCTACCTAGATACCCCTATGGGTGCTGATGCTACGGCTATCTTTTTGCGTTACCCTGATTGGCATAAACTGACAGAGAAGGAATGTGTTGAAATGACTGAAGGAATTACCATTACAAAGGATTTTCATGGAACAGAGGAGATCATCAGCCAAAACAGCAGCAAGATTGTTATTTCAGCAAGTGGTATGTTGACAGGTGGAAGGGTATTGCATTATTTAGCTGCCTGGATTGGTGATAAAAAGAATACGGTTTTATTGGTAGGATACCAAGCGGTTGGCACCAGGGGAAGAGCTTTAGAAAACGGATCGAATGAGATTAAAATTCATGGAAAGTACCATAAAGTAAATTGTAGGGTGAGTGAGGTGAAAGGACTTTCAGCTCACGGAGATCAACAGGATTTGCTGAATTGGGTGCAAGGCTTACCCACCCCGCCAAAACAAATCTTCTTGGTTCATGGGGAGGCAGATGCCCAGGAGGCTTTTAGAATTAAATTGAATTCGGTTGTACCTTCGGATGTGATTATTCCAAAGAAAGATGAATTATTCAGGGTGGGGTAGCAAAAAGCCTAGCTTTAGGGGCTAGGCTTTGGATTGGTTAACCATAGCGCAATTAGTCGTTAATTGTCCAAGTCTTGTCTCCTGAAAGTATTTTATCAAGTGATTTACGACCAGACTTAGCATTGATCAATTGCAATTGTTCAACAAGCGAATCATCGTAAGTTGCACGATTTTCTAAATACAATACACCAAAAGGTCTTGGAAATTCTACATCATGGTGGTCGGCAAATGAGGTAAGGATGGTAGCTTTGATTTTGTCTTTTTCATCATGTACCCATAATTGGTCAACCGAATGGCTTCCGTCTTTTATATTGACTACAACTGGTTTCCATCCATCTAATAGGATGCCTTTTTCATTGTCATTGCCAAAGATCAAAGGTTTGCCATGTTCGAGGTAAATGGCTTGTTCTTTCTTGGTCTCTTTTTCAGAATAAGCAAAGAATGCCCCATCATTGAATACTGGACAATTTTGGTAAACTTCAACGAAAGTTGCGCCATGGTGTTCATGTGCTCGTTTAAGGATTGCCTGCATGTGCTTTGGATCGCGGTCTAGGGTGCGGGCAATGAAACTTGCTTTTGCGCCAAGGGCCAATTCAGACGGGTTAAATGGTTCTTCTAAAGAGCCATAAGGGGTTGTCTTTGTCACTTTTCCCTTCTCGGAAGTAGGTGAATATTGTCCTTTGGTTAGACTATAGATTTGGTTATTAAAGACCAACATCTTAATATTGAAATTCTTACGAAAGAAGTGGATAAAATGATTGCCTCCAATCGAAAGGGCATCTCCATCTCCACTTACCATCCAAACATCTAAATTAGGGTTGGCCATTTTAACGCCTGACGAGATTGCGGCTGCCCTTCCATGAATGCTGTGCATGCCATAGGTATCCATGTAATAGGTGAACCTTGATGAACAGCCTATTCCGCTGATGAAAACCAGGTTTTCTTTGGGAACACCTAAATCTGGGAAAATGGTTTGAACTTGTTTTAATATAGAATAATCTCCACAACCTGGACACCACTTGACATCTTGTCCAGATGAAAAATCTTTTGGGGTTAACTTTTCGGCTGGTATTTGATTTGCTGTTTCCATTTCTATTATGCGTTTAGCGTTTCAACAATTTTATCCTTTAGAGCACTGGTGGTAAATGGTAAGCCTTGAACTTTAGAGTAACCAACAGCAGGGATTAGGAACTTAGCCCTGATTAATTGCAATAATTGTCCACTGTTCATTTCTGGAATAAGTACTTTATCAAACTTGCGCAATACTTCTTCTAGGTTTTTAGGCATTGGATTGAGGTATTTGAGGTGAACATGAGATACATCATGTCCGGCAGCAATAGCTTCTCTGACAGCTGTTTTAATGGCTCCATAAGTTGAACCCCAGCCCAACACAACTAATTTACCGGTTTCTTTACCTGAATCCACTTTAAGATCGGGAATATCGAATGCTACACGTTTGATCTTTTCAGCACGGTTATGAATCATTAATTCATGGTTCAAAGGGTCATAAGAAACGTTACCAGTTTGGTCTTGTTTCTCTAATCCACCGATACGGTGCTCTAATCCTTTGGTGCCAGGAATAATCCAAGGTCGAACGAAATTTTCATCGCGTTTATAAGGCAATAATTTTCCATCAGGACCATTGGGTTCTTTCAAGAAATGAACAGGAATTTCAGCCAATTGGTCGGCTGTTGGGAACCGCCATGGTTCTGAACCATTTGCAATGTAACCATCACTGAGGAAAATTACGGGTGTCATGTGTTTAATGGCTAAACGACAAGCCTCAAATGCCATGTCAAAGCAATCTGATGGGGATGAAGCAGCAATTATTACTACTGGAGCTTCGCCATGACGACCATGCATAGCCATTAATAAATCAGCTTGTTCAGTTTTGGTTGGCAATCCAGTTGAAGGGCCTCCACGTTGCACATTGACCACAACCAATGGTATTTCGAGCATTGTGGCCAAACCCATTGCTTCTGTTTTTAATGCCATACCTGGTCCACTGGTGGTGGTGATGGCTAAATTGCCTGCATAGGATGCTCCAATGGCAGAACAGATACCTGCTATTTCATCTTCTGCTTGAAAGGTTTTTACACCATTTCCTTTGTACTTTGACAATTCATGCAGAATATCCGTTGCAGGTGTGATTGGGTATGAGCCAAGGAATAAGGTTAATCCAGCCTTTTCTGCAGCAGCTAATAAACCGATGGCTGTAGCGTGGTTACCTGTAATATTGCGGTAGGTGCCTTTTGGCAGGTGAGCTGAATTGACACGGTAACGGGTTGTAAAAAACTCTGCAGTTTCACCAAAGTTCCAACCTGCACGCAGGGTGCGGATATTGGCTTCTTTGATTTCTGGTTTTTTACCGAATTTTTCTTCAATGAATTGAATGGTATAATCAACTGGTTTGTCAAACATCCAAAATAACAAACCAAGCACAAACATGTTTTTCGAACGCTCTACTTCTTTGGTGCCAAGTCCCATTTCAGACAAGGCATCTTTGGTATGGCGGGTAATGTCAACTTTGTGGACCGTGTAATTGGCTAATGAGTTGTCCTCTATTGGGTTTACACCTGCTGGATAATTTGCAAGATTGAGGTTCTTGTTATCAAAACCAGCAGTATTTGCAACAATAATACCTCCTTTTTTCAGACGTGGCAAATCCACCTTTAGTGCTGCAGCATTCATCGCTACCAACACATCGTATTCATCTCCTGGTGTAAAAATTTCTTTACTACCAAAATGAACTTGAAAGCCGGAAACCCCAGCCACAGTGCCTATGGGGGCACGAATTTCTGACGGATAATCTGGGAAGGTGCTCAAATCATTCCCAAGAAATGCAGCCGTATCAGTAAACTGCATACCTGTCAATTGCATTCCATCTCCTGAATCTCCTGAAAAACGAACCACGATATGGTCTGTTTCTTTAATGTCAATTGCCCTCATTGTCTTTTGATCTAAGGTTTCCATGCTTTTAAGTAAATTAAGATGCGTGTAAGAAATTTTTCTTTGCCATTAATTGGTCTTTTGTTTCAACCATGTCAGCATCTGGTTGACAAGAATCCACTGGACAAACTGATGCACATTGAGGTTCATCATGAAAGCCTTGGCATTCGGTGCATTTATCAGCTACAATGAAATAAACATCATTCGAAACAGCTGAATTTGCATGGTCTGCATCCAAACTTTTTCCAGAAGGCAAAGTAACTTGTCCTTTGACATTGGTTCGGTCAGCTAAACGCCAATCGGAACCACCTTCATAAATTGCACCATTTGGACACTCTGGCTCACAGGCTCCACAATTGATGCACTCTTCGGTAATTTTAATAGCCATAATAGTAGTTTTAAGTTTTGTTATGTAAAGCACCAACTTTTTGAAAGAAAACAAAATGATTTAAATCATTGTTTAGCAACAAGTCTATTGATAGCTTCGATAACAAATAAAACTCATGGGAACCGCTGCACTACTCTTACTTTTAATATGTGGAATTGCCTTCGCAGGTGGAGGTATTTTGCTATCTGGATTACTGGCCAAAAAATCATTCAACAAACAAAAGGGAGAACCTTATGAATGTGGAATTGAGACTACTGGAACATCATGGATTCAGTTCAATGTGGGTTACTATTTATTTGCGCTGATCTTTTTAATCTTTGATGTGGAATTGATTTTCATTTATCCTTGGGCGGTGGTAGTAAAGACAGTTGGCTTACCTGCTTTATTTGAAATTGTATTTTTTATGTCAGTATTGTTTTTGGGACTTATTTATGCTTGGAAGAAAGGAGCACTAAAATGGATGTAAGTACTAAATTAAATTTTCCGGGTCAGCTGCATCAAACACCTGATGGAGGTTTTATTACTGGAAAATTAGACGATGTCATCAATTGGGCAAGGTCAAATTCATTATGGCCATTGATTTTTGGAACAAGTTGCTGTGCCATTGAAATGATGTCAGCGGCAAGTGCCAAATATGATTGGTCTCGTTTTGGATTTGAGGTTGCAAGGGCTACGCCTAGGCAAGCTGATTTGATTATTGTTGCAGGAACGATTACTATGAAGATGGCTCCTGTTTTAAAAAGATTGTATGACCAAATGCCTGAACCACGTTATGTAATTGCCATGGGAGCATGCGCTATATCTGGAGGGCCCTTTTTCTACAATACTTATTCGGTAGTTAAAGGAGTTGACCATGTTATTCCGGTGGATGTATATGTACCTGGATGTCCTCCTAGACCTGAAGCATTGTTGCATTCTATGTTGACTTTGCAGGAAAAAATTAGGCACGAAACGTATTTTAATACAAAAGCGGTATGATCGAGAAAGAGATTCTTTTGGAACGCTTAAAGGAAACCTTACCTGGTTGCTCGTTTGACATCAGTGGGGAATGGTTAAATATAATGGTGAATGCTTCTGAAATCAAAAGCGTTATTAATTATTTGCGCTATACCCCTACCCTGGATTTTGACGGGTTATTTTGCCTTACAGCAGTTGATATGAAGGACCATTTGTTAGTGGTATATCATTTACTGTCGAGAGATTCTCATACCAACGTGGTGGTAAAGGCGAAGATTGAAGACACCGTAAATCCTTGCATTGAAACTGTATCTGATATTTGGAAGGGTGCTAATCTTTTGGAACGGGAAGTATTTGAAATGTTTGGAATCAATTTCAACCTGCATCCTAACTTGAAGAAGTTATTATTGGAAGAAAACTGGACTGGGTTTCCATTGCGAAAAAATTATGTGGATGACAATATGATTGAACTATAGTATTATGGAAGCGATCACTGAAAAAATTATTACAACCGATTTGCCTGAAGGTCAGTTCGAGATTAATATGGGACCGCAGCATCCATCAACGCATGGGGTTCTGCACCTTAAAATCAGGCTGGAGGGTGAGAAAATCATTCATATTGAACCTGTATTGGGTTATATCCACCGATCAATTGAAAAGATGTGCGAAAAGTTATCGTACCGTCAATTTATATTGATTACAAGCAGAATGGATTACTTGTCTGCACATATAAACAATACAGCCTGTGCTTTGGTAGTTGAAAAAGGACTTGGTTTAGAAATTCCGGAACGTGCAAAAGCGATACGAATATTAATGGCTGAATTAACCAGATTGGCTTCACATCAGTTGTGGTGGGGGTGTACCGGGTTAGACCTTGGGGCTGTAAGTCCATTTTTCTTTGCATTTAGAGAAAGGGAGGAAATTATCACCATTATGGAGGAGACTTGTGGAGCCAGATTGACACAGAACTATTCAGTGCCTGGAGGAGTGATGTATGATTTACACCCAACTTTCGTGGGTAGTGTTAAAAAGATCATTCAACAGATGAAAAATAATTTTCATGAATATGAAGAGTTATTGGGTGGCAATATTATTTTTCAGGAAAGGACAAAGGGCGTAGGTTATTTGTCAAAGGCGGATGCAATTTCATTCGGCTGTTCTGGACCAATGGCAAGGGCTTCTGGAGTAAGTTGCGATGTGAGAAAATGGTTTCCATACGATGGCTACGAAAAACTGGCATTTGAGGAAATATTGGATGAAGGAGGGGATTGTTGGGCAAGGTATAATGTGCGCCTCAAAGAAATGAAACAATCTATTGCGATCATTGAACAATTAATTGACAATATTCCAGAAGGAGACTTTCAAGCTAAAACGAAAAATGTGTTGAAACTGCCTAAAGGTGAGTTCTACCAAAGAGTAGAAACCGCAAGAGGGGAGTTGGGAGTATATATTGTGAGTGAAGGAGGAACTAGCCCCTACAGGTGCAAGTTCAGGTCTCCTAACTTTTCGAATTTATCTGCTATTCCGGAAATGGCAAAAGGTGGAAAAATTGGTGACTTAGTAGCCATCATGGCTACGGTTGATTTAGTAATACCAGATATAGACCGTTAACTTATGAAAACATTGCTTTCAACGATAAGTTTTGAAAATTTGGCAAGTTCGCTTGACAGTTACCTCAGCAAGTTACTGCCTGCGGGTATCGCATTATTGGCTGTAGAAATGATAATAGCAGGGGTTTGTCTTTTGGCATTCTTGGTTGTTCTTTGTTTCTTCTTAGGTTACCTAGAAAGAAAAGTGGCAGGGCATATGCAAATGAGACATGGGCCCAATCGGGTTGGACCAGCTGGCAGCATGCAAATTGTGGCAGATACGGTTAAGCTATTGATGAAAGAAGGCTTGACACCCAATTCAGCAGATAAGTTTTTATTCAATTTAGGTCCGATGATTGTAGTAGCCACTTCCATGATGGCCATTGCACCCTTGGCATTTGCAAAGAATTTTCAACTTTGGAACATCAGCATTGGGGTATTGTATGTATCATCCATCTCTTCATTGGCTGTCATCGGAATTTTGGTTGCAGGCTGGTCTAGCTATAACAAATACTCATTGCTTGGAGCGATGCGCAGTGGTGCTCAAATTGTGAGTTATGAATTGTCTGTTGGATTGTCATTGGTGGCTATAGTTATTTTTTCGGGAAGTTTGAATTTAAATGATATTGTAGAAAGCCAATCTAACGGATGGTGGTTGTTTAAGGGTCATTTGCCTGCGTTAATTGCATTTGTCATTTTTATCATTGCTTCAACTGCAGAAATCAATAGAGCTCCATTTGACCTAGCTGAGGCCGAACAAGAATTAACTGCAGGATTTCATACGGAATACGCAGGCATGAAATTTGCCATGTTTTTATTGGCAGAATACATCAACTTATTTATCGTATCTGCAATTGCTGCGACTGTGTTTTTAGGTGGTTGGATGCCCCTTCATTTAGGAAACTGGGAAGTATTCAATCATATCATGGATTTTATCCCTTCTTCACTTTGGTTTTTTGGAAAAACCTTTGGAATCATATTTGTCATTATGTGGTTCAGGTGGACCTTCCCAAGGTTGAGAATTGACCAACTTTTAAATCTTGAATGGAAATACCTACTTCCGATCAGCATGGTTAATATCATTGCTGTGACATTGATTACTATTATGCACTGGCACTTTTAAGTTATGGAACTGAAAAATTATATTCAAACAGTTTGGAAAGGGGTTACGTCACTCTTAACAGGAATGAGGCTAACTGGTTATTACTTTTTCCATCCAAAGACTATTTTAACTCAGCAATACCCAGATAACAGGGCTACGTTAAAAATGGCAGACAGGTTTAAGGGGGAGGTTACGATGCCTCATAATGCTGCTAATGAGCATAAATGTACTGGTTGCCAATCTTGCGAATTGGCTTGCCCAAATGGTTCAATTAAGATTATCACCAAACAAGAGGTTTTGCCTGATGGAAAGAAAAAGAAAAGACTGGAGTCATTTATTTACCACTTAGACATGTGTACATTGTGCAACCTTTGTGTTTACAATTGCCCTTCAGAAGCCATTGTGATGAACCAAACATTTGAACACAGTGTTTATGATAAAAGACAACTGAGAAAAATATTGGACCAACCTGGTTCTAAATTAATGGAAGGAATTGAATAATATGGAAACTAAGATAATTTTCTACATCGTATCACTGGTTATACTTGGAGCTGCCTTGTTCTCTGTGATTACTTCAAAAGTATTGCATGCTGCTGTTTTCTTGTTGTTTTCATTGCTTGGAATTGCTGGAATTTACTTTATGCTTGATTACGAATTTATAGCTGCGGTACAGATTTCGGTTTATGTAGGTGGAATTGTGGTATTGGTTATATTTTCGGTGTTTTTAACACAGGAAGCAGGGGAACATATGCAGTTGCCTAAAATTGGTCGGGCCTTGGCCACAGCTGGTATTCTTGGAATCACTGGTTGGTATTTGATTCAAACAATTGCTGGGTTTTCTTTCAAACATTCTGCGGAGATAGCGATAGCACCTACCATGAAGACAATTGGCAGTCAATTATTAGACACAAACAAATTTGGATTTATTATTCCATTTGAGGGCGTAAGCTTTTTATTATTGGCAGCATTAATTGGTTGTATCGTAATTGCACTTAAACCTACCAAGAAAATATGAGCGCTATAGGACTAAATGATATTTTATTGTTAAGCGGCCTGCTATTCATTATCGGAATTTATGGCTTTTTGACAAGGAGAAACTTAATTACGATGTTAATGTCGATTGAGTTAATCTTAAACAGCGTCAATTTAAATTTTGTTGCCTTCAACAAATATTTACATCCCAATAATTTGGATGGTTTGTTCTTCACCTTGTTTATTATCACCATTGCTGCTGCAGAGGCTGCAGTGGCCATTGCTATTATTATTAATCTTTACCGCCAGACAAAATCTGTGGATGTGAATGACGGTAATTCAATGCACTACTAAATGATACAGCCATTGTTTCTTTTGCTCATTGTAGGCCTACCATTGGCAGCCTTTTTACTCAACGGACTTGTGTTTAGACCGTATTATAAAGCATTGGCTGGCCCCATTGGGGTATTGGCAATGTTAGGGTCGTTTTTCTTTGCTACCTACACTGCTTGGATGTATTTTGGGGCAGGCGCTGCCTTACCAGCTCATTTTTCTACTTTAACTCCTATCAAAATGGATTGGCTGAATTTTGGCCATGGATTGAGTATTCAATTAGGAGTGCAATTAGACCCCCTATCAGTATTGATGTTGGTTGTTGTTACTTTCATTTCATTGCTAGTAAATATCTATAGCTTAGGGTATATGCAGGATGAACCAAGAAAAGCAACCTATTTTTCATTTTTAGGTTTATTTACTTTCTCTATGCTGGGATTGGTGATGGCGCCGAATATTTTGCAATTGTATATTTTCTGGGAATTGGTGGGTGTATCGTCTTTTCTGTTGATAAGTTTTTACTACGAGAAAAGAAGTGCTTCTGCTGCTGCTAAAAAAGCATTTATTGTAACACGATTTGCTGATTTAGGGTTATTAATCGGGGTCTTGATTTTATCAAACATATCACATACGCTAGATTTTACCACCATGATTGAGCGGTTAAATGATCCTCATTTTTCAACTGCAGCAATTGGGTCATTTATGGGTTTATCGATAGTAACTTGGGGATTGGCTTTGGTGTTCATAGGAGGTGTAGGAAAGTCTGCTATGTTTCCGTTGCATATTTGGTTGCCAGATGCAATGGAGGGTCCTACCCCCGTTTCGGCATTGATTCATGCAGCTACCATGGTAGTGGCAGGAGTTTTCTTATTGGCAAGGTTGTTTCCATTATTTGGGCCATTGGCACCTCATTTACTAACTGGAATTGGGTATATAGGAGTTGGAACCTCTTTTATTGCCGCTATCATTGCTTGTACTCAAACCGATATTAAACGGGTACTTGCTTACTCTACTATCTCACAAATTGGATTTATGATATTTGCAATTGGGGTTGCAAGACCGGGTGCGGAAGAGAGCTTGGGTTATACTGCTTCTTTGTTTCATTTGTTTACCCATGCCTTATTCAAGGCAATGCTTTTTTTATGTGCAGGTTCTATTATACATTATGTGCATAGCAATGAATTGTCCGCTATGGGGGGACTCAGGAAGAAAATGCCAATCACTCATTTGAGTTTCTTGATTGGATGCTTGGCAATAGCAGGCGTACCTCCCCTATCTGGTTTCTTTAGCAAGGAGGAAATTTTGTTGGCTGCATTTAATGGCAATAAAATCATTTATTGGTTGGGTTTAATTACAGCGGGTTTGACCTCGTTTTATATGTTCAGACTGTACTTTTCAATCTTCTGGAACAAGGAATTTATGGCCGTAAGTCATCAGGACCATGGCCCTAGCACAATATTAGAAAAAGGGAATGGGCATAATGGAAAAGAAAATGAAGGAATTGAACATCATACGGAAGGAACGGCAACTATGAAACTGCCATTGGTAATTTTAGCTGTTTTTACTTTAGTGGTTGGATTCATTCCATTTGGTAATTTGTTTGCAGCTGACAATGGGCACCTGGAAAGTAGCTTTCACTTGCTCTTTTCAATTGCACCAGTGGCATTGTCATTGCTAGGTATTGGAATTGCTATTGGCTTATACAAAAACCAAAATGGCAAATCAGATCGAATAGCTCAACAATTGAATGTGTTATACCAAGCAGCCAAAAACAAATTTTATATTGACGAATTGTATTTGTTTGTGACCAAAAAAATAATTTTCAATTTAATTGGAAGGCCCGCTGCTTGGTTTGATAAAACAATTATTGATGGAGCGATGAATGGAATGGGCAATATTACCAGCTTGGTTTCATCTAAAATAAAAGGTTTACAATCTGGACAGGTTCAGGATTATAGTCTTTATTTCTACTTGGGCATGTCTGGATTGGCATTTTTACTCATGTATTTATGGATTTAAACTTACGCTTATGTTAAAGAAAGAACTGGCCATTGAATTGGAGGAGACAGTGGCAAAAATCAGCAGAGCTCAAGCAGAGCTCAATCGTCCAAGTGAAGACAGTGTAACCTTTTCTATCTGTGGCATCTCTAAAGACTCGATCAGAAGTCTGATTAAACTTTACCTGAAAGAAAAAGAAATTGTTTTCAACGAGAATAATTCCATTGCAGAATTGCTTCAATTGGCGATTCAAATTGACCCTGCATTTGCAAATTTGGATTTATCTGGAGTGGCTTGCAACCAAATTCCTAACAACCAATGCAACGGAAGATATTGCCTAAGCACAACTCAGGTAAACAGGTGTTTGGAAACTGTTGACGAGGTAAAAAAAGTGGTACTCCAAAAAATTAGTTAAAAATAGAATGTTTGGCATTAGTGAAAGCCATTTATTGAATACTTAAAATTACTCCAATGCAACTGAATATATTAATTGCCATTCCGATCCTGACTACCTTGCTTATTTTGGTAGCCAAAAGCAACGGCCAAATAAGGTTGGTGGCTTTATTGGGAGGAATCATCCAGCTCATCATGAGCGGTGCCTTACTGAGTACTTTTTTCGCTTACCGTCATGCAGGCATATTGGATAACTTCTTATTTAAAAAGAGTTATGCTTGGTTTCCGAGACTTGGGATAAATTTTGCAATGGGAGTGGATGGAGCCGCAGTTTCAATGATTTTGTTGACGGCATTGGTTGTAGTGGCGGGAATTCTGGTTTCATGGAAAATCAAAGAAAGGGTGAAAGAATTTTTTGTTTTGTTGACATTACTGAGCACTGGGGCCTATGGCTTTTTTATATCACTTGATTTCTTTACAATGTTCTTCTTCTTAGAACTAGCTGTAATACCAAAATTTTTGCTGATTGGTATTTGGGGAAGTGGCAAGAAAGAATACAGTGCCATGAAATTGGCCTTGATGTTAATGGGAGGTTCGGTATTGTTATTAATAGGAATGATTGCCCTGTATTTTCATACAGCCACTGGAAATGCTTTGCCTACATTCAGTTTAACAGAATTGGCTGAACATCCATTGCCAATTCACCAACAGTATTTGATATTTCCATTTTTATTTGTTGGATTCGGGGTATTTACTGCCATCTTTCCTTTTCATACCTGGGCACCTGATGGGCATAGTTCAGCCCCCACTGCAGCATCGATGTTTTTAGCAGGTATTTCGATGAAGCTGGGTGCTTTTGGTTGTTTAAGAGTGGTTACCTTATTGATGCCAGAAGCTGCGACTTATTATTCGGGTTGGATTGTGGGGGTAGCATGTATTGCAATTTTATACGGGTCATTGGCCACCTTAATGCAAAAAGACCTTAAATACATGAATGCATATTCATCGGTAAGCCATTGTGGGATTATTTTATTGGGTTTGGGAATGATGACTAAGACTTCTATCAATGGAGCAGTGATGCAAATGATTTCGCATGGATTGATGACAGCCCTTTTCTTCGGAGTAATTGGCATGGTTTACGACAGAACACATACTAGGAAGATTGAAGACATGAGCGGTTTATTGAAAAAGTTACCTTTTAGTGGCACTGTATTTTTAATTGCAGGGTTATGCTCACTTGGATTACCTGGTTTAAGTGGTTTTGCCGCTGAAGTTACCGTTTTTGTAGGATCTTGGGAACGCACCGAGTTGGCATATCGGGTTGCAACCATTTTGGCTTGCAGTTCAATTGTGGTGACGGCAGTTTACATATTAAGAGCTTCTGCAAAGGTTTTGATGGGACCTTATGAAGTAGTTGATAACCCATCATTCACAGATGCGAAATGGAATGAACAATTGGCAGCAGTGCTTTTAATTGGGGCTATTTTAGCAATTGGAGTTGCTCCTTTTTGGTTAATGAATTTAATAGGCTGATCGAATTATGGATACGAACTTGTTTTCAATGATGCAACAGGAGTTTGGTTTAACTGCCATTATTTTAATTGTATTGGCTCAAAAAGCTTTGGGCACTAAATCCTCTCCTAGTGGATTTCTTAATTTAGCCAATGGATTATTGGTAATTAACTTGGTGGTGAGTTGGATGATGCCTCATTATGGTGTCATTTTTAATGGTTTCTTTGTTTCAAATCCATTGGTTTTGTTGGAGAAAACAATCCTACTTGGAGCGTTTCTTTTTATCGTATCTCACCATTACAATTGGTTGAAAACTCATGAACATTTGGAGGAGTTTTATTTGTTGCTGATTACAACATTGCTTGGAATGAACTTTATGTTATCAAGCGGCAACTTCTTACTGTTTTACCTTGGACTTGAAATGACTGCAATTCCTATGGCTGCTTTGGTTAATTTTGATATGGGTAAAGTCAAATCATCAGAAGGTGCCATGAAAATGATTTTATCTTCTGCGTTTTCATCAGGATTGTTTTTATACGGTGTTTCTTTGCTTTACGGGATTACAGGAACCCTTTCAATC
>Ga0214172_1000610_pt1 | contig 14144 bp, 25 predicted proteins | sample TroBogEpilimnion_29_FD_153010 | JGI IMG/M metagenome (GOLD analysis project Ga0214172, IMG submission 153010) | Freshwater microbial communities from Trout Bog Lake, WI - 12JUL2007 epilimnion | ecosystem: Environmental > Aquatic > Freshwater > Lake > Epilimnion/Euphotic zone | place: Trout Bog...
CGCCATTCTCATCGGTATGCTCGAACCCTTCAATGTCTAGGTTCACGTGCATCTCTAGAATCTTAAAGCGGTCATCACTAGTCGCTTTAAAGCCCATCTTCTCGGCAATCTTTTTCTCAACTTCGTCAAGAGTATTGTCAGGAGTGCCAAGGTCTACGTCACGATAAAAGCCAGACGCTTGTAAGCGCAGCAGCTCATTCTCGGTCTTACGCATCACATGTGTTATCCGATCAGCAGACTCAAGACTAGAGGCGCCATAAGGCACGACCATATCTTCAGCTGGCACGAACATAGAGACTTGACGCTCTAGGTGTGGGTCGTAATACACTTTCTTAAACGCATTACCAGACAGACCTAAGCCCCATAACATGCGCTCATGCTCAGGACGATACTCTTGCATTACATCTGTTAACTGGTAGTTCATGTCATCTTGGACACGCTCTGCCGCAGCTTTTTTATCTGGTGTCTCTTTACCAATAATCTGTGTCTTAACTGGACCACTGGCTGGGAACATGCTCATCATAGTCTCAGCTTGGAACTTGACCAGCGACTCAGACAGTAGTGGGTGGTACACACCGCATGCGCCTTCCCATGGCTCAGCACGCTCTTCAATCTTCATACCCAACAACTCAAGACCGTCAACGTAAGTTTGTATCCAGTCCTTGCGTGAGGCAATGTCCATGTCATAGTCACCAATGAGGTCACCAGCAATCTGGGTTAATTGACCATCATCTAAGTACTCCGCCAAGTTAGCATTGAACTCATCGTCCATTTCACGCCCCGGCTCAATTTCAATCTCGAGGCCATCCATACCAATCTTGACTGACTCAGGATCCTCAATCTCAATCTCCAGCGGTTGTTCTTGCGCAGCTAATTCTTCGATGCCTTGCGGTGCTGCATAGAGCGCTTTATCTATTGCCATAATTTATCCTTAGTAATACGCAACTTTACGTTTATACATTTGCTCGTCGGGCTCATCAGAGTTTAACCTAATGAAGCCACCTCTCCGATATCTAAGCAACGCTTGAGTCATCGAGTCCACCAAGTCATCATGCTCGCCTGATGGGAAACTTGCCACTTCTTCCACTAATTCTTCTGCCCAACTGGTGTTAGGAACCCATACATGCCCTGACGCAAATAAGTCAGAACATGCATTTAATCTAGATATTTTATCGTTACCTTTGGTTGGAGTAAAATCTTGGACCGGTACGCCCATAGCTCTCAGCTCAAAAATCAACGGCAGCCCAGTTGCTTTTGCTTCTACGATTATAGAGTCTGGATTCCATTCTTTGTACTGTTGATACGCTTTTTGTTTCAGTTCTGGGAACTCCATACGTTCTTTGAACGCATTTAACAGAATAATATTCGCTTGTTCTTTGCCAGTAGAGTCAGGCCAGTAGAACACACCCCACGTTGTACACGCAGAATAGTCACTACGTTGTGTCTTTAAGAACGCTGTATCCCAAGATTGAATAATAAACTCGCAATATGGGGGTGATTCGTCCTCCCATATGCGCCACCACTCACGTTTAATGATCGCCGACACATCAGATGTGGGCTGCTGCATGTACTGAGCCATCCATTTGGCGTTAGGCAACTCAGTTTTTAGCGCCATTAACTCAATTTTGCTCCAAAACTCGGGCCAAAGTGGGCGTCCGCTAGGTAAAAGTGCAGGAAAATCGATAACTTCCCACTCTTCACCGCTTCTTTGCGCCGCAGCTTTGAGAACTTGACCGGTTAAGTCCTTTTTAGACCACCGTGTCATAACAATTACGATAGCTCCCCCCGGTTGGAGACGCTGCCGTGGTCCTGAGGTGTACCATTCGTAGGTTTTGTCGTAGATTTCTGGGTTAGTTTCCGACAAAGCGGCTTCTTGCTCCGAGTGAGGATCGTCAATGATAAGCAAATCAGCTCCCTTACCAGTAACAGCACCCCCCACACCAATAGCAAAATAGTCGCCACCATAATTAGTGGCCCATCGACCAGCAGCTTTCGAGTCAGCCTGAAGAGCAACATTGGGAAAAAGGTCCTTATACGTATCTGAATCAACTAAGTTTCTTACTTTTCGTCCGAAACCCACGGCAAGTTCTGCTGTATGAGACGTTTGAATGACTTTCTTTTCGGGGAATTTTCCGAGGAACCAAGCAGGAAGAAGATAAGAAGCAAACTCAGACTTTGTGTGGCGAGGAGGCATATTAATAATAAGTCTCTTACAGGTTCCATTAGCTACCCTTTCAAACGCTCTAGCCATTTTCACGTGGTGATCCCCATGAATAAAGCTAGGCCATACATAATTTACAAATACCATGAAATCATTCTTAGCCTTATCAAAGGCCAAGGTCTTTTTAGCCTCAACAATTAACGCCCCAACTTTCTGCTGCGCCGCTGGGGGTAAGTGTGGTAAGGCTTTTTCAGCTTTCTGTAGGAGTTCCGGGCTCATCGTTAGTGCCTAGTTCCTCATCTACGTCAATATCGCCAATACTTTTCACCATATCTAACTCCGTGGGCTTGACCTCCTCCACGTCCCCCATGTACATATCAAGGGTTTTGGCAAGCTCTTTCTCAATATCTGCCACGGTTCTATGGGTAACATTGACCTCAATCTTTTCAGAAAACAACCCTACGGTTGAAATGCGGCCTAGATTTTCTAGTGCTTTCATGCGCTGCCGGGGGTCCGGGTCTACTGATTCTTGTATAAACTTGTTTGTGACGTAGTTACGTAGCCGTCTGGATACATCTAGAACCTCATGGTCCCACTCATTGAGTATCGCTTCTAAGTTGATAATGACGCCGGGCGTCAACGTTTTGGTAGCTGGAAGTTTGCCTTCGGCAGCAATCTGGTGGCTTAGTGCCTTATCTTCAGGCGTAATTTCTACCTGTGCTCCAGCAAGCACAAGTTCTTGCACCGTCTCAAATAGAGCGTGCGCCTTTTCTCGAAAGTCTTCGATTTCCTGCGGCGTGGTGTCAAATGGCAGGGGTATCCCAACTTCCGGGGTTACAACAATCGGCATTTATGAAACTTTCTGTGGTTTCGATAATCCGAAATATAACACATTAAATAAAAAAGGGGGAAAGCATTTCTGCTTAACCCCCCGCTCACGTGACTAAGCTTTATCAGTTTACTACTTTTGGAATTGCTTGAGGGAACTAATAATTGAATCTAGCCAAAAGTCATTTACCTGTTTTACTTGCTTAGCAAAGTCTTGCAGCTTCTTGTCAAAATCTAAATACCAATCAAACATAGCTTTCTCCTTTAGGTTGGTTAGTTTTGTGTAGTATACCAAATTTATGGTGCAGTGCAACAAGATTTATTTTGAAAAATATATACCCCCCGGGGGGTGCGATTTACAAAGTATAAGGGGGGTGTTTTTAAAAACACATAATCGGTTGTGCATATTAGTATGTGAAGCCAAGATATAGGAGTCCCATTTTAAATTTTGGGGGGTGGGGTGTCGAACTTATTAACGCTGTTAATAAAAACGCTAGGAGAAAACCTAGATTTTGTTACATTACATCTAAGGGCTAAAGCATTATCTAACCCGATATTTTATTAACAGTAGTTAATCTTTTATTAGGAGAATTAAAATGAGTGCAAACTATTCATTGGTAGTTAATAGCGTTAAGAGTGCTATCAAATCCGATAGCGAAGTTCAACACAAGTGGGTCAAGGCAGGTAGTGAAGTGGTTGCGTTTTTTGGTAGTGAGAAAGCCCTTGACGAAGTAAAAGCCCAATTTATAGCGGATTGCATTTTACCCGCATTAGATAAAAAGCATGCTGAATCATTGGCTAAGGATTTACCACGCAAGGGCTCAAAAGAGTTCAACGCATTACCCGATAGCGAAAAGACTAAATGGGAATTGGCTAATCAGGCTAAGAAAGATGCAAGGGCAACATGCAACACCTACTACAATCGGGTCAAATCCTACGCTTTCGAGAAAGAAAGCAAGGCAACGACTAAAAAGGGTTTTGCTGAAAAGTTAAGTGCATTGGTAGAGGAGTGTGCAAACTTAAAAGATGCAAACTTCGATATCGTTGCTTGCATGCAATTCTTAGTAAGTGCCGAGAAAGTAGTTAAGGGCATCAAATAATAACTACTTTGTAGGATACCCCGCTTCGGCGGGGTTTTTTATTGCCCGCAATTCATGATAGTTCAAGAGGATTAAGCTGGTGCTGACGGCAAAGTTATTAACAGTTGTTAATAAATCGGCTTGTTCCAAGTTTGTTCCGTTTGTTCCGCATTGTTCCATGTGCATGGAACAGGGTTTTTGCAGTCTAAGTCCTTGATTTATATAGAGTTAGTTAGTCTATATATATAATTGTTCCATTGTTCCATATATATACACAACTACATTCTCATGCGAGGACTTGACAAAGTAAAGTTTTAGTTTATTCTCGAGAAAAAAGGAGTTCTTTTTCAAGCGTCATATTGCTGGAACAATGGAACAAAAGTCAATTTTGTTTTCTAAGTCGTTGTATCAGTTAAACTTTCCGCCGTTTTTCTTTTTGGAACAAGCGGAACAAAACAGCACCTCGCTGGAACAAGCCTTACAAAGTAAAGGAGAATCATCATATGGAAAGATGTTGTAGGTTATGCGGTGATGAGATAGCAGTCGGCAGATGGGAACTCGGCTACAAGTTTTGTTTGCCATGCGGTGATGAAGTAGCCAAAAAAGTAGTCCGTTGTGTTGTGCCAATGCACAAGTCTAACTATGTGTTGGTAACGGATCGTGATTTATTAACAGGTGTTAATACGAAAGGCGGGATAGTGAAATGATGGATTCAGCGTGGTTATTGTGGCTTATGTTGGTTGTATTCATGATTAACTTAATTGTGGGGGTTATATGAGTATGCGTTCATTTGGCAAGGTTGGTAAAACATATTCTAGCTATGACGAAGCATTTAAAACGGCTGATTATGCAACACCGATTTGGCGGTGCGAAAACGATTATGACAGGGCAAAGCCGATATTAAGTTTTATGGTGGCTTTGATTATATTCGTCATGATTATGTGGGGATTTATTGAGGGGTTTGCAAAATGGATAAGCTAGGCAAACTAGTCGATAGAAAAACAGGTCGGCAATTACATAGCGGTGATTGGTTGTTGCGTAAAGACTACAAAGGATTTACTCGCCATTATGAGTTGCTATCCCTTAACGAAACCAATACTAGGGTTCAGGTCAGAGAGTTAGATGGTGAGGATCGCTGGCTATACCATAGTTTTCCCCTAACGAAATTAGGATTGGATTGGGTAATGCTATGACGGAAGATTTGATGTGGCAGTTGGTTGAGCAGTATGGCAAGGCAAGAGTGTTAGAAGTAATTAAACAATTTAAATACGAAACGAAAGGGTGCAAAAATGAGCAATACTTTGATGAGCAGTTACGAGTATTACAAGAGCAAGTGGGAAAACACGAAGCGGATTAGAGGTCGGGCGGTGGATTGCAAGCCGTTGGGTGATCGCCGTAGAACCCACGAAACTGTGGAAAAGCTAGATGGTGATGTGTATGCGTGTCGTTTATACAACACCGACTGTGTGAAGTATTACCCTGATGGGTCGGTAGGTATTCGGGTTGGCAGTTATGCAACACCCCTGACGGCGGAGTTTATCTATACTCACAGCCCCTTTAATTGCTTTAAACAATATAACAAGGTGTGGGTAAGCGTCAATACTACTGATACCAATAACACTATTAAATACCCTGTTCCCACAGGTAGTGGTGAGTTGCGGTTGATTGGTAGGGTTGAGGGCACTCAAGTTCTGTATGAACCAAGCGAGCCTGTTGTCATTAAGAAACAAGTTGTGGATAGAGCTAGGGCAAAGGAAGCTAGATCAAAGATACAAGGCTTTGTAGATTGGGCTAAGACTTTCAATAAGTTATCAGATGGTTGGATACATAACGAAACGAGAGAGCAGTTCGGCAAATGCACAGGTGGTTGGTGGCGAGCTAGTTGGGATTATGGGTTGCCCGAAGGTTTGGTTTATAGCCAATGGGGTAGTGCTAACTTAGACAGTGCCAAAGTGTATGAGTTCTTACAAACTTGTGATGATGATGGGTATATGCGTTTATATCTATCTATGTTTAATCATGCGGATAATGCAGTAAACAAGCGTATGGCTAAACAAATCCAAGCACTTGATGACAAGGGTAACCCAACAGGTAACAGTATAGCATTGCATGACTTTCAATATACATGGGAACATGTCAAGCGGAAGATATATCAGATTGCCGACAATGCGGTAAATATTATGAAGGAAGTAGAAGTGCAAGCTGGTAGCAAAACCTTAACGAAGGTTGTGTAAAAGCTTGACAAAGATGTTGATAGATGTTATAATAGTTGTATAAGTTGTAGATGTATCGGTGTTTTATTAACAGTTGTTTATAAATTAGAAAGAGAGTGCGTATGTCAGTTATTAACTTTGGTCATTCGGTATCGTTGCGGGAGTTCGCACAAGGTATCGGTGTTGTAGGTAAAGATGTAACTATCATTGGTCAAGGCGAGCCGGGGATTGGTAAAAGCTCAATGCTAAAGGTGTTGGCACAAACTTATCCCGACTATGAGATAGCGTATGTGGATTGCACGCTATTGGACTTAGGCGACTTTGCCTTGCCATATACTGAAACTCATGGCGACATGAAGGTTACTAGGTTTGCCCCTAATGCTCGGTTCAAGATGCACTATGACAAGCCTGTGATTGTTATGCTAGATGAGATCGGTAAAGCTATGAAGGCGGTCAAGAATGTGCTATTGACTCTCATGCTAGAGCATAGGATTGGCGATAACTATTTACCCGAAGGCTCTATGGTGTTCGGCACTACTAACTTGTTATCAGATGGTGTCGGCGATATGTTAGAAGCTCATGCCCGTAATCGTGTGGCTTTGGTTACAGTTCGTAAACCTGATGCAGATGAGTGGATCGATTGGGCTCTCAAGAATGATATTGCCCCCGAGGTTATTGCATGGGTCAAACAGTTCCCGCATGCCCTAGCGTCTTATACAGATGGCAGTCAAAAGGACAATCCATATATCTTTAATCCTACTCGGGCTGGCATGGGTGCGGTTGTTACCCCTCGTTCATTGGAGAAAGCTAGTCATATTGCCAAGCGTAGGGCAGACTTGGGAGATAGCTTAACTATCAGCTTATTGACAGGCACGATCGGTGAATCAGCAAGCCGAGATATGCAAGCGTTCTTTACTGTGGTGGACAAGTTGCCAACATGGGAAAGCGTGATCGCAAGCCCAACGAGTGCCAAGTTGCCTGACGATGTGGTGGCTAAATGTATCTTGGTGTTTAGTGCTATCAGTCGGGTGGACAAGGAAACTCTCAGCAAGTGGATGCAGTATGTTAAGCGTATGGACATGGAGTGGCAAGCCCTGTTCGCTACAAGCGTGATGAAGTCCCCCAAGCAAGCGTTCTGTGTCATGAATGGTGAGTTCAAAGATTGGGCTCTTAAAAACCAATGGCTATTCTAAATGTTGGTGATTATGTGCTGGTTGCTGACGATTGGGTTGGGGTTATTACGCAGTTAGGTTTTAACCCTAAGTATCACTTGGTCTTTCCTTTAGATAGAAGTAGTCCTATGTCTTTGCTCAGACACGAAAGCGAACTAACCAAGATTGATCCAGCGTTCAACAATTTATTAACAGATGTTTATAAGGAGAAAGATAATGGCTAAGTTATCAGCCGAGCAACGAGTTCAGCGTGCCCATGTGCAGTTGATGAAGAACCCCAATTATTGTTTGTATTCAGGTATCTTCATGATCGGGCAGACCGAAGTCAAAGATGATGTGCCAACAGCTTGCACGAATGGTCGAGATACATTCTATGGTCGTAGCTTTATCGACAAGCTAAGTGAGGTAAATGTGCGTGGTGTTATCTTGCATGAGAATCTACACAAAGCCTTCCGACATACGACAACATGGAAACATCTTTACAAAGAGCATGCTCAGTTGGCGAATATGGCATGCGACTATGTAATCAATCAGATGATCGTAGACTCAGACCCGCAAGCGGTTGAGGTTGGCTTACCCCCCGAAGGGTTGCTTGATCCGAAGTATCGGGGTTGGGATGCTGGCTCAGTCTATCGTGATCTCAAACAACAGGCAGACAAGGGTTCAGTCCATGTCAAAACAGTTGGGGATCAAGAAGGCAAGGATGTGCCTGTGCAAGAAGGTAGTGGCATGGGTGGCTTTGACTCGCATGATTGGGAAAGTGCAGATGGTATGACAGGCGAGGAGAAAGAGCAGTTGGCTAAGGATGTAGACCAAGCCTTGCGTCAAGGTTCAATCCTCGCTGGCAAGATGAAGGGTAATGTGCCAAGAGAAGTTACTGATGCGTTGCAGTCTAAGGTTGATTGGCGGGAAGCCTTGCGTGAGTTTGTTAATTCATTCTGTGTGGACAAAGACGAATCGACATGGCGCAGACCATCTCGTAGGTGGATTGACCAAGATGTTTATATGCCTAGTCTTATCGGGGAAAGTGTGGGGCGTATCGTTGTGGGAATTGATATGTCAGGCTCTATCGGCACGAATGAGATCGGTCAGTTCTTGGGTGAGGTGCGTAAGATATGCGAAACAGTTAAGCCCGAAGGTATCGACCTGTTGTATTGGGATACTGATGTGTGCAGTCATGAGAAGTATGACCAAGACGACCTAGACAATCTACTCTCATCTACTAAACCAAGAGGCGGTGGTGGCACAGACCCCGCATGTATGCCTCGGTATATCAAGGCTCATAAGCTCAAGCCCGAGTGTGCGGTGATCCTAACTGATGGCTATGTATCTCAATGGGGTGATTGGGATTGCCCAACATTGTGGGGTATCACAACGGATGTAGTAAGTGAAGTAGGTAAGACAGTAAGAGTGCAGTAATTTATTAACAGGTGTTAACAAGTGAGGAGAAGCAAATGAAGCGAATCGTATGGTGGACTATTGAAGTTGAGTGGGAAGACGGCACAAGGGAAACGCTATCTGAAATTCCCGACTATGTAGCCTCAGAAGTAGACGGCTACTTGGGCGCAGTAGAAGACGAACGCAACATAGATGAAGGAGAAACAAATGATTCAGAATAGTTCGATGTTGATAGACCTAAACATTTCGGTGTGGACTGGTCGTAAGATGGACAAGAAAGTGTCCGAGGAGATTGATGCAAGCAAGGGCACGCATGCTCGGGCTGGCAACTATCATAAAAAATTATTGGCTGGCACGCAAAAGCTCGATGAGTTAAACAAGCTGGTCAATAAGATTAGGACATGGCATTACCAACAGACCTTGCCATGGAGTGATGGTGGCAGTCGTTTGTTGCCAATGGCAAACTTCTCTGACTATAAAGCGACGCTAGGTGATTACCAGATACAGTATGACGAAGCCGTTGATGAGTTCCTAGCTGATTACCCAACACTTGTGTCCGCAGCCGCATTTCAATTAGGTGATCTTTTTGACGGCAGCGAATATCCCGATGTCAGTTTGTTGAAGGACAAGTTCAAGTTCAAGTATGTGTTTTTACCTGTGCCTGATGTGGGGGACTTCCGTATTGATGTGGGCGAAGCATACAAGAACGAGTTGATGGAACAGTATCAGGGTTTCTACCAAACTAAGTTAAATGATGCTATGGCAGACGCATGGAATCGGTTGCATGATTGTCTAAGTCATATGAGTGATAAGTTAGCTGGCGAGGAGAAGCAGTTGTTCAGAGATTCATTGGTGGGTAATGCGGTGCAGTTGTGCGATTTACTTACACGATTGAATGTAACTTCAGACCCTAAGCTAGAAGCATGTAGAAAGAAGTTGGAGAGTGCGCTTTCAGGGCTCGGAGCTGATGACTTACGGAAAGACGATGATGTGCGTCTTGATGTGAAGTCTAAGGTTGATGAAATTCTAAGTATGTTCTAAGGAGAAAGTGATGGGGTATAGGTCGGTTGTATCGTTTTGCTTGAAAGTAAAAGAGCCTGAGAAGTTTGTAGCATTGGCTAGGTTGAAAGAAGATAGAGTAATCCAAGAAATACTAGAGCATATGTATTACGACGATGAAGGCTTGCTACATTTCCATGCGGATTATTGGAAGTGGTATGACGAATCCGAGAGTGCCATGTCAGAGTTGATGTGCATGGCGGAAGACTATGACGGAGATTTCTGTTGTCGTTTTGCTAGGGTTGGTGAGAATACTGAGGACATAGAGGAAACAACATATGGCGATGATGGTTGGGATTTGGAATACCCATATGTAGTAAGAACTGTGGAGTCAGGGGTAACCAACGAAAGTAAGAAAGTAATTGATTAACAGGTGTTAATAAAAGGAGAGTGCAATGCTGTTGATAGAAAACTTAGATGATTTAGAAGACGCAGTAATAAAGCAGTTGCTCATGGACTTTCGTAAGGTGCAAGTGAGTCGCTACCCGCTTAAAACTAAATACACCAAGAATAGCCACTTGCTTGGGTTTATTGATAGCCGTTTTGAAACGGATAGATTTACCAAAGAGAACATGCCAGCGATGATTTGGTGGGAAGAAAAAGATGGCAAGATACAATACACAGTAGAGTCTAGGCTAATTCAGAACGATAAATATGCGGCTTATAACGACGACTACCATACCCGCAGAACTAGCGACCCCAAGAAGTTGTTTAAGTATATGAAGGAATATGTCAAGCCATTTACTGCCCAAGAGATTGCCAATAGAACCCTGAAACAAGCAGACCAAGCGTTTGATGCGTGGCAGTCGGACATGTATAGGAATGTTAGACGCACAGTAAACAATATAGACTTCGACGATATATTAGAAGAAGTTTGTAGATTAAAAGCAATCGGGGTTCAACCACAGACAGAAAGGTTTAAAAATGTATATGACAAAGGTGTTGAAGCATACCAATCGTATAAAGAAATACGCAACAAGAAGTTTAGCCGTATCCATGTATTTATCTGTAATGATGATTCCGTTACAATCACAACCCTACCCAATGCACCAAGCAAGGATAGCGGGGTGCAGATATATGAATCCATTGACAAGTCCCCTACCTACATACAGGAACAAGTTGGTATGTTACGCATGATGGATGCCGGCAAGATGGTTCCTCATGTCGGATTCAAAGCCAGCGATAAAGAGTTTTGGATTGAGGGTTTATCCCAATAAAATTTTCTACAAACCCCTTGATGTTTTTATAAATGTGCTATATATTATGGGTAAAGTAGGAAATAAAAATGACAAGAAAAAATTATACGCTTGGTGTTAATGTTGATGAAACAGGGAAGATTCAATACGCAATGCTGAACAATAATAGCAGTTGTGAAGCTACCTTTTTGGGCTATGACCATATGCCCCTCTTTGTGCATGAACGCATTGCACTCCTCAAAGTAATGGATGTTTACCAAGCCGTAATCATGGGCATAGGTAGAAAGTTATTTGGCGGTATGTATACGATCTACCTGAATCCAAAAGAATATAACGAACTATATAAGTTGAGAAAGAGTGCCGATGACACCCGAGAAGAAAGTCAAAAATGAAGTGGTCAAAGCCCTTAAAGCTGTGGGAGCGTATCACTTTTATCCTGTTGCTAGTGGCTATGGCGCCAGTGGGGTTCCTGATATTGTTGCTTGCCTTGCTGGACGCTTTATTGGTATTGAGTGTAAGGCGGGCAAAGGCAAACTTACTGCGCTACAAGAGAAGAATCTCGCAACCATCATGAACACAGGTGGTATTGCCGTTGCGGTCAATGAGCATGGTATAGAACATTTAAAGATGCTACTCAAAATAAGCTTACCCCAAGCTGGAATTATTTACGATTTATTAAGGAGCGATGATGAGCGAGCGTGATGGTGGAAAAGGTGATGCACCAAGACCTTTAGGTGTGCCGATGGAAGTATTCGATAAAAACTTTGAAACAATTTTTGGTAAGAAAAGGAAAACAAATGACGATTCTCAAGGAAGCCCACAACATAATTTATGGGGACAGGGAAAAGACTTACGGACACCCGAGTAAGAACTTAGGGACTATTGCGACCATGTGGAACGCATATACAAAAAATACAAACAACAGAGAACTCAACGCTAAAGATGTTGCCGCTTTAATGATGCTAGTTAAAGTTGCACGCTTTGCCAATGACCCCGACCATAAAGACAACCTAATAGATATTTGTGGATATGCGGCTTTGATTGAAAGATGCGACGAGGAACCAAATGGAAAGATCGAAGCCGAGTGATGGAACGAAGAAGCGTTTGATTCGCATAATGGGTGAAAGGTATGCGCTTACGATAAAGGGCATGATGAAGTTGCTTAGGTTAAGCGAAGGTCAAACCAAATGGTATATAGCTGAGTTAAAACGGGACAACACAATTTATATTAAATATAGAACGGGGCATGTTGCTCACTACGCATTAAGGAGAGAAGAGTGAAATTAGAACGATTTGTAAACAGAATTAAAGCGGTTCAGGATAAATACGGATTGAACCCCATGACTTTGCTGGTGCTGGACTTTGTGCTAACGCAAGAAGGCGAGGCTACTATCATGAAAATTTGCGAAGGCTTTTGGCGAACCACGCAAGTTACCACAAGAAAGCACATCAAAGCTTTGCTTGACAAAAAGATTTTAAAGATTCATCAAATCGATGGTCGTAGTAAAGAGTTGGTCAGAGGCGCTAAGTTTGAAGAGTTGTCTAAATTTATTGGGGAGTAATAATGAATGATGGCATGAAAATAATTCTTGAACGAATGAAAACTCACCCTGAGGAATTTCAACCTGATTACAGTAACCCACGCACGCAAGGAAAAAACAAGTGGGAAGTATTGATAGACAAGTACGAAAAAAATCTAAACCCCGAAGACATACATGCTTTTGCAGAAGCGTTTGATGCTATGCGTCAAGAACAATTTACTGCCCAAGTAATGAAAGAACTTATGGGTTCAGAGGAAGACGAGGGTAGCTTGGGAAAGCAATGGTTCACCAGCAATCGGGGGAACGTTACACTTTCGGCTGGAGCGACTTTAGGGCAATTTACGACAACACCGTATAGCGTAGGAACTGGAACTATAAATACTGGGTCTATAACTCTAGGAAACCAAATACTAGATGAGTCAACGGTCGAACATATGAAAGCCCACATAGAAGCGTTGCAAGTTAAAGATAGAAATGCACTAGTAAAGAAACCACACAAAACAATATTCGGAAAGCTTTGGAACTATTTATGAATTGGCACTATCGCAAACCATTCGAGCAAGACATACACGACAAGTATGACGAACCCGCTAAAGAGGCGGTAGCTAAATTTGTTTGGGAGAAGTGTGATGTGGAAGTTATCCCTAACGACGATCAGTATGGTGTGGACTTGCTTGTGATGAACGGCGATAAACAGATTGGGTCGATTGAAGTTGAAGTTAGGCAATGGAGTCCGAACTGCCCCTACCCAACCATCCATGTGCCCGAAAGAAAAGAAAAGTTCTTTGGAGACAACACTTTATTCTTTGCGCTGACTAAAGATATGAAACATGCGTATTGGATAGAAACGAAGTTTATAAAGCAGTATCCGTTGCGAGAAGTAAGAAATGTAAAAGTTGCATCAGGGGAAATGTTCTTTGATGTTCCGACAAACGAGTTTAACTATGTGGAGTTGTAAATGATTGAAACTTTAGTACCCCCACGAACGCTAGACAACGATGTTGCAGTAATGAAGATACTGCAGTTGATGGGTCAGTTAAGTCCTAATGATATTAAGTATGTACTAGAAGTAGCTAGTCAAGTTGCAAAGGCGGTGGAAGCATGAAGATACTAGTAACTAAAGTAAAAGAAAACAAAGATGGTAGTGCCAATGCCCATGTTGAATTTGACAAAGAGGGATTGAAGTTGCTATTGGAATGGGGTTTAAATGCTATGTTATTAAAGGGATTCAAAGCGCAACAAGAAGCGGAAGAAGAGTTTGATATGGATGGGAGATGTTAATGAACGCAAATGAACTAGCTGATAGGTTAGAACAAGGGCATTGGGAGGGTGGCACTAGAGAGCAAGCAGCTACCATGCTACGCCAGCAACAAGCTGAATACTATTCTTTACTTGTTAATCACGACAAACTTTATGCAAAAGTAATAGAGCAACAAGCTGAAATAGAGGCGTTGAAAGCAAAGACACTAACAGATGAGGAAATAATGGTGTTATATG
>Ga0214172_1000611_pt1 | contig 14144 bp, 9 predicted proteins | sample TroBogEpilimnion_29_FD_153010 | JGI IMG/M metagenome (GOLD analysis project Ga0214172, IMG submission 153010) | Freshwater microbial communities from Trout Bog Lake, WI - 12JUL2007 epilimnion | ecosystem: Environmental > Aquatic > Freshwater > Lake > Epilimnion/Euphotic zone | place: Trout Bog...
TCAGCAGGGCAAACTCAAACATTTGGGCAGGCTAATGCTATGCCGTTACTTGACAGTAAATCTGCGGGTGTAGGTAGTCCAACTATCCAAACAACGCTTCCGGGTGCTGCAACGTATCCTAATACATATTTAAACTTGCCTGCTTATAACCCTAATCAGTTACAAGCGCAACCATTTAAAAACCCTTATTTTCCTAATGCAAATACATAATGGGCGTAGGTAATTTACTCATAGGCGAAAATCAAGGTGCAGCCCAGTTATTTGGACACAATCCCGCTATTCAACAATTCGGGGAAATGCTTGCTCAAAGAAAAGCAAAGCAAGAACAAGATAATAAGGTACTGAATGATTACTTATCCACAAGCTATGACCCCGGCTCGTTGCGTAATGAAGCTGATAAAACTGTATATCTAAAGAAATACCAAGATATTAAGCAACAGGCTATTGACGCTGAAAATGAAAGGGATGAAACTAAGAAAGCATTAAAAATATCCGAAATAAGACAACAGATAGGCAATTTAAGTGCTTATGCCGAGGGTAGTAAAAAACAAGGTTTATTTGAAAGAGGTTCAGCAGCGGTTGAATTGGGTAAAAATCCAGACCATTACGAAGATGAAAGCGTTAAAAGGTTTAAGGATGGATTAGAAAAGAATTGGGACGACCCTAATATTATAAAAAACTTTTCAGATATTGAAAGACGTGTTGACCCTAACAAACTACAAGCAGAATACGAAAAGTATAAAAAAGATAATATAGAACCTACACAATGGGGGAACCCTGTTCAAACATCCGTTCTTTCTTTTGACGGCAAGAAAAAAGCCATATTCCAACAAAATAGGGGTGTGCCCATTGATGGTGACAACGGTGCTTATGAAACATTTTTACATAAAGTTACAGCCGACCCTAATTGGAAAAAGGGTTTAAAGGATATGTACCCCGATGTGAATACAGGTAACCCACAAGCGGATTTAGCGTTACGTGCAAGAAAATATATGCACGATCAGGGCGATGTAAAAGGGTGGTTTGATAAACCAAAAGAAACACCAATGGAGGGTGAAGCACCACAAAGATGGTCACCACTACAACAATGGAATTTTGCACATTACGGAAATCCTAATTCACCAAGTGCAACGGCAGCAAACGAACCTACACCAAGCCAAACGTTAATAACAGGCATGAAAGGTGGTCAGCCGGGAAGTGGTGAGAAATTCATATCATTAGCCCCTCCGGGACAATATGGCAAGGAAACGCCACATATTGGCTATGACGAAGCAACAGGTGAACAGATATTTTCATTCCCGGCTCACGTTGACCAAAAGGCTGTAGAGTACAATAAGGCTATTAAAGAAAAGTGGCAGAAAAATAACCCCGGAATGAATTTTGACACAGACTTTAACCCTGAAGATAAAAAATACGGGAAGTTAAAGCCAGAAACAAATTACCCGGCTGTAATTAATAAAAGGTTAAACCCTGCATCGCCAAACTACATTGCTGATTTAGCCGAACTTGCAAAAACACAGAATATAAATCTTAATCAGCTTGACAAGATAGAGGGCAAGAAAAGTGGTCACGGACAGATTGATGAAGCTAAGATTAAAGCGGGTGGTAATAAACAAGAAAAAACTGTACCCACAGCGCAACTTGATAATTTAAGTAAAAAGTGGGGGCTTTCAAGAGAAAATACAATAAAATACCTTAAAGAACAAGGATACACGGTAAAATAATGGGACAGTTTGATATAAATAATATTCCACCACCGCCAAAAGACTGGAAACCGTCCCAAAAATCATCATTGGATGATATTCCACCGCCGCCAAAGGATTGGCAACCCGTAAAAAAAAAAGAACCTACTTCAAATGGTTATCAGCCTACTCCAGAAGATATAAAATTAAAGAAAGAGTACGCAGACTTGCAAAATTCTACCGAGAAATTGCAAGGTGGCTCAAATCCTTCCCAAAATACTAAAGGGGTAGAATTGCTTAAAAATCTTAATGATTATATAAAGCAAAAAAACCAAAACGCAACGGGTGAACAAAAGTTAAACCTGCAAAAGCAACAATGGACAAATCAAATACAAGGGGCTACTGAAAAGTTTGAAAAAGAGCATCCCGGAGATTGGTCTAACTTTGCACCTATTGTAACTCATGCTTTAACTAAATTTATCACTAAACCATTGGCGGGAGCAGCAAGCGTAACTCGTTCGGTATCTAAATTACTTCCCGGTGGTGACTATGCAAAAGATAGTGAGTTGTATGATAAAAACGGAAATTTAACGGAATATGGTAAAACTGTTAATGACGGAAAAACAACAGACTATTTAGGTAAGCTAATCACAGGTTTAGACTCTTACAATAACGAAACAGATAAAGAAGATTATTTAAACCCATTACCAAGAACATTTTTAGGTAATACGGTTGGCGGTCTTGTTGGTTTAGCCCCTACGGTTGGCGCAACGGCATTATTCCCCGAAGGCGAAGCGGGCGAAGCATTAAGCCCATTTGCTAAACTAAAACAAATAACAGTAAATCCATTTACTAAAATATCAGCTATTCAAGGTGGCCTTGATAGTTACGATAAAGCCAAACAAAAAGGGAAAAGCGACCCAGAAGCGTTATTGGAAGCGGGAAAAGGTGCTGTTACAGAAGGCGGTCAAGCGGCTTTATATAACGTATTAGGGGAAATAGGTGGCAATTTCGTATCCCCTAAAATTGCTAAATACCTTACAGAAAATGGCATAGCAGAAAACGGGAAGTTGACTAAAATGGGTGCAGATGCAGTATCGGATGCTTTGGTATTTTCGGCTTACCCTATTGCATCAGACCTTATTCAAGGTAAGCAGATAGATTGGGATAACGTAGAATCTAATTTAGGCACAGGTCTTTTGTTTGGTGGTTTAAAAGCCATGAAAACAGGCGGTGAATTTAGTGAGGCTGACCAACACCTAAAACAAGGTATTGCTTTACATAATCTTATGGATGCTTCACCTGAAGCAATACAAGAGGCGCATGATAACCCACACAACCCCGCAGACCTGCAAGCTATGTCGGTTGATTATGCGGCACAAGCAAGAAAAGAAACCGATTTAGAGAAGCGTAAACAGTTAATAGCGGCCTCATCGGTTTACGGTAAGTTAGCCAATATTAAAACAATGTCGCAAGCTATATTGGCTGATAAGGCTTCATTTATAAAAAATATTGAGGGGTCTGATTTAAGTGACGAAAATAAGCAGAAATTTATCGACAAGGTAAACCAAACTCACAAGAATTTAGACCCACTTGAAAAGCAAAAAACGGATTTAGGTAAGCAAATAGCTGATAAAGACGAACAAATTAAAGCCTTTTCAGAAAAAAGTGATGACCCCGTAAAAAATGAGGAAAATAAAGTAAATTTAAAGCAAGCAAAAAAAGAACGCAAGGACTTAAATAATCAGTTAAAAACAATAATTTTAAAACAAAAAGGCAATGAGCAAAGCAAAAGGGATGAAACATCAGGTGGACAGCCCACCGAAAAATCTGAGCAAGTCGAAACCACCGAAACACCCGTCGGGAATGGTGAACCCTCAGTACAAGAAGTCAGGAATGATGATGAAGGGTGGAAAAGCGTAATTACCCCCGAAGTAAAAACGGGGGATGAAAAGTCCCCCAATTTACAAGTCGGTGACGAGGTACAATGGACAAATCAAGGCGTTGACCAATTTGATAAACCACGTAAAATTACGGGTATTTCAGATGACGGGAAATACGCATTTGTAGAAGGTAGTAATACGGGTATTCCTATTGAGGAATTAAATAAGCCTAAAGGAGAACAAGAAAATGCCACTCAAGAAAAGCAAAAGCAAGAAGGCGGTGGGGGAGAACATCCGCAAGGAAATGGAAGCCGGGAAAAAACAACCCCAAGCGGTAGCGATAGCCCTGTCAAACCAGAAGAAAGCAAAGGGGAAAAAGGGCAGACACAAAATGTAAAGCCCAAGAAGCTAACGCTTAAAAAGTACGAAAAGAAAGAACCTGTCAGCGAGGTAGCTAAAACTATTGCTGATAAGATACGTTCTCGTAAATCCAATAGGGGTAATGCTTATGGTGAATTACAGGGTGTAGCTACGGCTGTTTATGACGGTGCTTTAGAAAGCGCAGCAACCGTTATTGAGCAAGGTGGTAAATTAGTTGAAGCCATACAAGCAGCTATTGACCATATCAAAAAGAACTCCAAAGAAGACGATGACGAAAAAATCCGTAAAGCAATTAGCGATGATTTAGCAGAGGCTGGACTTGTGGATAGGTACGAAGAACCTGAAATGATAGAGGCTAACAACGCCTTTTTAGACGCTAAAATCAAAAATAAATTTGGTCAGGATGCCTTAGACCATATCATAAGCAAACTTCAGGATACAGACCTTAAAAACATCGTTGACAAGGTTAAAGAAAAGATTAAGGGTGACAAAACCTACCTTGAATCAGTACGTAATAACGTACTTAAAACAGGTGGTGGTAGTTCACAAGACCAAGCAGCCTTGCTTATGGATCAATACGACCTTAAAAACCAAGAGGAGTCATTGATTGACGAAATCAATAAATCTAAGGACGAAAAGGAAATTAAAGTACTACAAGGTAAACTTGCCGATGTTCAGGATAACATCTTAGACAATGCTATGGCTAACAGAATGATAGGTAGGGAATCATCTACTACATTTAGGTTACGCCAAGTTGCTGTTGATAACGATGCCAACCTTGACTACATGATGAAAGAAAGGAAAGCATCAAACGGTGGAAAACCATTAACCCCTGAACAAGAAAAAGAAGTTAAAGAGGCTTACCAAAAGATACGTGAGGCAGAAGTAGAGGTTAAAAAGGCAAAAGAGGCTGAAATAAAAGCCCGTGAGGAAGCCGAAAGATTACAGAAAGAAAATGATGCTCTAAAAAATATAATCAATAAGGCGAAAGAAAAACACGCTAATACCCAAAAGGGTTCTCAGGATAGGTTAAAACAAATAAGGGACTCTATTGATAACTCCAAAAAGGAATTAGGTAAGTTATTTTCTAATGTCAGTTCGGGCGGTGTTTTACAACCTGAAATATATAAGCACTTGGGTAATATTGTTAAGGGTAAAGCGGAAGAACTATACGTTAAAACCAAAGCAAATATAGACCTTAATCATTTGGTTAAATCTGTAATGGATGAAATCAAAGATATAGCCCCTGATATTAAAGAGCAAGATGTAAGGGATGCTATAAGTGGTAACTACGAAAAAGAACCCCGTAAACCTAAGACCGAATTACAAAAGAATATAGCCGAACTTAAAAAGCAAGCGGGGTTACTAAAAAGAATAAATGATGTTCAAAACGGTATAGAAACCGAAACTAAAAAACGTGGTGAATCATCCCCCGAAGTAAAGAAGCTACAAAAACAGTTAGCCGACCTTAAAAAAGAGGCTAAAATAGGTGGTGACTTTGATAAAATGAATGAGGGTACGCTTGATACCGAGCCTAAAACTAAAAATAAGCCCGAACTTGATGACAGGCAAAAGAACATCAATAGGTATAAACAAATCCAGCGTCAAATAAAGGATATTCAAGGTAAGATTGACCGAAAGGAATTTACAACACCCGCACAAGAGGCTAAAAAATACGAAAAGTCAGAAGCTGTCAAAAAAGCAGAACACGAACTTGCTGTAAGGAAATACCTATGGGATAAACTTAATAGACAAGAGGCCGATAAGAATAAACCTCTTATTAATAAAATAGGTGACATTATAATGAGGTGGATACGTTTTAACGCATTAAGCAGGGTTGCTACAATAGGCAAACTTGCAACCGTTGTTGGTCAAGGGTTAATAAGCAAGCCGTTTAAATCGGGTGTACAGGAATTGGTTGCAAGAATGACCCCTAAAGACGCAAGGGGTGTTATAAACGGTAAAGTTAGACTTGAAGCATTGGCAAAATACTATTCAGCACTTTTGCTTAACTTTTCTTATGAAAACCTTAAAGACTCATTTAGCGGGTTAGACGAGGCCGATATACTTTACGGTAGGGGTAAGTACATGGAAGATTATGACGTTGGTAGTGGCATTTATAATAATGTTACGGAAGCACCCGGTCGCGCGCATGGATACCTTAAATCATTTCTTAAAAACCCCGAAATAGCCTTTGCGCATGAACAGTTATTACAAGACCATATCGAAAAATACCAAGACATAGAAAACCAATTAAACAACAAGGATTTAACAGACAAGGAACGTGCTGATTTAGAAAATAAAAAAGAGCAATACGATGTTAGCAGGGATGATGTTAGGGAAAGAATAAACTCCCTTGCTACCGAACATGGTAAATGGTCTATATTTATGAATAAAAATCATGGTATAGAATCTTTTAGGAATATGTTAAGTAGGTGGACAGGTGATAAAGCCCCATCCGCAGCAACTAAAGCATTTGGTTACCTTGTTAGGTGGGATGCCCCTATTTTAAAGATACCTATGAACTTTGCAAGAAGGTTCTTCTTATATAAATACGGTTTATTAAAGGCGGTAGTAGGTACGGATTGGGCGGTAGGTGACAAACAAGGAACAAAAGGGTTAATCAGTATAGCACTAAAAGGAACTGAAGATATGACAGACCAACAGAAAGAGTTGTTGTCACGTAGCCTTGTTTATGGGTCTTATGGCGCAGCATTGTTTGCTACGGGTATATTATTTAAGGGTAAGGTAAAAAGAAATGAGGATGGGTCTATGGATGTGGGGGACGTGCATTTAAATAAGACCGAAGCTAATATAGCGTCAGATGCTCCGGGTGCTGAAAGTTTCCTTAGTGGTGCTTTGTTTGGTCAAAAGTTAAAGAATAAAACACAATGGGCTAAAGCATGGGTTGAATCAGACATTGATGTAGCTAAAAAAATGCCATTTAATTATCTATTAAAATACGGATTTACATCTAACTTATGTATGGTGTTATTCCAAAAGGACAAGGATAGGGCTTTAACATCAGTAGGTAAAGCGGTTATAAAAAACATAGTAGAACCCGGATTTTACCAAGAGGCTGTCGAATACTTTGACCCCTATGTAAATGAAAGAACGCCTAATAATACAAAACAAGCAATAGAGAAAGAAATACCTTTTGAAAGTAGAAAAGTACCACGATGATTGAGCCGGACGATTACGAAGTTGATGAATGTTGTGCAGTACCAACAGAACCCGATGATGATGATGAACGGTGGTGTGAATATGAAACAAGTGACGAATTTTTAAAGTAATGATAGACGTAAGCGATAAAAAGGTATTAGTAGTTGACGATGGTATGTTCATAGAATTTGCCATACGCCTTGCACGTGATTTCAAGAAAGTCCTATATTGGACAAACTGGAAGTCAGAGTATCCATTATCCAAAGATGATATGATAGGTGTGGGTGTACCCGGAATTGAAAGGGTATCAGAACTATTTGATTACATTGATAAAGTTGACCTTATTGTCTTTACATCAATCTATTACGGGGACTTACAGGAGTTTTTGGTTAAAAAAGGATACAGGGTATTCGGGTCACGTAAGGGCGACGAATTAGAGCGTAAAAGGGTTGAAGCAATAGAACACTTTAAAGACTTAGGCTTACCGCAACCAAAATACAAGCAGATAATCGGTATTGACAACCTTATAAAATACCTTAGCGACAAAGAAGATAAATGGATAAAGGTTAGTGAGTACAGGGGTAAGAATGAAACGTGGCACTATATTGACAAAGAATTATCATCCCGTAAACTTGCTGAAAAGAAACATGAATTAGGTGATGAGGGGAAGGTCTTTGAATTTCTTGTTTTTGACCCTATAAACGGTGACGATATAGTAGAATGTGGGTTTGATACGCCCATAACAGTTGACGGTAAATATCCTAAATCTGTCATAAATGGTTATGAAAAAAAGGATTGTGCATACCTTTGTAGGGTAAGAAAGTACTCCGACCTATCCCCCGTAATCACCGATTTTAATGAAAAGATAGCCCCAACCCTTGAAGAATACCAATACCGTAACGCTATGAGTACGGAAATAAGGGTGGGTAAAAACAAAGTACCGTACATGATTGATATGACCTGTTTTAGCGATGATACAGAAGTATTAACGAATGATGGATGGAAATTATTTAAGGATTGTACGGTCGAGAATACGTTTGCAACATTAAATATTGAAAATAATCATATAGAATATCAGCACGCTTTAAATTACATTGAAAAAGATTTTGTTGGTAATATGACATTATTGACAAATAATAAAAAAACAATAGAATGTTTAATTACGCCTGACCACGATGTTTTAAGATATGACAGGCACAAAGAAAAATTATTTAAAGAGAAAGCTAATGATTTAACCGATAAAGGGTATATACCAAGAACGGGGATATATACAAATAACGAAGATGGTTTTTTTGAATTGCCTGAATATCATAACGAATGGGATTTTATAGGGCAGTATGGACATACAATTTGTACAAAAACAAAACACGAACCATTGTTGAAAATACCTATGAAAAAATGGGCTGCTTTTTTAGCGTGGTATTTAGCAGAAGGAAGCACATCAAGGGGGTATATCGTAAGTTTAAGTCAATTCACACGTTGCGATGAATTGGAACATGTTTTAAAAGATTTAGGGATAAAATATTCTAAATTAAAGAAAGGGTTTCAAATATCATCTGTACAGTTAGCAACTTATTTACAACAATTCGGAATTTGTAATGAAAAATATATCCCACGTTATATTTTAGATAGTTCTTATGATGTTATAAGAACATTTCTCGATAATTATATTTTAGCAGACGGGTCTACTTCGGATAATAAAAAAATTTACCGAACTACATCTAAGGCAATAATAGATGGGTTGCAAGAATGTATATTTAAAACAGGATCAGTTGGGAATATTTATTCAGACGGGAGAAAAGGGACAGAGGTTATTGGGTTTAAAGATAATAACAAGGTATATATAAGAAACCATGATTGTTTATCAATAATTGAAAGACAAAACTTTACCGATTATTGGTTTGAAACCGGATGTAGGAAAGATAGATATATAAAGGATATTTACTATGATGGCAAAGTTTACTGTTTAACTGTTCCAAACGGGACGCTGTATGTTAGAAGAAACGGCAAACCATTTTGGAGTGGGAATTGCAGGCAGCCAAGCCCACCGGGGGAGATTTACCTTGAACTAATAGGTAACTTTTCAGAAATGGTTTGGGGCGCATCAGAAGGTATCTTAGTTGAACCTATTTACCTTGCTAAATACGCCATTGAAGTTATGGTAAACTCATGTGCAGCAGAAAATGGGTGGCTTGATATACGCTTTCCTAAAAGCATTAGAAAATGGGTTAAATTAAGGAATTTAGCGGTCATTGACGATGTTTACACTATTATACCACGCCACAATGATTTTAACAATATAGGGGCTGTAATAGCCATTGGTGACAGCATAGAAGAAGTAGTTGAACTTGCTAAACAGAGGTGTAAGTTAATTAAAGGCGAGGATATAGAGTGTAAATTGGACGATATTAAGCCCTTGATGGAAATAATTAAGAAGGGTGAGGGTATCGGTTTGAAATTCTGAAATAATATGTATATTTAACCAATAAAATTAAAAGGCAATGGCACAGATATTAGTCAATAGTACTAACACTATCTATACAACAAATTTTACCACAACAGCGAAAACAATAACGCTTGCGGGTGAAAATAACTTTCCTTTGGATATAAATTCATTGGATAGTGTATATGATGTGACAGCAGGGGCGATTTTTAATTTAACCAACCTGCAATTTACATGGTACAGGGCAAATAACTTGCCTATCTATACATGGATATTTAACACTATCCCCGCAGGGGCGGCAAGTGGGGATACCCTAAACCTTTTACTCAACGTTCCGCAGAACTTAGAGCAGTTTATCCTACAGCAGAAACAAGCATCAGGTAGCGCAGGTAGTCCGGGTACTTTTGTAGGTGGTGAAACTCCAACAGGTGCTATAAATGGTACAAATAAGACATTTACACTTGCTTTTACGCCAAATGGCGGTATTTGCCTTACTTTAACGCCATCGGGTGGTGTGCCACAGTTGCTTAACAACGTGCCACAAATGTCATCATATCAACCTGAGGACTATAACATATCGGGCAATACAATAACATTCCTTGTAGCCCCACCAACGGGTTCAACGATTTACGCAAATTATTATCACTAATTATGAGTTCAGTAGTAAGTGGCAAAGTTAGCCCATCACCCGGAGGAACTGTATTAACCTTTACAAATACAGGAACATATTCACTACCCTTTGTATCACAGGTATTAACGGTATATGATTGTAATGGTAATGTCGCTTACGGGCCGTTTAATATGGGGCAAAACCTTACCCAAACAGTTAACATAACCGCAGACGGGTGGTTTTCATTTGTCAATGTTATTACCGACCAAACAGGGGCTTTATCACCAATACCTGTTAACTACCTTGCGGAGGGGATTTATATAGCAGCCTTTTTAAACAGACTTGTTGCTAATGGGTGTAATTGTATGCCACAGCAGTTTTGTACGATGTTTAAGGCTCAACTAAACGAACAAGCGGCAGAATGGTTTGCTATACCGGGATTAGGTGTTGCATCACAAAGTTCAATTACCGCAGCGAATGTTTATATCAATATGAACAATCAAAATGTTAATTTCTGATGCCAACGCAGACGCAGATACAAAACACGATATTACAAGCCCAACAACAGGCGGCAGCGATTATTTTAGCCAATACCGTTTCAGAACAGGGTGGGGCTACAAATGTTAATTGGTGGCCTTCTACACTTTGGTACTTTAATATAACAGCGTTAACCAAGCAATATAATTTAGGGGATTATACATCTAATCAATGTATTGCTGTTTATGACTGTTTAAATGTAATGTTAGGTCTTGATACATCTGTTGTTTCTATTGACCCGAACTACCAACCACCAAGCGGAACAATTATTATTACCAATCCAAATTCATACTTGTCGCCTGTGGTTCTTTCATTTAATGACTTTGACCCAACATCACAACTTGGTGACGGTGGTAGAACAAGGTACATTAACCCTAACTGGGAAGGCGTAAATCCATTTATGGCTCTTACAAGTCCCGGACTTACAGGGTTAGAATATGGTATAGATTACACACTCATTCCAAGTGGGGGCTTTAATTTACTTTCAACAGGTAACTTACCTGAAATATATAGTGGGCAGTCGATAACGGTTTATAGCTATGCGATTGCTTAAATGGATTATATTAGCACTTATACTTCTCCCTTTCTATAGTGAGGCACAAACAGCTTACTGTAGCGGATATACAAGCCATTCCCCCATTTCCTTAACAGGGGCAAGTAGCCAAACAATAAGCGGTGACAGTATTTTAGTGGGTTCTTCTACAACGGGTATCTACTTAACTAATTGCCATGACATTCATATTACGAAAAGCCACATTTTAAACGGAAGTAACTCAAACCCAAGTCTAAATTACAACGGTATAGCTATTGTTTTATACAACTGTTACAATATCACAGTAGATAGTTGTTACATTAATAACGTGGTGTCTTGTGTTTACGCACAAAATTGTACAGGCGGGATAGTAGTACAAAATAACAGGATGCAGAATGTTGTTGGCCCGTATCCAAGAGGTCAATTTGTACAGTTCAATAACGTTAGTGGTGGGGGGAATAGAGTTTTAAATAACAGGTTAGAGGACTTTACAGGTTCAAGCAATCCTGAAGATGCGATAAATATTTATAAGAGTAACGGTCTTGCTACGGACAGTATTGAAGTTGTGGGAAACTGGATTAGAGGGGGCGGCCCAAGCACAACAGGTTCAGGGATTACAGTAGGCGATCAGGGCGGTAGCTACATCTACGTAGGGGGAAACTTAATTGTCAATTCAGGATATATAGGTATCCAATGCGCAGGTGGACATGACATTCACATCACCAATAATAAGATTTTTTCAAGCTGTTCAACGGTTTCTCACTTAGGTTTGGGAAATGGAAACTACACAAGCCCGTATGTTGCGGGGTATAATATTACTATTGATTATAACTATATTAATTGGACACAGGGGCTTACTATGCCGTATTGTACAAGACAAGATAAATCGAGTGAGGCGGGACAACCAATACCTACGGGGTGGAGTACAAATGTGAGCGATAATACGCTAACAGCAAGTATTATTCCTACACCTATGTGGTCGCCATGCAACCCTTTAACACCCCCTAATATCAGTTATAGCCCAAGTAGCGAAACTTGGACACAATATACTGCCATTAGTTCGTGGTCGCCTACGAACACAGGGGGGGCGGCTACAAGTTGGTCAATAACACCACCACAACCAAGTGGCATAACGTTTTCTACAACAACGGGAGTATTTACAGGAACACCGTTAATCCCTCAAAGCAGTACGGGGTATGTGGTGACAGCGACAAATAGTGCGGGGAGTAGTTCAGTAACAGTTTATATAACGATTACAGCAAGTGCGGGTGGGGTTATAAGAGTTCCGGGTATTACCGCTATAATAAAATAAAAAAGATTATTTTTTGCCTCTTAATTTATTCCGTTCCCTATCTTTTGCTCGTATAATTTCGATATTTTTTAGCCTATATTCTTTGTTTTTTTGATTATAAACATCTTTGTGTTTTGCGTAATATTTTCGATGATATTCGCTATTAACCCTTACACAATCTTCGCACCTACACCCCCTTCTATAATAAGCTGGACTTGGGTGAATATCTTTGGGCTGAAAAACAAAACGACCTTTCTTAATGCAATCTTGAGTATTATCTTTAAACGTGCCTAAAAAAAGATGGTCAGGATTAACACATGGCGGATTGTCGCATTTGTGGCAAACTATTAAACCTTCAGGTATATCATCCACATATAATTCATACGCAGACCTATGGGCGGCTCTATTGTTTTTATATGAAAACTGACCATAATTTGTCTTATCTCTACCGCCTTGCCATTCCCAACATCCCGTTTCGGGAATTACTTTAATTTTGCTTTCAAATCGTTTTTTAGGGGCACCCCATCTATTTGCCATAAAGCTAAAAAACCTTAACCGGGTTCAAGCGTGCAGGCTATCCCCCAATTAAGGCTGTTAATATCTTTGTACCACCCTGCACAGTGATTAATATACTTGTAAATATACAATATTTATTTGTATTTTCACAACATGAAACTCAAGTTATTGTTTTTAGCTTTTGTCATCCCATTTTATTCATGGGGGCAAGCAGTCACACAGCAAACAAAGACCCCATCGAGCGGAACAAATGCTGGAAATTCTTATTTTAGTTGGTATAGCGGTGCGTTTAATGGTTACTTTATACCGCCTTACGGTGCTAACGCCACATTAAACAGGGCAGCAGATATTAACGGACTTTTCTACGTTCAACTAAGTGATAGTACCATAAGGTTTAGATATAACGGTAGTTGGATACCTATTGGAAGCGGTTTAGCTAACCCTACGGGGACTATAGGCTTTACTGCGGTAAACGGTTCAGCAACTACTGGGATACGTTCGGATGGCGCACCTAAAGCTGATAGTACAGTAATAAGGTCGGTAGCTAACAGCTCCACCCTCGCCCAAGCCCAAATCCTTCGCGGCAACTATTACACTCCTGAACAAGCCCCATTCAATGCGGTTGGTGACGGCTCTACTAATGATAATACGGCAATACAGCAATGTTTGGACTCGGCTTATAAATACCACAAGGCTGTTTACGCGACTAAGAAATATCTAATCACAGGAGCATTAAACCTACGGTGCAACATTTTAGGCAACGGTTCAGGACAATTCATCACAGCCTCAAATAACGCTATTTTCAGCGACACTACGGCAAATCTTGTAATACAGGGGGTTTCATTTATAGGTAACGGTTCAGTTTCGGGCAACACACACCAGCACGGTATTTTATTAACAGGTAACGGCAGAAGCACCAAAATATCTAATTGCCATTTTTTAAATTTAGGTGGTTTTGGTATCGAGGCACACGATATTAACCTGTCAGGCGGTATAGGTAAGTATGACGGAACGCAAGGCGTTAATTTATATATCGAATCTTGCTACGGCGGTATTTACTTCTACAACACGGCAGAATATAATTCTTTTGCCAATACAACGATAACC
>Ga0214172_1000615_pt1 | contig 14096 bp, 12 predicted proteins | sample TroBogEpilimnion_29_FD_153010 | JGI IMG/M metagenome (GOLD analysis project Ga0214172, IMG submission 153010) | Freshwater microbial communities from Trout Bog Lake, WI - 12JUL2007 epilimnion | ecosystem: Environmental > Aquatic > Freshwater > Lake > Epilimnion/Euphotic zone | place: Trout Bog...
CTTGCCTCCAACATAAACTGTTCCTCTCATTTCGCAAATTCCTCTACGAATAGGAGCAGTTAATTCCATCTTCAACAACATGGTATCACCTGGTTTTACCATTTGTTTAAATTTGCAATTATCGATCTTTAAAAAATAAGTATCATATTTACCTTCTGGCATCGCATTGATGCAAAGTAATCCTCCTGTTTGTGCTAAGGCTTCAATTTGTAATACACCTGGCATTACTGGATTGTTTGGAAAGTGTCCAGGAAAAAACCATTCATTAAAAGTTACATTCTTAACACCTACAATTACAGTGTCTGTTAATTCAATGATTTTATCAACGAATAAAAATGGATATCTATGTGGTAATAATTTTTCAATCTGTTCTAAATTGAAGACAGGTGTCAATGCAGGATTGTAAACAGGTACATCTTTAACGTGCTTGTTTTTTTTGATGTATTGTTTAATTTTAATTTTACCATTAATCGGAACTTTTAGTGCTGGATTTTGGGGGTATCGTCTTGGGAATTCTGGCGCAACATGAATAACCTCGATTAATATGACGATTACATTTTTAGTGTCATGTTTTATTTTTTATGAAGTTGCTTTAGTAGGTAATTCATGTTATATTGAATTTTTTTCTTGATTTAATTCTGAATTATTAAATTTTTCCTGAGGTTTTTTGTTTGATACACTAACTGCCGTAATGTTAGTTGTTGTAACTTCTATATCAATGTGTGTACATTGATATTCAACCGAATATATGGCAACAGATCCGCATCTTCCAAGATTTATGGCATATTTATCATTATTTACATTTTTTATGCTTTTATTAATTACGGCAGATAATTTTTTTCAATTATTTTTAGGATGGGAAGGGGTTGGTCTTTGTTCGTATTTATTAGTTAATTTTTGATATGGACGTTTACACGCTAACAAAGCTGCTTTAAAAGCCGTATTTGTTAATAGAATTGGAGATATGGCATTAGCATTAGGAATTTTTTTAATTTATTATGTTTTTAAGACTTTAGATTATACAACGATTTTTTGTCTTATTCCTTTTAGTGCAAATTATAATATATTTATAGGTGGAGGTGAAATAAATGTTATAACACTTATTTGTTTATGTTTTTTTATTGCTGCAACTGGAAAATCTGCGCAAGTTGGTTTACATACCTGATTACCGGATGCTATGGAAGGGCCCACTCCTGTATCCGCTTTAATACATGCGGCAACAATGGTAACCGCAGGTATTTTTTTAATTGTGCGCTGTTCCCCTATTTTTGAATATACGTCTTTAATTACAATTTTTATTTCAATTAGTGGTGCCATGACTGCTTTTATTGCAGCATCTATAGGATTAGTACAAAATGATTTAAAACGCGTAATTGCATATTCAACATGTAGTCAATTAGGGTATATGATGATTGCATGTGGAACTTCTGGGTATAATATAGGAATATTTCATTTAACAAACCATGCTTTTTTTAAAGCGCTTCTTTTTTTAAGCGCTGGAGCTATCATTCATGCAATTGCAGATGAACAGGATATGCGTAAAATGGGTGGTTTATTAAATTTATTACCGTTAACATATGCAATGTTATTAATTGGATCGTTATCTTTAATGGGATTTCCATTTTTAACAGGATTTTATTCAAAAGATTTGATTTTAGAATGAACTTTTTCTCAATTTTCAATAAATGGGCTTTTTGCTTATTGATTAGGAAGTCTTTCTGCTTTTTTTACAGCTTTTTATTCATGACGTGTTATTTGTTTAACTTTTTTAAAAACATCAAAAGTATCTAAAATTTTTTTTTATCAAGTTCATGAAATTCCATTAGCAATGGCATTACCTTTAGGGTTTTTAGCTATTTTTAGCATATTTATAGGTTATTTTATAAAAGATATGTTTGTTGGATTTGGGACCAATTTTTGAGGAACTGCAATTTTTATTTTACCAATACATAATTTGCTTATGGAAGCTGAATTTTTACCTGTAAGTATTAAATTATTTCCTGTTTTTTTAAGTTTAACCGGAGGTTTAGTTGCTTTTGTTAGTTATAATTTTTTTTTTAAATTTTTATTTTTTTTTAAATTAGCAGCAATTGGGCGTAATTGCTATATTTTTTTAAATCGTAAATGATTTTTTGATAAAATTTATAATTATTGATTAGTTCAATATGTGATAGTTTGAGGTTATCGACAAACATATCAAAATTTAGATCGTGGTTTATTTGAATTTTTTGGTCCTACAGGAATTTGATTTGTTATTAATTACGTAAGTTTATTTTTAACAAGTTTTTATAATTTTTTTTTTTTATCTATAAAAAAAATACAATTTTTATTTAAATTTCTATTTTTTTTTTTAAGTGTAATTTTAGGATTTCTTTTAATTAGTTACTTTTCTAATTTTAATACTAATTTTTTTCTTTTTTTACAATTTTTTCAACGTAATTTTAATCTCATGAAATATTTAGATACAGAAGCTTTTTGATGAGATTTTTTAAATAATATTGAGAGGGGTAAAATATTTATTGTAGAAACAAAAAATATTTTATCAGGACATTTTATAAAACAATCAAATTTACAAAATATTTTTTTTTGACAAAAACAAACATTTACATATTTTTTAGGTTGAGATATAAAAAAACCGGAAATTATCGCAGTACTACATGGATTTAGTCCATTGGCTGGAGATTATTTTGGATTAGCCGCTTTTTTTTATGTTTTTGAACTATCTATATACCCATTAAATGAAGATGGTTTGTTAAATTATTTAATGCCGTTTGAAGGTTCTGTTTATCCTGAAATTACACGTCACATGTTAATATCTTTTATAAATCAATGTGAACCTTTTAATTCCAAATACATTAATTTGTTTGACAATGGTTTGAAAAGTTTAGATTTAGAGTTAATCCACAATAAATGATTAGCGACATGATTTGGCGTGGATGCTACTCATTTAAGTAACATTGTTTATATTAATCCATTTACGATGAGTTGTACTGAATGTCAATAAATACTATTTATAAGGAAAGGTTGCTGAGTGGCTTAAAGCGCCGGTTTGCTAAACCGCTGTATTTATTAATAAATACCACGGGTTCAAATCCCGTTCTTTCCTTTTTTAAAGGAGAATAATTCAATGGTAGAATATTAGTCTTCAAAACTAAAAGCTTAGGGTTCAAGTCCCTATTTTCCTGTAAATAGTAATTAAGTAGGTTTTAAATAAAATTATAACGAAATAGTTTAGAGGCTATAACAACGGAATCATAATCCGTATGTCAAGGGTTCGAATCCCTTTTTCGTTAAGTATTTAATTTAAGACTTATAACTCAGGTGGTTAGAGTGTACGCCTGATAAGCGTAAAGTCAGTAGTTCAAGTCTACTTAAGTCTATTTAAAATTAAAATGGTTTTAATAAAAAATAATATTACATTTTTGTTAACTATTTATAGGAATTATTTAAAAAAAAATTTTCCATGTCTTTTAACACATACTATACACGGAGAACTTTTTCTTATAGTTCCCACATCTAAATTAACGAATTTAATATACTTTTTAAATAAACATTCACACAGTCAATATAAAATATTAGCGGATATTTGTGCAATCGATTATCCTTGAGAAAAAAATCGATTTAAACTTTACTATAATATTTTAAGTATAACTTTTAATTCTCGATTAACAATAATCAGCGCATTAACTGAATATTCAGTTCTTAATAGTATAACATTTATTTATTCGGCAGCTAATTGATTTGAGCGTGAAATTTGAGATATGTTTGGAATTTATTTTTTTAATCATTTTGATTTACGTCGAATTTTAACAGATTATGGCTTTAAAGGGCATCCTTTACGTAAAGATTTTCCGTTAAGTGGATATACGGAAATTCGACATTCATTAAATAAAAATCGCATTTTAGTTGAAAAACTAAATTTATGCCAAGATTATAAAAATTTTTATTTTTTTAATACTTGAACTAAAAATTTTTACTAAATTTTATTAAAAATGTGTTTATATACAAAATTAATTAAACACCCTATTGGGGCTTCGTTAAGTAATCATTCAGATAATTACCCAACACCTGTAAATTTATCCTATTTATGAGGATTCGGGTCATTAGCAGGAGTTATTCTTGCAGTTCAATTATTTACCGGAATTTTTTTAGCAATGCACTATACCCCTGAAATTTTGTTAGCATTTATTAGCGTTGAACATATTATGCGCGATGTTATTGGCGGTGTTGGTTTACGCTATATTCATGCAAATGGAGCTTCAATGTTTTTTATTGTTGTTTATTTACATATGTTTCGTGGTTTATATTATGGTTCTTATTTTCAACCTCGTGCAGAATTATGATATTCTGGAGTTTTACTTTTTTTATTAATGATGGCCACAGCTTTTATGGGTTATGTTTTACCTTGAGGACAAATGAGTTTTTGAGGAGCAACTGTTATTACTAATTTATTCTCCGCGATTCCAGCAGTTGGAATTTATATCGTTCAAATTTTATGGGGAGGTTTTGCTGTTGACAATCCAACTTTAAATAGATTTTTTAGTTTACATTATTTATTACCTTTTATTATTACATTTTTAGCAATTACACATTTAATTCTTTTACATAAAGAAGGGTCTAATAACCCTTTAGGAATTGATTCAACTATAGATAAAATTCCCTTTTTACCTTATTTTTATGTTAAAGATTTATTTGGAGCTTGTTTATTTGGATTATTTTTTTCTTTTTTTGTTATATATGCCCCTAATTACTTAGGACATCCTGATAACTATATTGAAGCAAACCCAATGATAACACCTTCGCATATTGTACCTGAATGATATTTTTTACCATTTTATGCCATTTTACGTACAATCCCAGATAAATTAGGGGGAGTTGTTTTAATGGTTTTAGCAATCGTTATTTTATTTTTTTTACCAAATCTAGATAATTCGTTTATACGAAGTACTTTTTTTAAACCTTTTCATTGCTTATTATTTTGATTTTTTTTTTCAAATAGTATTCTTTTAGGTTGAATTGGTCAAGAAGTTGTAGAAACCCCTTTTATCGAATTATCGAAAGGTATAACACCTTTTTATTTTATGTATTTTTTATTACTTTTACCAATAGTTACAAATTTAGAAAAACTTTTAATTATAGAAATTTATAAAAAATAAAAATTATGACTTTTTTGTTTATTCAAAGATTTTTTTTTAACGAAATTTTTTTTAATGAATTTGTATATAATAATTTTTTTTGGTTAAATTATGCAAATTTAATAAATACTTTATTAGTATTATTTATAGTTCTAATTCTTGGGATTGTATTTTTAAAAGATACAGTTCATGTTAAAATTTTAAATTTTTTATCTGCATACTTTTTAAGTATTTTTTTATTATTTTCCTGTTTAGAATATAACTATATTTTTTTTAATCTAAATTTTACCTATAATCAAAATATTACTTTTTTTTTTAATTTCTTTTTAATTTTAACAACAATAACTACAATAATATTTTTTTTAGGAATATGCAATAGTTACTTTAGTGAAGAAAATACTAAAGTTGAATTTTCTTTACTTATTTGATGTATTTATATCGCAGCAAATTTTTTAATTGCTAGTACCGATTTTATTGCGATTATAATTTTATTTGAATGTATTGCTTTTAGTTCTTATATTTTAGTAGGATTTGAACGTCAAAATAAATTTAGTATAACTTCAGCCTTAAAATATTTAATTTTAGCATCAGTTCCAAGTATTTTTTTTATTTTAAGTATTATACTATTTTACAATATTTTTGGAAATTTATCCCAAAACTATATAGTAATTTTATTACAAACAATAGTTGAACAAAATTATTTTAATCTTTCTATAATTGATCAAACGTTTTTTAATGTTTGAAAATTTATAAATAATATTTATTTTATAGAATTATTGAATTTTAATTTTTTATTAAATTATACATTTTTACATTTTTTAGATTATTTTAAAACGTTAGATGAATTTCTTTTTTATTTTAATCCCGGATTTTTAATTGATTTATTATATTTAGAAAAATTTTTAATAACCCCATCGCTACAAAATTTTTCAGACGTTCAATTGCCAATCGCAATAGATGGAACTTTAGTAAAAAATGCTTTAAATGTAACAAGTACGGATTTTATTAATTTACATGTACAATATACGTTACAATATAAACTTATTTTTAAAGAATTACTTTTTTTTAAACATTGTTGAAATTTTTTTTTTAATGAACAAAATTTCTTTTTTTTACCATCTACTTGAAATTGTGCAATTTTGTTTAAAAATTTATTAACATTTGAATTTTTACAAAATAATGAATTGTGAAATATTTTAGCATGATTCAGGGTATTATCCTTAGCTGAATATATGCGCATTTTATATGAATGTCGTGAAACAACATTAACCCCTCAATTAATTTTTGATTTTTTGGGGGTTACTAAATTTCAAATATTAAATGCAGGAAATTTTTTAGTAAGTTGTCTTCAGTTCAAAGAATTTGCAAATTTAACTTTACGGGGGTACACGGATATGTTATATACTTATAATGAATTTTTTTTAGAAAAACAGAATTTTTTATTAGAAACATTAAAAATAAATTTTTTCAATGATTTTTTAAAAAAAAATTTGATACAAATTTTAAATCCAGCTAATGTTTTTAATCAATTATTACATAATATTTTTTTATTAAATACAACCCCCTTATTTTATGAAGCAGGAATAAGTAATTCTAACTATTTATTTAAATTAGAATGAATATTAGGATCAGGCGAATTTCTTTATTGAGATGAAATCTGAGAAAATTTTTTTTTTAGTTATTTTAATGAAACGTCTTTTTATCAATTTGAATATTTTGATATTTTTTTCCCTTTTTATTTAATTATAATTTTTTTATTAATTAATTTAGCTTTTAAATTAACTGCGGCCCCATTTCATTTTTGAGCCCCTGCAATTTATGGAGGAACTCCTTTAGCTTCATTAACGTTTTTATCTATTTTTTCAAAATTAACGATTATTTTTTTTATGTTCGGATTATTTTTAAACGTATTTAATATATTAAGTACGATTTGACAACCATTGTTATTGATAATAGCTTTTTTAAGTGTAATTATTTCAATATTAGGTGCTTTTTCTGAAAAATTATTTAAAAAGTTTTATATTTATAGTTCTATTGGACATGTAGGTTTTTTATTAATTGGATTTACGACTCTTTCTAAAAATGGAATTTATGGAACTTTAAATTACTTAATTATATATATTATAAGTTCTCTTATAATTTGATTTATAATACTACATTTAACAAAAAAAACTATGACATTAGTAAATTTAAAGGGACTTTCTTTTAACCAATCTTTATTAAGTTTCATTTTTATTATAACAATTTTTTCATTAAGTGGTATTCCACCTTTAGGAGGATTTTTTGTAAAATATGAAATTTTTTATAGTGTAATAAATTCTTCTTTTTTTTTTGAAGGATTTATTTTATTACTTTTAACTGTAATTAGTTTTTTTTATTACCTACGTCTTATTAAAATCATTTATTTTGAAAATTCGGGGCAAATTATAAAAAATAAAAATTTAATCGATATTAAAATAAAATTAATTATATTTTTGTATTTATATTTAATTTTTTATTTTATTATAGATATAGAGTTAACAAACAATTGTTGTTTAATTGGTCTAAAAAATGCTTTTAAGATTTTTTAAAAGGACCTTAACACAACTGCCTATATTTATGGGCTGTTTTTGTAGTGCGTGTTTGAAAAAAACCGCAACTGGCTCATCGACATACGGCCTTACTACTGATGTTTATAACGTCGTAAATAAAGGGACTGGTTTATCGGAACCGCTATTTGTTACTGGAATTGCTCACCACCCAGCAGTGTATTCGCTGCAATATAACGTAAGTTTCACGATATTCTCGTGTATTGGGATAATAGCTGCAAAAGCCGCGTTCCCTAACCTTTTGCGTAGGGTTTCGTACCAATATTTTAGGGACAATATCTTTCTAAACGGAATTCAAAAAGATATGACCGCAGTACTAAAGGGTGAAAACCCTCATCCATGGATGGAGCCTTACTACTGTTATAACTGTGGGAAGCCAACGGTATCATGATCATGGCAAAAGGTATTACCAGTAGATAATTTTCTTTTTAAACCCCCCCCAGGGTATTCGAAACCAGTTCGGTATTTGGAAGATTCATTATCTTCCGATATAATAGAACGGGTTCCGGAAACAGGGGTTGAAATGGGTTTTTTTATTTTAGGAACTATTATTGTTTGGGCCTTTTTAAAATAAAAAAAGGTTACAAACTTAAATAATTTTAAATTTTTAAAATTATTTTTTTATTTTTGTCAGCACGGGGACCCGCAGATAACCCAATATTCTTTATGGGTTACCCGCTGACTGTTTTCTACAAATCATAAAGATATTGGAACACTTTATGTTTTGATTGGTGCCATTTCCGGAATAATAGGAACTCTATTATCTAGTGTAATTCGAATGGAATTAGCTGCACCTGGTAATCAACTTTTAGTAGGTAATCATCAATTTTATAATGTAATTGTTACAGCTCATGCATTTATTATGATTTTTTTTATGGTAATGCCTATTTTAATTGGAGGATTTGGAAATTGATTTATTCCAATTTTAATAGGAGCTCCAGATATGGCTTTTCCACGTTTAAATAATATTAGTTTTTGATTATTACCATTTTCGTTAATTTTATTATTAGGATCAAGTTTAGTAGAAAGTGGGGCGGGAACTGGTTGAACCGTATATCCACCATTAGCAAGTGTACAAGCACACTCTGGCCCCTCTGTAGATTTAGCTATTTTTAGTTTACATTTAGCTGGGGTTTCTTCTTTATTAGGTGCTATTAATTTTATTGTTACAATTTTAAATATGCGCTGTCCAGGAATGTTTATGCATAAACTACCTTTATATGGATGAGCAATTTTTATAACCGCTTTATTATTATTATTATCGTTACCTGTATTAGCTGGCGCTATTACAATGTTATTAACTGATCGTAATTTTAATACCAGCTTTTTTGATCCTGCAGGTGGAGGAGATCCTGTATTGTATCAACATCTTTTTTGATTTTTTGGACATCCCGAAGTTTATATTATTATAATCCCTGCATTTGGAATTATTAGCCAAATTATTCAATATCGTGCAAATAAACCAATTTTTGGTTATTTAGGGATGGTCTATGCAATTATTTCAATAGGGATTTTAGGATTTATTGTTTGAGCTCATCATATGTATACTGTAGGTTTAGATGTAGATACTCGCGCATATTTTACTGCGGCGACAATGATTATCGCCGTACCTACGGGAATAAAAATTTTTAGTTGATTAGCGACGTTATGAGGAGGAAATTCTAATTTAATAAATCCCGCGGTATTATTTACTTTCGGATTTTTATTTTTATTTACACTTGGTGGTTTAACCGGAGTTGTATTAGCAAATGCTGGATTAGATATTGCAATGCATGATACTTATTATGTTGTTGCCCATTTCCATTACGTATTATCTATGGGTGCCGTATTTGCTATTTATGCAGGATTTTATCATTGATTTGAAAAAATGGTTGCCTTAAATATCCCAGATATTTTTGGCCAAATTCATTTTTGATTAACATTTGTTGGTGTAAATTTAACCTTTTTCCCAATGCATTTTTTAGGTTTAGCTGGAATGCCTAGACGAGTTCCTGATTATCCGGATGCTTTTGCAGGTTGAAATTTTGTAGCATCAATTGGGTCTTTAATTTCATTATTTGGGTTATTCTTTTTTTTTATAATTATCTATTTTGTAGTATTACAGACAACTGTTGAAAAAAATAAAAATGTAGTTTATTAACATTTAAAATGACTTTTAATTATAATAAAATAACGTTTCGTACACAATTACATCCATTTCATATTGTAGACCCAAGTCCATGACCAATATTTGGATCATTAGGTGCTTTTTTTACTCTTTTTGGACTTACTTTATATATGCATTTTTATCAAAATGGATTATTATTATTTAGCTTTGGTTTATTTTTTTTAATTACAGTTGCGTTTTTTTGATGACGAGATGTAATTCGGGAAGCAACGCTTGAAGGTCATCATACAACATACGTACAGAAAGGATTAAAATTAGGAATGATTTTATTCATTTCGTCAGAAATAATGCTTTTTTTTGCTTTCTTTTGAGCATTTTTTCATTCAAGTTTAAACCCTACAATTGAATTAGGATGTGTTTGACCACCGTTGGGAATTATTGCAATTAACCCATTTCACGTACCTTTTTTAAATACCCTAGTTTTAGTAACTTCTGGGGCATATATAACATGATCGCATTATGCGATTTTAGCTGGTTATAGAAAAGATAGTATTCAAGCATTATTATATACAATTTATTTAGCACTTTTTTTTACTTTTTTACAATATTTTGAATATCGCGTAGCATATTTTAATATTTCAGATAGTGTTTATGGGACTGTTTTTTATATGACAACAGGATTACATGGTTCACATGTTTTAATTGGAACTATTTTTTTAATAGTATGTTTAATACGTTTATTAAATCATCAATTTACACGAACACATCATTTAGGTTTTGAATGTGCTGCTTGATATTGACATTTTGTAGATATTGTGTGAATTTTTGTTTATTTTTTTATTTATTGGTGAGGATTTCCTATAGATATAGAATAAAAGAAAATGAACTTTAATTCATATTGTTATCAAATGTTATGTTAAAGACCCTTTATTGGGTAACAATATTTCATTGTAGATTGAAAGATAAACTTCAATTTTTTTTAATAATTTTTATTAGTTATTCTATACATGGGGATAAGAGGACTTTTTCTTAGATATTTTTATATAGTACAAAGACTCTTGTTTGTTTAACGATTAACTAACCTAATGTTATAAAGTAAATAAGAGTATCCTTATCTGTTAAAATATGTTAATTTTTTCATTTTGGGTTTAAGAAACCTTTTTGAGTGGGTAGATGGCTGAGTGGTTGAAAGCATTAATTTTGAAAATTAACATATTTAAAAAATATCAAGGGTTCAAATCCCTTTCTACCCTTTTATTTTTTAGAAGTAAAGTTTTATAAAAAGTTTATGCTTTTAATAATAAGCGTTATATAAATTTTTTTCCTATTTTAATTACATATTTTTTTTTTATATTTTAAAATTTGAAATAATGCTACAGTCATTATTTAAAACCTAAATTAATTTATTAAATTTTTAAAAGAGAAAACCCTGTTTTCAGGGTTTTCAGCGTATTTTAAATGAGTTTATTTTTTAAAAAAAGTCAAAATATTCAAACGTTAAAAAATTTTAAATTAAATTTTGGTCCACAACATCCTGCAGCGCATGGAGTTTTACGTTTAATTTTAGAACTTGATGGTGAAATTATTGTTCATGCAGATCCGCATGTTGGGCTATTACATCGTGGAACAGAAAAACTTATTGAAAATAAAACGTATTTACAAGGACTCCCATATTTTGATCGATTAGACTATGTTTCAATGATGATTCAGGAACATGCTTATTCGTTGGCCGTTGAAAAATTATTGAAAATTCAAATTTCAGACCGTGCGCAATATATTCGTGTGTTATTTGCAGAAATTACACGACTTCTAAATCATTTATTAGCGATTACTTGCCATGCCCTAGATGTTGGTGCAATGACCCCCTTATTATGGGGATTTGAAGAACGAGAAAAATTAATGGAATTTTATGAACGTGTTTCTGGTGCTCGAATGCATGCAAGTTATATTCGTCCGGGAGGAGTTTCTCAAGATTTACCTTTAAACTTTTTAGAAGATTTATATCAGTTTTTAAATAAATTTAGTATACGCATTAATGAATTTGAAGAACTTTTAAGTGAAAATCGTATTTGAAAACAACGTTTAGTAAACATTGGGGTTGTTACAAAACAAGAAGCATTGACATGAGGTTTTAGTGGAGTTTTATTACGCGGTTCTGGAATCCCTTGAGATTTACGAAAAATGCAACCTTATGAAATTTATGATAAAATTCCATTTGATATTTGCATTGGGTCAAAAGGAGATTGTTTTGACCGTTATTTAATACGTATTCAAGAAATGCGCCAATCTATAAAAATTATTTATTTTTGTATAAATTTTTTAATAAAAGGTTGTTTAAAAATTGAGAATAAGAAAATTTTATCGGCATCTCGTTTTGAAATGAAAAACTCAATGGAATCGTTAATTCATCATTTTAAATTTTTTACACAAGGGTTCGATGTCCCACATGGAACAACATATCTTGGAGTAGAAGCTCCAAAAGGAGAATTTGGTGTTTTTTTAACATCAAATGGTACCGGGAGACCTTATCGTTGTCATATGAAAGCGCCAGGATTTCTACATTTACAAGGATTGTCTTTTATGACACAAGGACATTTAGTTGCAGATGTTGTGACAATCATTGGAACGCAGGATATTGTTTTTGGAGAAATTGATCGTTAATTAGAAAATTTAAAATTTTTTACTTGAAATAACTTCTTCTTTTATAAAATTCCCTATTATTAATTATAATGCCAACTATGAATCAACTTGTTAAATATGGTCGTATAACAAAACAAAGATCGCAAAGCGTTCCTGCATTGATGAAATGTCCACAAAAAAAAGGGGTATGTCTTCGTGTTCTTACAAGAACTCCAAAAAAACCAAATTCAGCATTACGTAAATTAGCTTTAATTAGATTATGTAATAAAAAACGAATTTATGGGTATATTCCTGGTGAAGGTCATTCATTACAAGAACATTCCGTTATTCTTATTAAGGGTGGAAGGGTTAAAGATTTACCTGGAATTAAATATAAGCTAATTCGTGGAGTTTATGATTTTGCAGGAATTGAAAATCGAAAACAAGCGCGATCTAAATATGGTACAAAAAAACAATAAATTAAAATTTAAAAATATAATTACATTTTCAAGATTAATCCAAAGAAGGATATGGCACAATTAGACAAAGAATTATTTATCGAATATATTTTTTACATTTTTTTAATTTTATTACATTTTTATTCAACATTTTTTATTAATAAAACAATCATTTGATTAAAAGTTCGAAATTTTTATTTAAATTATTTTTATACCGAAATTCGTAGCTTAGAAAATCAGGGCGCGATTTTAAAAACAATTCAAGAAAATTTACTTAATAAAACCGCATGCTAAAAACCTACCTATTTCAGAACTTATTTTTTTTTATTTGTTTTTTACTTAGTTTTATTTTAAGTTTAATATTTATTTGAATATTTGCTAAACCTGAAGATGGAGACTTGAAAAAGAACTTATATGAATTTACTTTTATCGTGTGAAGTGTAGCTGCTGGTAATAAAGTTATAGAGTTCTTAGTTCCAGGAATTGCTACTGCCTGTTCATATTTGGATAGTCTGTGAATTATAACTTCATTGTTAGGTTTCTGAATTATTATTTGAATTTTTAGAAGTATTGCTTGAATTTTTATAAGTATTGAATTTGTTTACGCAATGTTTAAAAAAACATTAAAGAACATAGTTCATCAGTTATATGGTTGAATGCAAAATTTTTTTAAATAAGATTCCTCCCATTTAGCTTTAATTAATAATGACGTACTTTACAGATATTTTTACACAACAATATTTAATTATTTTTATTTGTTTTTTCATTAGTTTTATTTTAGGTTTAATGATTTTTTGAGCATCATATTTTATTGCTGTGCAAAATCCTGATTCAGAAAAAGTATCTGCATATGAATGTGGATTCGCGCCCTTTGAAGATGCTCGAAATAAATTTGATGTACGTTTTTATATTATTGCGATTTTATTTTTACTTTTTGATATGGAAATTATTTATTTATTTCCATGAAGTATTAGTTTATATTCAATAGGATTTCAAGGTTGTTGAATTATGATTTTATTTTTATTTATTTTAATTATTGGGTTTGTTTACGAAATAATTAAAAAAGCTTTAGATTGACAATAAAAAAACTTAACAATGAAGTGTATAGACGCGATTCGTAAGATAATAGTCGTATGACTAGACAACAATCAAAAAGATATTGCGCCCTTTATTTTTTTTGTGCTAATTT
>Ga0214172_1000617_pt1 | contig 14038 bp, 19 predicted proteins | sample TroBogEpilimnion_29_FD_153010 | JGI IMG/M metagenome (GOLD analysis project Ga0214172, IMG submission 153010) | Freshwater microbial communities from Trout Bog Lake, WI - 12JUL2007 epilimnion | ecosystem: Environmental > Aquatic > Freshwater > Lake > Epilimnion/Euphotic zone | place: Trout Bog...
TTATAAAGCGAATTTTTAGTTGTTTAAAAATATACATTAAAAATCTTCTAAAATAAATATCTTTTGTACGCATTTTATTAAAAATTTTCATACCTTTTCGTGCTGTTATTTTTAAAACTTTATACCCCCAAATTTTATATTCCTTAAATATTTGTATATTTATTAAAGATTCTTCTTTTATTCTTCATTTATTTAATTCTGGATAACGTACAGAAAAACCTTGAATAATTCAGTCACAAAAAAATTGAACTAATGCAAATATTTTTATTTTTAAAGTATACCCTGTAAAAATAAAATGATTTACATTTATAAAATAATCTGGCTTAATTCATTGCGTTAACATAAAAAAATATGAACTAATTTCTTGATATTGTTCTTCTAATTCTGGAAGAAGATACGTTAAATAATCATATAGCAATTGATTTTTTATAGGAATATTTGTAAAACTTTTAAAAAAACTATTAAAAATAATTAATAAACAATTTTTAATAGATTGAATTTTTTGTATTTGTCGTTTTGCACGTTTTAAAAATCTAAAATTTGCTTTAATAGGAGTTTTTTTTACAATATAAACAAAATGCAATTTTTTTGTAAAAAAATATTTTCGATTTTCTAATCGTAATAAACCTATTAAACGATATTCTAATCGTTTAATAAAATCTATAAAAAATAAAATTCACAAATGTATCGGAAAAATAACCATATCTGCAATTTTTACACGATAATTAATAGCTAAAACTTTAGTATTATTTACAAAAATCCCATGATGTTTAATTAACTGATTACAAGAAAAAATCGTGGGTAAAACACGTAATCGATAAAGAATTACACTAATTCTTTGTTCTAAAGATCCAATAAAAATATTGGTTCGAAAATTTTGTTCTTTATTCCATGTTCTTTTAAATAAAGTTCGAATTTCGTATTCTTTTAATCCCCCATAAAAAAGTTTTAATTGTTGTTTTTTAAAAAATAAATTTTTATAACCATATCGCATTCGATTTTGTTTTCGAAAATAGGGCACCATTCGACGTCGCGCAACTCATCATTTCATATTTTGTAAACTTAAAAATGATTTATAAAAAGATTGGTTATTATTTAAAACACGATTATTTCGTATTTTATAAAAATTACGTAATCGTGAATTTTTATAAATTCAAGTTTTATTTTTTGTTTGAAAACAAATTTTATATCGAGGTTTTTTATAGCTATGCTTATGTTTCATATACAATAAGTTTATTTTTTACTTTATTTAAAAAATAATAAAAAAATTGATATTTTTCTTTTAATCTACCATCAACTATAGTTTCTTTTAAAAATTTAAAAAAAAACTTTATATTTTTAATAGAATCGTTATTTCCAAAAAATTGATATAAAAAATTGGAAGGATTCATATTAGTATCAACTAACCCAATTAAAGGAATACGTAATTTTTTTATTTCTAATAAAGCTTCAGAATTTTGATCTAAAAAAATAAAAAAATCAGGCATTGGATTATTTTTTAAATTTTTAATCCCGTGTAATAATGGGAAGTATCTTAAAAATTTATATTTTTTTTTAAAAAAAGCTACTGGATTTTTTAAATCAATATAAGGGATAAATTCTTTAAAAATTTTTCAATTTAAAAATAAACCTGGAATTCATTGTTTATCCATATAACCTGAAATATAAAAAGATCCAATTAATTTTCTTTTTTTTTTTTTGTATAAATTTATAAATTCGTTAATTAATAACGTCATTGGTAAATTAGGGTTAATTCCAATTATAAAAAAAGAATTACGTTTTGAAAACATTTCGCTTAACCCGTGAAATAAATATCGATAAGGTTTCCATAATTTATCAAGATCATAAATATGAACATTATTTCGTGTTCCAAATAAATATCCCGTTAATGAAACATTTAATAAATTTTCTTTATGACCAAGATGTAATCTAATACGAATTAAAAAAGTAATATTAAAATTATAAAAATTTTTATACATGTGTTTTTTTTCCTTCTTTTTTTTTTCAAACTTCTTTCGAATATTTAATCCCTTTTCCCTTATAAGGTTCAATTGGTTTTAAAGCTCTAATTTCCGCAGCAACTTGGTTAACATGTGCAAGATCTGTTCCTTTAATTATTAACGTTATTAATCGTTTTGGTAAAATTACTACTTTAATATTATTTGGAATTTTATATTGAATTTGATGACTTAACCCTATTTTTAAATTTAAAATATTATTAATTAAAACTACTTTATACCCAACACCAATTATATTCATTTTAATATAAAAACCTTTTAAAACACCTAAAATGAGTTTATTTACAAGTATTAAATAAAAATGTATAGATATTGCATTTTCATGAAATAAGTATAATTTTTGTAAAGAATAATTAATAACAATTTTTAAACAAGCAGTTTTTTTTTTTCATTTACAACCTAACGGACCTTCAACCATTAAATAGGTATCTGTAACATTTATAAAAATATTTTTAGGAATATTTAAACTCAACATAATTAATTTCTTTTATTGGATATAACAAATAACTTCCCCCCCAACATTTAAAAAACGAGCTTCTTGATCCGTTAATAATCCTTTAGGTGTAGAAATTAAAAAAAGTCCTAAACCATTATTTAATTTTCAAAGATTTCGGCTTGAACTATAAATACGTTTTCCAGAAGTTGAGATACGTTGAATTTTTTTAATAATTGGATTTTGAAATCCAACATATTTTAAAAGAACTGTTATATATAGTTTATTATTTATTACGGTTTTTTTAAATCCACGGATAAACCCATGGAGTTGAAAAAGAATTAAAATTTTTATGCAAAAATTTGGGGTAGGCCAAAATAAATTAATTTCTAATAAATTAGCTTTTTGACCATTTCGAATTCGTGTCAACATATCACTAATATGATCTTTCATTTTAAACTATCAGCTAGCTTTTTTAATTCCAATTAAATCTCCTTGTAATGCGTATTGTTTAAAAACTATTCGAGAAAGTTTAAATTTTCGATAAATTCCACGAGCTCGATTAGTAAAAAGACATCTGTTTTTTATTTTTGTAAAAGAATCTTTAGAACATAAATTAATTAATTCATGATACGCATAATTTCGAATTTCTAAAGATAAATGTAAATTATGGATAATAAAATTTAAGATAATTTTTTTTTTTTCAATGTAACTATAACTATTTCGACGATTTTTATCCTTAATAAATAAAGTTTTCATAAAATTAATATTATTTAAAACTAGAAAGGGAATTGAACCCTTATATATAGATTTGCAATCTGTTACATTACCGTTATGTTATCTAGTTTTTCGATTATTTTTTTAAAGAAAAATAATTTTTTGATCAAAGTTGATTAGTAAGAAAATCAGAATCTGGTTTTAATGTTTTTTTAAAAAAAACTCATTTTTTTAAAAAAGAACTGCCATTTTTTAAAATAATTATACTTGGAGATTTCAAAGGATGAGTATTTTTACGCATAAAAATTTAAAAAATAAAAAAATAAATAACTGTAAAAAAAAATTTCAAAAAAAAAAATAAAAAAAAAAGTAAAACTTAATTGCGTTAAAAGATCTGGAGAACTCAAAAAAGCACTAAAAAAAAAAAAACTTAGATATCAATTTTTTTTTAGATTTCATGTGAATTTTGGTAAAATAATATTAAAAAATGTTAAAATATAAATAAAAAAAGGTACTTGAATTAAAAAATTAAATTTTAAAAATCAAGTTATAATAATTATAAAATAATCTTCAAATTTGGCTTCAAAGTAAATTGGAAAAAATATAAAATTTTTTTCAATTTGTAAAAAAAATTGTAAAAAATATGGAATACCAAAATTTAATATGAAAAAATTAAAACTTAAATAACAACTAATTCAAATTAAAAAAATTTTATAAAAAAAGAAAACTTCATATAAATATAAACTTGTAATAAAATATAAAAAGAATAAAAAATAAAAAAAAGGAATAGTGATTAAAAATGCAATATAAACCGAAATTTGAATATTTGTAAAAAAAATTTCTGTTAAATTACTAAAAAAAAATTTATTTGAATTAATATTTAATAATAAATCTTTAGCTAATAAATATAAGATTGCGTCTATATTTAAAAAACACGTTATTAATGTTATAAAAAACATTAACAAACTATAAATAATTTTAAATTTTAATTCTAAAATATATTTTAAATAATTAAACTTTAATGTTAAAAAATTCATTTTTTATAAATAATTTATCTTTTACGAGGTTTGAACTCGTGTTAGTACCGTGAAAGGGTACTGTCCTAACCACTAGACGAAAAAGACCTTTCGAGAAAAGCGGGACTTGAACCCGCGGCTTTTAGCTTGACAGGCTAATACTCTAACCAACTAAGTTATTTCCCCTAACAAATAAATTTACGAAAAAAAATATACATATAAATATAATATACAATTTAATCTAATGTCCCATAAAAATATCCCGTAAATACATACAACTTAATATTGTAAAAATATAGGCTTGAATTAAAGCAACCCCAAATTCAAGTAACGTTAATATAAATAAAATTGCAATTGGAAATAAATTTACTAAAGAAGTATTCCCTAAAAAAATAATAACTCAACTAAAACCTACAATTACTTTTAATAAAGTATGCCCGGCCATCATATTTGCAAATAATCGTACAGATAAACTAATTAAACGAAAACTATATGAAATAATTTCAATAGGAATAATTAATAAACTTAATAAAATTGGGCATCCCGACGGCATAAATAAATTTAAAAAATAATTAAAACCTTTTTTATCAAATAATGTTGTAAGTATATTAATAAATAACGCAAGCGCTATAAAAAAGGTATTCGTTAATGCACTTGTTAATGTACTCATATACGGAATCATCCCTTGAATATTACTAAAAATTAAAAAAATAAAAATTGTATTAATTTTTATAAAAAATTCAGGCATTATAATTTGTTTTCCTAAAATTGAATAAAATAAATTTAAACTAATTTTATAAAAATTTTCCCCAAGTATTTGATAAAAGGTAGGAATTAACGTATTTGTATTATTAGATAACATTTTATTATAAATTAAATATAATATAATATAAATAAAAATAAAACAAAAAAAAACAGAATAAATATTAAAAAAAGAAGTTAACATTATTAAATAATCTAAATAAAAATTAGGTTCTATCATAACCTGTTCTGTATTATCTATTATAAAATGTGGAATTGTTGGAGAAGTTATAGGATGCTCCAAATCATAATTATAGAATGAATCTGGTTTTAAGGGGGTTGGACGCACATAATCGGCATCTAAACCAAAAGCGTCACACATAGCATCTATACTAAATAACCTACCGCTAGAAAGTGTTTCGGATTTAAAAGCCTCTAATTCTTCCTCGGTAAAAAGTTCTAGCTTTTCGTAACCTATTGCCAAATTATCTGTATAAATAATAAAAAATTCTGAAAAAAAAAAAAAATTAAAATTAGTTATAAGAATATATAACATTATAAATAACATAAAGTAACCTTTTTGTTTAAAAAAATGTTGGAAAAAAAAAATTAAACTTCAAAAACAAAAAAAAATAAAAAGATTAAAAAATTTAAAAGGTAACCCTGAAAAGTTAAATTCAATGTTAAGATCAACACAAGGAAAGGTTGAAATATAAGTTAAAAAATTTACAAAAGAACTAATTTCAAATTGTTCCAAAGGACTCGCTATATGTACAAAAAAATGAAAAATTAAAGACACGTTGAAATTTGATCAATACAAATTAAATCATAAATTAATAGTGTTTTAAATTTATGATCAATTATAGCTTCGCGTTGTAAATACCCTAAACTTGTAACTTCATTTTCATAAGTTTTTTTAAAATATAATAAACAAGCTTCTTGAAACCGTTTAATTTCTTTTAATTCTTTATTATCTAAAGCACCTGAAATTCCCAAATAAATATAAATTATTTGTAAAGAAACATCAAAAGGTTTAAATTGTCCTTGTTTTAATAATTCAACTAATCTAGATCCTCTTAATAACTGTTGTTTTGTTTCTGCATCTAAACTAGCCCCAAATTTTGCAAATTCCATAACTTCTCGATATTGAGCTAGTTCTAATTTTAAAGTTCCTGCAATTTTTCCCATCGCTTTATATTGTGCAGATGATCCTACTCGACTTACAGATAACCCAACATTAATTGCAGGACGAATTCCTTGATAAAATAGACTTGACTCTAAAAAAATTTGACCATCTGTTATTGAAATAACATTTGTTGCAATATACGCTGAAACATCATTAGCTTGTGTTTCAATTATAGGTAATGCAGTTAAACTTCCATTTCCTAAAGCAAGTGATAATTGCGCAGCACGTTCTAATAACCGTGAATGTAAATAGAAAACATCTCCAGGATATGCTTCTCGGCCAGGTGGTCGTCTTAATAGTAAAGACATTTGACGATATGCTACAGCTTGTTTTGATAAATCATCATAAATAATAACAGCATTTGAATTATTATCTCGGAAATATTCCCCAATCGTACATCCTGTATATGGAGCTAAAAATTGTAATGGCGCAGAATCTGAAGAAATAGACGCGATAATAATACTATAATTAATTGGTAAAAAAAAAGGTGAACGTTCTACTGTTAACTGACGTTCATATAAGTGTTTAGGTTTTCTTAAAATTTTTGCGATACGTGCAATTGTTGATTGTTTTTGCCCAATTCCAACATAAATACAATAACAAGGTTCTTTAGGTGTTAATTTATTAATATTTGCAAAGATCTCTTTTTTATTTGTTAAAAAAGTATTTCTTAAATTTTCATTTAAAAAAGCTTGATTAATAATTAAATCTAATGCGATTGCCGTTTTTCCAACTTGACGATCTCCAATAATTAATTCGCGTTGTCCCAATCCAATTGGAATCATACTATCAATTCCATTAATTCCAGTTAAAAGTGGTCGATGCACAGAACGTCGTCCAATAATTCCTGGGGCTGGTAATTCAACAGGACGTTTATATCCACGTTTACGTAACCCTATAAAATATCCACGTAATCGTGAATCTAATGGATCTTTATTAATTTCTAATACTTTTTTTGTATCATCTATAGGAGTTCCTAATGGAGAAATTACACGTCCTAATAAACCAATTCCAACTAAAACACTAACAACTCCACCTTTAGTAATAATACGATCCCCAACTTTAACTAAGCGTTCATTTCCAAAAATAACAATAGAAGTAAATTGTTCTTCAATCCCGACAATCATCCCATTGATATAATTTAAAGATTTATTTACTGTTAATGTAGCTAATCTTGCTGGTGATGGCATAAATACGGCTAATTCCCCAAAACTTGCAAAACCTAAATCACGTGCAAAGGCTACTCCATCCTTAACACGAATAACAACTCCAAAAGCAATTGGTTTTAATGTAATTTTTTTACTTTCTGGTTGTAAAATAATTTTTGAAATTAATTTTTTTTCTTGAGTATTTTTTTTTTTTTTTAAATTTGTAGAAAAATTATTTAAATGAGATATTGTTGTTACTGACATTTGAAATAAAATATTGTTTTTCATTTTGTAGCCTATATAAAGTTATATTTTTTAAGTATCACTATAATTAGAATTAAAATATATTTAGAAAGATTTGAACTTTCAACTTTTAGATTCGTAGTCTAATATTCTATCCAATTGAATTATAAATATTTTTGGAGTAAAAGGATTCGAACCTTTGCGTCTCGATATCAAAAATCGAAGCCTTACCACTTGGCCATACTCCAAAAAATACAATGTTTATTAAACTTGTAATTGTAGTGGAATTTTATGATAGGTGAAAAAAAATATTTTTTCAAGATTAGTTATAAAATTAAATTGAAATGTAAGATCTAACGGTTTTATTTTAGAATAAATTTCAAATTCTAATGGATAAAAAATATAAAATTCTTGTAATTTTGTTGAAAAATTATTAAAAGAATTATTATTATGTTTTAAACTAAAACCTTTAAATACTTCAGATCTTGGTAAAGCTAAAAATAAAGCATTTAAAAAAAAATTTAAAAAAATTTTACGAATATTTACTTTACACCCTGTAACCGCACCCTTTTTAATTTTGAATGCAAGAAAATTTTTTCTTGAAATTGTTAAAACACATTTTTGATTAGATAATAATTCTAATAAAAAAAAATACGCAATCATTTCTTTTTTTTCAAAATTAATTTCTTTAAATCCAAAATTTAATATAATATTTGTACATTTTACTGTTGTTGTTGGTATTATTATATTAAATTTTGTAAATAAATCTAATGTATAATTAAAATTAAAATCTTCTAATGTCGGTAAAAAATTATGTTTATTTTTTGTGATAAAAAACATTTTATAAAAGAGAAGACCCACATAAAATTAAAATACGTAAAAATTTTTTTTGTCGCAATTTTCTTGATACACGACCAAAAAGTCGTGTTCCTAAAATACGTTTTTTTTTATTTAAAACAATTACAGAATTAAATTTAAATTTACTTAGAGACCCATCTAAAAAACAAGTTTCTTTAGTTGTTCGTGCAATAACTGCTAAATGAACTTCTCCAACTTTAACTTTTCTAATCAACCTTAATTTTTTTATTGAAATTAGAATAAAATCTCCGTCATATGAATAAGTACGGTTAAACCCTTGTAAAGTTTTAATACACTGTACTCATCGTGCACCAGAATTATCGATTGTTTTTAATTTAGTTTGAACTTGAATCATTTTTTTTTTAATTGTAAAATAAAATACCCCTAACCGGATTTGAACCAGTAGATGTATGAATTTTGAATTCATTGTGTTTACCTTTTCACCATAAGGGTAAAAGGAGTTTTTCTAAGAATCGAATAGAATATCTCTAAAAATTTTAAAATAGGCCATAATTAATGCTAAAGCAATTGCGGATTCTGCTGCTGCAACAGTTAATATAAATAACGATAAAATTTGGCCACTAATATCATCATGGGATAACGAAACGATTATTAAATAAAAATTTATCCCATAAAACATAATTTCAATTGAAATTATTGAAATTAAAATATTTTTTATATTTAATAAAACACCACAAATTCCTAAAAAACATAAAATTAACCCGATATCTAAAAAAAAATTTAAAGTTAAAAAATTCATTTTTATTTTAAAAGATTTAAACAATTATTAAAACTTAATAAAAAATTTGCCAAACCTATTATAAAAGCTAACGAAATTGGTAAAAATATTTTTCACCCCAATCGCATTAAATGATCATATCTATATCGCGGTAACGTTCCTCGAACTAAAATAAAAAAAAATATGCAAATTAAAATTTTTATTGCAAATCAAATAATTCCAGGTACCATAATAAAAGGTCAACTAAAACTTATAGGTAACCAACCGCCTAAAAATAAAATTACAGTTAAACTGCACATTAAAATAATATTACTATATTCTGCCAAAAAAAATAAAGCAAAACTCATCGCAGAATATTCCACATTATACCCAGATACTAATTCTGCCTCAGCTTCAGGTAAATCGAATGGATGTCTATTTGTTTCAGCTAATGCACAAATAAAAAAAATTATAAACATTGGAAATAATGGAATACAAAATCAAATATATGTTTGTGCATTAACAATTTCATTTAAATTTAACGTTCCTGTTAATAAAATTACCGAAATAATTGTAACACCCATTGAAACTTCATAAGAAATCATTTGCGCTGCTGATCGCAAAGCCCCTAAAAAAGCATACTTTGAATTACTTGCCCACCCTGCCATAATAACCGAATGTACACTTAAAGACGAAATTGTAAAAACATATAATAATCCTATATTTAAATTAGAAAGTGCAAACCCATTTCCAAATGGAATTACAGTTCAGTTTGATAAAGCTAACGCAAATGTAAAAACAGGTGCTAAAATAAAAATAATAATATTTGAACTTTTTGGTAATATAGTTTCTTTTAAAAAAAGTTTTAATCCATCTGTTAAAGGTTGTAATAATCCAAAAAATCCTATGATATTTGGCCCTTGTCGCCGTTGAATCGCAGCTAAAACTTGACGTTCAATTAAAGTAAAATAAGCAACTGCAATTAATAAAGGTAATATTAAAGAAATAAAGTAAATACTAATTTTAACAATAAACAACATAAAATTAAAAAAAATTTAAATTATTTTTTAAAAATAGGGTACATTCGGCCATAATTGTAGAATTTTTACTAATTGTATCCGTCATATAAAATTTTTTTAAAAATACCCTATTCATAGATAAATAAACTTTATGAGGCATTTCCATAAAATTTAAAAAATTAAAAGAAAAAGCTACACGAGTTTTTTTTACACATGTTAAAAAAGGTAAGTCAATTAACAACCATTTTAATGTTATTGTATTTGTAAAAGAATTTTTACACATTTTTATTAAAAGTTTAAAAAAATCGTCACTATTTCGACTAGAATTTGCAGGCGTTAATATTTGTAAACTTTTTTGGATTTGACCTTCACTATTAATTACCAACCCTTCTCGTTCAAAAAAACTATTATTTGGTAATTGATATTCAATCGAATTTGAATAGTTATTTAAATGACTTGTTATCGAACAAAAAATTTTTATATTTTTAAAAAACGTATCAACATTATTTAAAAATATCGTCATAAAAAAAGTATTTAAAAAATTTTTGTTTAATAATAACTTATATAAAAAACTTGTCGCATTTCAAGTAATCCCCAATTCACAAACATTAGTTTGTGTTAAATTTGTATGCATTATATTTAATCCAATAAAATTGTTTAAATTTAAAAATATTTTTTTACTTAAATATCGGAAAACATTTTGCAAACTTAAACAATCAATTCGCAAACCAATTTCAGAACCTAATAAAATTAGTGGTTTTATAGCAGCGCGTATTTTTTGACAAATTAAATGTTTCCCTTCTGTAATTAAAAATAAATTTTGGATTGAAATTCCAAGATGAAAGATTGGAAAATTAAAATCAAAAAACGTTCCACAATATGCAATTGGAATATCTTTAATAAAAAACTGTTTTCGAATTTTTATATTTAACATTGAACTTTCTCACCGAGAATTAATTCCTACTAAAAAAATAAAGTCAACTTGGTCAATAGTTTTTAATCCGGAATTAAATTGATAAAATAAGGGTAAATCTTTATTAAAAAAATAAAAATCTTTATTAATTAAAAAATTAGAATTTCCTGTTAATTTTAAAAACTGGTAAAAAAAATAAATCTCTTCAACAGTTGAAATTGTTCCTATTACACCTAAAAATGGAAATTGAAATTTTTTCAATTCATAAGCTTTAAAAAAATTTGCAATTAAATCAAATGTTCACACATCTTGTTGTTGTTTAGTATTGGTAAGAAAATTAAAATGTTCTATTAAATAATTTCTATTAACAAAAAAACCGTCAAATGAATAACGTGTTTTATCGGAGATTCAACTTTCATTAAGATCATTATTTAATTTTGGCAAAATTTTAAGAATATAATCATTAAAAATTAAATTTTTTACCCCAAATTTTAAGCGTGGCCGTACATGCACAATAATATTACTACCAAACGCATCAGAATAATCAATTGTTTCAAATTTTTTTAACTCTCAATTTCGTGCAAGAAAAATATGTGATCGCCCAGTTAATGCACCAACCGGACATAAATCTACCAAATTACCAGATAACTCCGTTTTTAAATATTGGTTTAAATATGGTCCGATTTCCATTAATTCACCTCGACCCAAAGCCCCAAAAACTTCAATTCCTGCAAGTTCTGTTAAAAACCGAATGCATCTTGTACAATGAATACAACGTGTCATAATAGTTTTTATAATAGGGCCACATTTTTTATCCACCACCCCGCGTTTTACAATAAAAGGTCGACTACGATCTGTCCCATAAGTTATTATAAGATCTTGTAAATCACATTCTCCTCCACGATCACAAATTGGACAATCCAATGGGTGATTTAATAATAAAAACTCTAAAACAGCTTCTCGTGCTTTTTTTACTAAAGCTGTTTCCGTAAAAATTACCATCCCAGAACTAATCGGCATAGCACACGCCGCAATAGGTTTTGGTGTTTTTTCAATTTCTACTAAACACATTCGACAACTACCTGCAATAGACAATTTTTCATGAAAACAAAATCGCGGTATATTAATACCAATTATCTCGCATGCTTGTAAAATTGAGATTGGTTTTACAAATTTATACAAGATATTATTAATTGTCAGTTCAATCAGTTTTTTTTTTCTTTATAAAAAAAATATAAATAAGCCAATTCGTGTTATTAAAATATAACTTTATCTTTTTTTTTTAATTTTGTAAAAATTTTGAAAGTTATTTATTTTTTATTAAATTTTTTTAGTAGATAAAATTAAACTTTATCCTTTTTTCACCAACAGATTATTAATTTTTCTAATTACAATATACTTAATCGAACTTTAAAATTCAAAAACTTTTGAAATTTTTTTTATTAGACTTTCCCTAAAACTAAGTTTATAGTAATATATATTATTTTATTATCTTATTTATAAATTTTAAAATTAAATACAGAATGTTCTGTATTGCGTAAGTTTTGAATTATAATATCCTGCCGTTTATTTAAATTAACATCTTCAATTGTTAAAATAATTGCCCCGATCATTGCAATAAATAAAATAAACCCACAAAATAAAAAAGAAAATAAATAATCCCTAAATAACGCTTTTCCTAAAATTTCCAAATGGGTTTCACTTTTTAATATTTTAGAAAAATCAATAAATGAATGGGTCATTAAAGTTTCATTAAATGTATATTCTATAAAAATATAATCTTTTTCTAAAAAAAGTAAGATATTTAATAATAATATAAAAAGAATTAAACTTCGATAAGAAAAAAAATCTTGTATAGATTGAGAAATATTTATTATTTTAATATCCAATGTCATTACAATAAATAAAAATAGAACAGCAATTGCGCCTACATATACAATTAAAAAAATAAACGCAAAAAACTCAACATTTAAAAATAATAATAATAAACTACCTCAAAAAAAAACTAAAATTAATAACAATATTGAATGAATTGGATTTTTAATTCCAATAACAAAAATTGCACAAGTAAAACAACAACAACATAATAATAAAAAAAATAATTCCATTATTAATTTCGGGATAGTGCGATTTGAACACACGACCTCCTGTTCCCAAAACAAATGCACTAAACCTCTGTGCTATATCCCGAAAATATTTTTAATAAAAAAAAATTATTTTTAGGTTATAAATTTTATTGTTAAATGTAAACCGCTTGCAGAATTTTTAATAAAATTTATTATTAAGTTTATTTTTTGTTTATCACTCAATTTTGTCGAATTCATTGTAATGTCAAGATATTTATTAAATGTTTTTATTTCAAACTGTTCTCGAGATTTGTTATCCACATGGGGTGATCGAATAACGGTAAAACGTTCAATTTTTGTTGGTAAACTAACAAATCCTGATGATGTTAAATCTAGTTGTGTAATTTTTTTTAAAATTTTACCTATAATTGGTTGAAAATTATAATTATGAAAACTTTTAAATTTAAAAGTTATTTTAATACCTTTTGACTTTTTTAATAAATTTTGTACTAACATTAAAACTTGTCCAGAAGTGGAATTGAACCACTGACCTAAAGATTTTCAGTCTTTCGCTCTAACCAACTGAGCTACCTAAACATATATATTAATTTATAAGTTTAAAAATTTTTTGAAGATATGTTTGAAATAATTTAAAAAGAAGCAATTTTTTTTTCATTGATAAAACCTTTCGGTAAAATAATTTTTTTTTTATAAAAAATCGACACTTATTTAATAAAACAAAATAAAAATAATTATTTTTTTTTTTTAAAGAATTTGCAAAAAAAGGGAATTGAACCCTCAGCTTTGTCCTTGGCAAGAACATACTCTAGCCAATTGAGTTATTTTTGCATAAAATGCGTATATTTTTATGAAGTTTTTATTTTATGGCAAAGTTTTAGAATCCGTATTATTTCTATTTCATAAAAAGTGTTATAATTTTGAACGGATTCTATTTGACTTTT
>Ga0214172_1000623_pt1 | contig 14009 bp, 10 predicted proteins | sample TroBogEpilimnion_29_FD_153010 | JGI IMG/M metagenome (GOLD analysis project Ga0214172, IMG submission 153010) | Freshwater microbial communities from Trout Bog Lake, WI - 12JUL2007 epilimnion | ecosystem: Environmental > Aquatic > Freshwater > Lake > Epilimnion/Euphotic zone | place: Trout Bog...
TGATTGGTATTGTTTTCATAATGGCCTGCGGTACCAGACAATCAGTGGTTGTTCCAATAATAGATTGTCCAGATTTTAGTATTCAGAATTTTACGCCTATTGCCAATTATCAAACAGATAGTCTATATCATAAAATAATTTATTTGGATTATGACAATGCACTTAATGGGTTCACCATTCCTTCAGTCCAACAAATCAAAGGGGGGCTTTTTCAACTGAGTTTTCAACTGAAAAATAAAACCAGTCAAGCCACCCAATTCTATTATAAGATCTATTACCAAAATGAAAGTTATAAATTTAATGAGCTTGATTCTGCGACCCAAACAGAGCATGTTTTCGCAGAAGAAAATTTCTATGGCAGTTGGGAACAATCCGATATTGGCTTTAAACCCACAAGCAGTATAGCAGCAGACAACACCTTTCATTTAGTAACAGATTCTTTTCGCATAGTTGGTAACCCAAGAAATGAACAGCGGTATTTTAGCAAAGGCAAGAATGACCGTTGGAAGCGGAATCCCCGTGTTGGCAATTATAGTTTCTTATTGGTGGTGTCCACAAAAGATGATACGGTTCAAATACCAAAGACAATTCAACATATTGGATTGCAGAAAGGGAGTCATTTTGAAAACCCATATTTTTATTTCCTTTATGGTGCAGGTAAAAATGCAAAGGGTATAGTTGCAAGTAAATCTAATTTGGCCTTAAAGGTGGTTGCCAATCCAAACCTTGGAGCTGGCATTTACATCAATGACAATATCTTTCAAAACAAATCCTATGATAAATCCTATTTTTGTAAAACCTGTGGGCAAGACAGTTCCATTTATAAAAATGCAGCCATTCAACAGTTCATCAATTATGTTGATGCCTCATCTAAATTGTACAATATACCTGTTCTGGCAGATGTTCAAAACAACTATTCAAAAATGGATTACAATTGGAACGCTACTTTTTATACAAAAGAAGAGTTGATTCCTACGGTTATCCAAACCTCACAACACCCTTGCCAAACGGTTACTTCAGATGCTGTAAATAAGAAAATCACCTTGCGCAATCCTGCATCAAAACCAGGCGAATGGAAAAAAGAGAGTGTGGGCATCATTACCCGTCATGGATTTACTTATGGAAAGTTTAGGGTTAAAGTGAAGTTAACCGAGTTGCTGAACAAAGACAATGTCTGGAACGGAATTACCAATGCCATGTGGTTAATTACACAGGGTGGGGGAGAATGGAATTTCAGGCGAAACTGTGGCAATGAAGGGTATATGTCAACCTATTGGGGTGGCCCTAATGATAAAAGGGTGAAGGCGGTTGATTATTCAGAAGTCGATTTTGAAATATTAAAGACTCCGCCTTATTGCCCTGAGAATATTTTTCCGCCAGTTTACAAAGCCAATACGCCCAATCGAAACAAGGTTAAAAATTGGAATGTAAAATTACCCGATGATATTTTAAACACAGATGATCAGATAACAGTGGCATGTACCAATTGGGACATGGCTTGTTCTGAACCTAAAAATTATGATGCAGGTTGTCAGCCTGTCTATTACCAGAACAAGAATTTCGAAGCCCATCGGTGGGAAAGGAATTATAGGGCCTTGACCGAGAAATCTTTAGAAAAGGATGATGAATTGTTTAAGTCTGATTTTTATTATTTCGAGATTGATTGGAGGCCAACAGAAATAATATGGAGGATAGGTAAGGATTTAAAACACTTGAGAGTTGTTGGGTATATGAATGATAAAGTGACCTCAATTGCAAATAACCAAATGTTATTTATTATTACCCAAGAATTTCACAATACACAATGGTGGCCTGGTACACCTTATAAGCAAGAGAACATTCCTTTTCCTTCAAAAGATATGGTAGGAGAAATTTATGATTTTACAATTGAGTAGTATTTAGATTTAAAGGAGGATTTGAATTATTATAGAAATGCAAAATAGATGGAATCAAAATCATTGAGAAGTTTAAAAGGACCAGTATTGATTCAACTTTCTTTCCTTTTGTGTTTTTGGCTCATTTACGTGGCACTCGAAAGAGATGTCATTTACCAAAATACGATGGGTTATTTTGCGAAAAACTATGTGAATGAAGGAGGGGAGCGCAAAGAAGCCAGTGTTCCGTATAAAGTTATTCGAAACAACGACCTGATTAAATGGGATGCAGCTCATTACCATGATATCAAAGAATATGGGTATTCTCCTGAAAAAGCTGGAGGAGAAAAAATCTATGCCTTCTTTCCTTTGTTTCCGTATGTATGGCACCTGTTAAATGTTTCACCCATGAGTTGGATGGCCTTGAATTATGCCTTGTTCTCGGTTGGCTTATTGATTTTGCTTTATTATTTTTCTGAGCCTCATCAACACCTTACCAATGTATTGTTGTCATTGTCTTTACCAAGTACCATTATTTTTTTTATGCCCTATACCGAGGCATTTTTTTTCTTATGGACCACCTTGGCAATGGTAGGCGTTTTCCGCCAAAAGTACTGGTTGTACTTTATTGCCCTTTTCTTGGCTTCACTCACCCGTCCATCTTATGCCATATTAATGATGACCTTTATTTGCGTAGAATTGTTTTTCTTAGTCATTCACCGCAACTTTTTATTGCTCCTTAAGAATACTGCTTTGCGCATAGTTCCGTTATTGGTAGGTACCGCTACTGTGGCAACCATTCAGTTGTCACAAGGAAGCGGAAGTCCGTTTATGTTTTTAAAGGCGCAAAAGTATTGGGACAATGTATTGTCTGTTCCTCACCACCTGCGAGATTGGTCTCATGAAAGTTTTGGAATCAACCTAACTGTATTGATTGTGATAGTGGTACCTATGTTGCTCTATATAACAGTATTGCTATATAGGCAGTTGAAGTTGAGCCAATACCCATCCGTATTTGACTATGAACGGCCGATGGATTATTTGGTATTGGTTGCCATGGTGTACCTAATCGGAAATGCATTGTTTATTTTACTTTTCAGAGCAGGTAGTTTGCACTGTATGTTTAGGTTTACACTTTGTGCACCTTTTGTTTATTTGCTGTTGTTCAAGGCTAAAAATTATTTGCCTGTTTATTTTGAGAAGCACCGAAATGGTTTATTTGGTTTAATGACAGTTTTCTTAATGACAATTTTTTTAACATCAGACTATTTTGGCCGTTTCTCATTCGCTTATTTCGGGCTTATTTTAATGCTTTTATCTATTTTCTTCTGGGTAAACCAAAATTGGCAAAATAAAATGGCCTACCGGATAGCCTTGGTAGTTTTATTGCTCTTAAATGCCTTTTGGACCACTTATTTGTGGAATTCATACATCAATGATGGCTGGATTTTTGCCTAAACCAATGCCCAATTATTGTTTATTTTCTTGATTTATAGGTTTTTGCGAAACCTTAATGAAAATTTCTTAATAAATCATTATACAATTAATAAAAATTTATTAACTACGTATTCTAATATTTGTGGAATATTTTTGGCGAAACCTTAAACAAAAACATTCATTTTTGTAAACAACTTATTTAATATTATATGAATTTCAACTTGAAAAATTTAAGCATCCTGCAAAAGATTACTTATTTGATTGCAGCTTGGTTCCTGTTTATTTTGGCAACCTATACTTTGATTTTAACAAAAAATAGCCATACCAAACGCGATGCTTTGCTGATAGACATGGCAGGTCGCAACCGCATGTTGTCTCAACGCCTATTTGCTTTGTCAGAGGCTGCATTAAGTTATGACCAAGAAATTGCTGCAAAAGCAAAAGAAGAGTTGCGCAGCACCGTAGATATGTTTACAGAAAATGTGGTGGTCTTAAAAAATGGTGGCCATCCGCCTAAGACGGAAGCTGATGTAATGATAGACCCGGCTCCAGCTGAAATATTGCCTAAAATTATTGTGCTCGAAGACTTGGTCAATAAGCAAGCTACCTTGGTAAATAATATTTTGAACCAACCCAAATATGTTGCTCAAAAGACTGAAGCCAATGCTGACGCCAATATGATTAACAATGACATTCAGTTGTTAAACCCAGTTATTAAGGACACGCAATTGAGTTTGCAACAATCTTTATTGAAAAATCAAATTTTTGAACAAAGCCAAGAGATAGTTAAGTTGTATAAAGAGGAGGCAGAGCGCAAGAAAGCTGGTTTCTTTGCTTGGGTATTAGGCATTTTGCTCGTTAATTTGGTGGCATTGGTTTTTACCTATTATTTTATCCGCAACCATATCATCAACCCTATGCGACATGTAAGTTCAGTTGCAAAGATTTTAGCAACCGGAGATTTCTCCACCCATGTTGATGTAGAAAGCAATGATGAATTAGGTGATATTGCCAAGTCTATGAATCAGTTTATTCATAATATTACCACTGCTTCTGCTTTTGCTGATAAAATTGGTCAAAACCAGTTAGATGTGGAATACCAAACATTAGGTGAAAAAGATTTGCTGGGCAATTCATTGCTGGCTATGCGCAAGAGTCTCGCTGATTTTGCAGATAAAGAAGCAAAGCGCAATTGGATCAATGAGGGTTTGGCCAAGTTTACCGACATCATTCGTCAAACTGAAAACGCAGAAAAATTTTACAACAGTGTATTGTCAAACCTAATTAGGTATGTCAATGCTAACCAAGGATACCTGTATGTCATCAATGACGACAGTGAACATGAGCAGTTCATGGAAATAGTTGCGGTATATGCTTATGGTAAGCAGCGGTATTTAGAAGAAAAGAAAAGGATAAAATACAAGCAAGGATTGGTAGGACAGGCATGGTTTGATAAAGAGCCTTTGTATTTTACTGAGATACCTGCTGATTTTGTAAACATTACTTCAGGCATGGGTGAAGCCACCCCCCGCAGCATTTATGTTATTCCGTTGATGGTAAATGAGCATATTTATGGTATGATTGAAATGGCTTCATTTGAACCTTTAGAGGCACATAAAATGGAGTTCATCAACAAATTGTCTGAGAGTGTGGCTAGCACCATTTCATCTGTTAAAACCAATGAACGTACGCGAATCTTATTGGCCCAATCTCAAGAACAAACCGAAGAGATGCGCGCCCAAGAAGAAGAGATGCGTCAAAATATGGAAGAGATGAATGCTACTCAAGCTGAGATGACCCGCAATGAGCGTGAGATGCAGGTATTGATTAAACGCATGCAACAACAAGAGTTGCAACAAGAGGAGCAAATGAAGACCTTGGAACAGATGCAGGAGAGCCTTAAAGCAGAAAAGGAAAAGAGCCAAAAGAAAGCATTGGGCTTTAGAGAAAAAATGGAAAACCTTGACTTGCAATTAGAAAGTAAGAAAGCAGAGTTATTTGCTCAAGAAAAGCTCACTAAAGAATTACAGAACCGAATTGCTGAATTAGAAAAATATATTTAATCCAATAAAAATTAATCCCCTAAAACCCCTTACAAATGAAAGGTACAATTCACAAGAGCATCGAAAAACTCGTGATTGAGAAATTCGGCATCGACAAATGGAATGAATGTTTGGCCTCAGTTGGCCTAGACGAAGACCATGTATTTATGATCAATGATGATATTGATGAAAAGTAGACAATGGATTTATTGGGCAAAATGCCAGGCGTTTTAGGCATTACCTTTGCGCAAGTTTGTGATGCTTTCGGAGAATATTGGGTAAATGCCTATGTACCGAAAGTATATTTCGGCTATATCGAGAACTACAAATCTGCCAAAGAATTTTTGATGGGCATGGATGCCATTCACGTAACAGTAACCAAAGAGGTTCCGAATGCTCACCCTCCACGTTTTGATTATGAGCAAAAAGGCGAAAATACCTTGTTGATGACCTATAAATCAGACCGCGGTTTGGTTGATTTGTTCATTTCATTGGTAAAAGGGGTTGGTATTTACTACAAACAAGAGTTGAAAGTTACCAAACATTCAGAAAAACTGGTTGAAATTAAATTTATGTAAGCATGAAAGGGCCTAGGTGGGTCATTTTAGACCCACCTGCCCCTTTTTTAGCCAAAATTTCCGACTAATTCGGTTTATTTAGGTTTAACCGGTGAATTTGGTCTGACAAGCCTAAAATAAATATCGTTTGGTTAATACGACCAATGAAGATTGTAGTTAAATTAGCGCCTAATAAATGACCAAAAATATTATGGCCGGAAAAGAAAATTGCATACTCGTACCTACAGATTTTGAAGAACAGAGTTTAATTACGCTGAGTCAATGTTACAATCTTGCAAGGTTTACGAAGTCAACCATATACCTCATGCATGTATTTGAAAAAGTAGAGGATAAAAGCAATGCTACCCAGCAGTTAGAAAACTTAGCCAAAGAGACCAGAGAAAAATCTGGTCAAGAGGTGAAAACAATTTTAACAGAGGGCAATCCATTTGTTGAAATCAACAAGGCCATTGAAAACCTAAATCCAGTATTGGTATTTATTGGATTGACATCTACCTTTTCAGCCAAAGGTGTTTTGGGTCAAAATGCTTTCAGGTTAGTAAGAGAATCTGAAGCACCTGTTATTACCATTCGAGGCAAAGTTCACAGAGATGGTTGCAAAACCATTTTATTGCCCTTAGACCTTACAAAAGAAACCCGCGAAAAAGTTGGCAAGGCCATAGAATTTGCCAAATACTACGGAGCTAAAATTCAAGTTTTGTCGGTATTGAATAAAAGCCAAGAAGTTTACGAAAATAAACTATTGGCATACTCTAACCAGGTGAAGCGTTTTATTCAAGAGAAAGGCGTTGAGTGCGGCAATAAGACCTTGCGCGGTAAAAACATCGTAGAAATGATTAACGGCTATGCCAAAGAGGTGGATGCTGATTTGATCATGATCATGTCAAAGGCAGAATTAAACTTAAAGGAATATTTTATTGGTACCACTGCACAACAGTTGATTGGCACTTCTGAAATACCTGTGTTAAGCATAAGACCCATGGTTCGCAAGGATACTACTGCGTTCGCCACACCCTTTTAACTCAGCTTTAGCCTATGCGCATATTCAGTAGCCTTGTAACAGGATTATTCTTGTCAATGGTTTTAAATTTGCATGCGCAAATGGCACCAGTTGGTCAATGGAAAAATCACTCAGCCTATTCACAGGCACAACAAGTGGTTCACACCAAGGATAAAATTTATTGTGTTACTACAGGTGCTTTGTTTGCTGTAAACCTTAACGATAACAGTTACGAAACACTATCCAAAGTCAATGGCTTGTCTGATGTGGGTGTAACCGGTATCAATTACGATTCTGTTTCAAATACTTTAATTGTTTCTTACCAAGATGCCAATATTGACATCATTCAGAATGGGGTCATTTCTAATTTACCCGATATAAAGATTCAGCCCATCAATGGTTCAAAGAAGATTAATGACATCTATTTTCAGTCACCTTTGGCCTATATTGCCTGTGGCTTTGGTATTGTTGTGGTAGACATTCAAAAGTTGCAGACCAATGAAACCTATTATATAGGCCCAGGAGGAGTTGCAGAAAATGTACGGTCCATTGTAAGTGATGGACAAAGCCTATATGCCGGCACTGACCAAGGTGTTTTTGTAGCCCCACTCAATAGTCCTAATTTAAATGACTTCAATTCTTGGACCAAGCAATCGGGTTTACCAACAGGAATAACTTATGCCAGTTTTAATACCTTGGCTTATTTTAATGGATATGTTTATGCCAACTTCTCGGCTAATATTTCATCTAACCTCTGGCAACAAGACGTAGTTTATAAATTTGATGGCAATAGTTGGAGTGCCACCAATATTGCCAATGATAACTTTAGAAAATTACATGTATTTAACGGAAACCTTGTCACTGTTGGTCAATACAGTGTTAACATTTACGGCACCAACGATGCCATAGTTCCAAATACCAGTAATTATGCTACCTACGGTTGGGTAAATGCTGCCCCCGAGGATGCTTATTTGGATCCTCAATTCACCGCCTGGATAGCAGACCGTAATTTTGGTTTAATTAAGATGGCTGCCAATGGTATTACAGGAGAAATTCATAATCCCAATGGACCTAAGACTCCCAATGTTTTCAGTATGAATTCCTCAGGCGGTTATGTTTATTCTGTGCCAGGCGGGTTGCAAACTTACAATATAGATGGTTTCATGTCTTATTTTAATAACCAATGGCAGACAGCTTATGGCAAGCAAAACAATTTAAATCCACCCATAAACATGGATACCATCCATGATTTGATTTGTGTGGTGGCCGACCCCTTTAACCCTGCCCATGCCTATGCTGGTTCTGATGAACATGGGGTACTTGAATTTATGAATGGTCAATTTGTTAAATTGTATAACCCTTCAAATACAGGAGGCGTATTGCGTTCGCAACAAGTGGTATCAGGTTATTACCGCACCGAGGCAACAGGTGTTGACATGGATTCATTAGGAAACCTCTATATTGCCAATGGACAAACCAAGACCCCAATAGTGGTATTGCGACCGGGAGGAATTTGGCAAGGGCTAGATTTTTCAAATATTATTAATTATCCGATCACAGGCCAATTAATGGTAAGTAAATTGAGCAATCAAGTTTGGATCAATTTGACCAAGAGCAATAGTATTTTGACCTATAATATATCTCAATCAAATGGGGGTGTGTTTACCCCTCCCTCAACAGCTAATGCTAAGATATTAACCCCAGGTGTTGGAAGGGGAAATCTGCCAGGAAATTCAGTAACCTGTTTTACTGAGGATAAGAATGGTGCAATTTGGGTAGGTACAGACCAAGGCATTACCATTTTTAACAACCCTGCCGCAATTTATAATGGAGGTAATTTTGATGCGCAGCAACCAGTTGTTACTCAAAATGGATACAATCAATACCTCATTCAAGGTGAGCAGGTCAATGCCATTGCAGTGGATGGAGCCAATCGCAAATGGGTAGCAACAGCAACTACGGGGGTTTATCTTTTATCTTCAGATGGAACCTCACTTGTTCATCATTTTTCAGCCGATAATAGTCCATTGATTTCAAACAACGTATTGGCAGTTACCATCAATGGCAAAACAGGCGAAGTCTTTTTTGGTACCGACCATGGTATTATTTCGTATCGGGGCAATGCTACTGAAGGAGGTTCGGGTTTCGGAAAAATATATGCTTTTCCTAATCCTGTCAAACATGATTACCATGGGCCTATTTCAATCACGGGCTTGGCTGCCAATAGTGACGTAAAGATTACAGACCTCGTTGGTAACCTCGTTTACCATACAACTGCTTTAGGAGGTCAAGCTACATGGAATGGTACCAATTTTAATGCAGAGCGTGTACAGACAGGTATCTACTTGGTCTTCTGTACAGCACCTGATGGCTCTAAAACAGAGGTGACTAAGATTTTATTTATCAATTAAAGTATTGTCGAACTATGTTTTTAAAAGCCCTTGAATTATTTGAATTTGAACGCTCAAAATTTAAAATGCATATTGGTTTAAAGCATACCCTATTTATTTACCTGTTTTTTATCGTACTGCCTTCTGCCTTTCATACTTTATCAGCTCAAGACAACGATGCATACGTTGGCCCAGACCCTCGTAATGCAAAATCCAATAAAGCAGGTTTGCCTAATCCACTTGTATCACCCTTGCACAGTATCTGGACCAATCAAGTTGGCGATGCTTATTCTGAAGGATTTTGTATTTGCAATAGCCCTGAGCACATCACCTATACCGGTGGAGACCGTTTGATCAAAATGGATGAGTCGGGCAAACAAATGTGGATGAAGACTTGGCCAACAGAACTGGGGTTGCGCATTGAAGGCATAGGGGCAGATTTCAATAACAATGTTTATTGTGCAGGACATTTTAATGGCAGCATTTTAAAGCTCGACAGCCTTACCTTAAAAGGAAGAGGAACAAGCAGTGGGTTTATAGTCAAGTATTCACCAGCTGGAAAAATAATTTGGGCCATGGTCATCGCCTCTGATGTAAAGGTAACTGCCAAGGCACTTGCCCTTGCGCCCAAGGGAGCGGTTTATATAGCCGGACAGTTTACAGGTAAGACATTGAAAATAGGGGAGGGGAGTAACCCCAATTCAACCGCCCAAGGTAGAGGTGGTTCTGATATTTTTATTTTAAAAGTCGATCCACTTGGGCATACCCAATGGTTGAAGACCTATGGTTCAAAGGGCGATGAAGAAGCTACAGCCATCACAACTGATATTGAAAATAGAGTATACATTGCCGGAACTTTCTCTGGCCCGAAATTAGGCTTTGGTCAAGACAGTTTGCAAAAGCCCCATCCTATGGACAAATCCACCCAGTTCTTTTTGTTGAAGTTAGACAAGATGGGAGGACAGCTATGGGCTACCACTCAATCAGAATTGCCACAGTCATCTGTTAGGGCGTTGATAACTGATACCATGTCAAATGTTTATATGTTGGGTCAGTACGTGCCAGATGGAGACCGTGAGTTGCAAAATTATTTGGTACGCATCAACGACCAAGGTAAGATGGAATGGGCCAAGAAAGTAAGGCCAAGACAAGAGGCAGATGTTCAGGCGATGGTATTCAGCAAACGCGGAGGGGTTGTGGTTACAGGTACTTACCAAGACACCACTTATGCAGGAGGTCGGGTAGCCACCTTTGTCGCTGGATACGATGTGAAAGGAACAGCCACTTGGATCAGCACCTTGGGTGTAGAAACCCAATGGCAGGCCAAGAGCATAGCTGCAGACAATGCCGGTTGTGTTTATTTATGTGGCAATGCCTTCGAAAGCCAACATCCTTATTTCTCCACTCGATTGGGGATACCCAACTCCATCGGTAATATAGGACATAGCAGGTCACAACGCACAGGTGGAGGATTTGAAAAAGGGGAATATTGAGTTGGAATATGAAACTTCGAAAATTCCTGTTTTTATTACTCCTTTTGGGTGTCTTCCTTTTTATAAATAAATTCTAGGTATTTCATACTAGATTTTCCTTAAGGGTTTAAGATAGATTTGTAGGTAATCTTAGATCGTTTTGAAGTTTTTGGATATTTTGATGGAAGTTGGCAATCTTTCAAAAGGAGGACAAATTATGATGCATTTTTAATTCGACTAAAGAATTAATTTTATATTTTTATATGACTATGAAAAAAAGCAATGAAACTCTACGTGTTTCTAATGTTGTGAAAAACCATCGCCGAATTCAAATTGACAAGAGTTTGGATGCTTATAGTAAATTAATTTTGTTTAAGAGAAAATTAGAAAAGGCGAATAGAATTTTGTCGAATTCTGTTTTACCAAGTTAATTTTCTAGCGTTTCATTTTATAGTTTACCCATGTCCCTAAAATTTACCCTCATTCGTTCTTCTGAACTACAAACTGCTCAATGGGCCGGAGGTACAACCACTCAATTGCATATCTTTCCAGCTAATGCAACCTATAAGGCATTTGACTTCGATTACCGTATTAGTTTTGCTACTGTTGAAACGCCAACCTCTACTTTCACCTTCATGCCTGGTGTTACCCGTCACCTAATGGTGATGAAGGGTACGTTAGACCTTACACATACCGGACGGCATGAGCAACACCTTGAACCTTTCGTACCCTATACTTTTGATGGAGAATGGCCTACTACAGCAGTTGGCAAGGTAACTGATTTTAACTTGATGACCAGGGGAGAGTTTACTGGACAGGCTGGGGCATTGATTTTAGAAAATAACAATTTGAAAGTTACCGTAGATCAGCAATTTTACCTACCAGATAATTTTGCTTGTGCAGGGTTTTATTTATTTGAAGGCTCTGCAATAATTAGAACAGCTGCTGCAGGCAATTCTTTTGAGCTCCAGGCTGGAGACTTTCTTTTGGTTGAGCCAGATGGAAAGGCCCATCAGTTGATTCTAACCACCCATGATAAAATGGCAAAGTTTGCCACCGCCGTGGTTTTGAAACATTAGTTAGGGAATTAATAATCAAATTTTTAGGTATTTAATACTATATCCGGTTTTTGACAATTTATTAGGTTTGAACTTAATTGTCAATATAATTGGAGTGGATGGTATGAAGTGCTATTTATTTATCGATGAGAGTGGGGATCCATTCTTTTTTGGAAATCGAAATAAATTGTTGTATGGTACTGATGGTTTTCAACCTTACCTGATTATAGGTTTAATTCAAACAAAGGATAGAAAGGTATTAAGAAAAGCTGTTGTCTCATTTGTTGAAAGTATTTTGGCAGATAGTATGTATAATTCTATTCCCTCGGTGTGTAATAAGAAAGGATGGTTTGTACATGCGCGATCCGATGAAAGTTGTTCCAAGTATTGAAATGCTTGAATTAAGCATCATCGACTATTTAATTTGGGCTGTACAACGTAAATTGTTGAAAGGGGAAGGAAGATACTTTGAAGCCTTAAAGAATAAGTATATAAGTGTACTTAATCTTTACGAACTGAGCTAATAAAATTAAAAAAGCTAAAAAATCTAAACGCCCCCGTGCCAATACTGGCATCACCCATCATGGGATGAGATTTGTAAGCGTCAGACTTAATAGCCTTGCAAATTTAGGAATTAAATCAATCCCTTCCAACCCTAAGACCCGTTAAAATCAACAACCAGTAATAATCAATACTGCTGCCCGTTCAAAAAGATATTAAACTCATTCATCTCAGTCTTATACATCACCACATTCTTAGTGAGCCTGTATTTAGAGATGATGATTTCAGAGGCATTGTTGGTTACCCCATCTGAAAAAACCTTTAAGTAACCATAACTGTCTAGGTAAGCTACGGTATTAAAGTCGAACTGGTAACTGGTAGGGGTAGAACTCTCCAGTTTAAAAAGTTGACCTTTGTAAAAAACATTAAACCCAACATTGTCCACACCAAACGGAACCACATTGTCTTTTACATTGAAGTAATCCGGAGCGTAAGTAAAAACAGTCATCAAATTTCCTTTGTAAAAAATTTTAAAATTATTGAGGGCATCTACATAAGCAATAATGCCATCACCCACCTTAAAAGATTTAGGCGCTTGGGTTTCTAATGTGGCTACCTGACCATCATAAAATACTTTAAAACTCATACTGTACAAATCCATAAAAGCAACGGTACTGGTTCCTGCAGCATAGGTTCCCGGGTGGTCGGTACCTAGGTCATATACTTGGTTATGGTAATAGGTTTTTAATTTTCCATCAGTTGACCGGTAAACCAATAAGTTATCACCAGCAATCGTACTGTTTCGGATGCTGGTATCTACCACATCAGGTAATGGCTTAATTTCACCATTGCAATACACATTGTATTGGGTTGCGTTGTCATCGTAGCAGCCAATGATACTGTCACCTATGGCATAGTTTCCTGTCCAGCCTGGCATACGTGTTACTTTACCATTGTCTAAAACATACAACATGCGGTTATTGTAAAATGCTCCATAATTATCGGTATTGGTAAAAAAGGCAGGGGCATAGTCAGTCAGGTCAATCTTTTCTCCATGGTAATAGGCTTTCAGATTATCGGCATTGTCAACATACATTATCGAATTACCGCCTACCTTATTTTGTTTGATAGGCATGGTCTCCCACTGAATGCGGTTGCCATTTTCGAAAATATAGAAGTACCCTCGGTAATCGGTATAGGCGCCAAGGTTTTGGGCCGATAAAATATTTGCGTAACTGTATAAAATCGAAAAAATGGCTCCAAAAATGGCAAAAAGTGGTACTTTATTCTTCATAGCTGCTCTTTTGTTTTTCTAATTCTAAGCACTAACCTACAAATTTTCTTACTTAGTACCAAGTGCTTGATATTTAGTGCTTTAAATTGACTCGAATGGCCTAGGTTGTATATTTTAATACCTATGCTTCATCTTATATTATCTTTTTTGTTGAAATAAGACTGATTAAAAGGTATTATTTTTACATTTGTAGTCAAATACCTTTCATTATGGGTCTAATTAACTTAAGTACTGAACAAATTATTGACCGGTTAAAACAAGAAAATAGTTGGTGGTCGGTAGGTAAAATTGATGAGGATTACGACCAAATGCAACGAAGACTTTATTTTGATCTGTTCTTTCCATTGGTAGAAGATATCCGAA
>Ga0214172_1000625_pt1 | contig 13958 bp, 16 predicted proteins | sample TroBogEpilimnion_29_FD_153010 | JGI IMG/M metagenome (GOLD analysis project Ga0214172, IMG submission 153010) | Freshwater microbial communities from Trout Bog Lake, WI - 12JUL2007 epilimnion | ecosystem: Environmental > Aquatic > Freshwater > Lake > Epilimnion/Euphotic zone | place: Trout Bog...
CCGTCTAGTGTTCCGCCTTATTATGCCACAACTATAGGGGTGTGACTACCCCTGTAGCGCGGCGATTTCGTCTGCTGTTAGGCCTAGTTTAGCTAACTTAGCTTGAGCTGAAGCCAAAGCGTCTGCCTTTGCAGCATCTGCGGCAGCTTGGTCGGCTTGTTGTTTAGCCCACTCTGCTGCGCGAGCATCAAGGTCGTCTTTTTCAGCTTGAGTCATCTCACGTACTGTATGAGTCCCCGCGCTTACGTCCACCTCGGTAATCATATACTTAGGGTCTGTTGTCATTTTATACTCCTTTTCTTAGGATACCGTACAGGTCTATTGAGGTTCCGGCGGCAAAACCACCAGCATCATTTTGCCATGCAATCGCGGTTATAGGGTTTGTTGAGTTGTACCTACCAGCCACTCTATAAGTGTATTGGTTAGTACCGTTAGTAGTACTTCCGCTACTAAAAATAAATTGTTTAGCAAAGTTACTTGTATAGTTTGGTATATACATGGTTGCTGATGTAAATGTGTTAGCTGGACTACCGCCGCCGTTTAATAAAGAAAGAACAGAGGGGAACGTGGCTCCCTCATAGTTAGCGGTTGTACTTCCCGCGTACCCCCAAAGTCGAGTAGCGGTGTTTAAGTTACTTCCATCATTATTAAACCATTGCCATAGATTTTGAACGTTGTTTGAACCCGTGTAGCAACGAAATTGTGCAATAAGCATAAGGTCTGTGAACTGTTGTGGGATGTTAGCAAGCCCTAAGTTGCCCGTGTTACCAGAGGTAATCGTATAAGAAGCAAGAGGTTCAAGGAATACACTCATGGTGCGCTCACTCCGTAGGTGCTAGAACTTGTAATTCCATAGAGGGTGGCTACAGCATTTGCCGCATCACCTGCACTAGCCGTGCCAAACTGAATGGATGTTATCGCCGAGGTTCCTGTCCAATACCCAGTGGTATGACCAGTTGACCCTGTGCTTGATGTATCAAAACCCCACAGCGCTTTAATGCTTTTTGTTTTAGTAGTGCTTGTGTAGTTGTAAATATCAACGATAGCTCCACCAAAAAAGTTTGATGCAACCGTGGCTCCAGGCATAAGTCCTAAATTCATGTATCCACCGTTTGATGAGTTGGTTGTCGAAGAGCCGTTATAGTTATTGTAAGAAAATGTGTAGTAATAAGGTCCAGTGGTATCAGCATTAAACCTTAAAAAGAATGTGTCTGTAGCAGTAGCGTTTGTACTTCTTCCTTGATACCTAATTTGTAAATGTGTAAAATTCTGCGGGATGTTAGTAAAAGTAGTTAAGCCCGTAACAGAAACCATTTGAGAAAGCACTACCATCATTGTTTTGGTCCCCTGATTCCGTATACAGCCTGTACAGATGTTGAACTCCATACAAAATTGCCGTTATAGGTACTAATGTTAAAACCAGTAATAGCTCCTAAAGTTTGAACTGTACCAGAGCCAATATAACTTACTCCTGTACTTGAATCCCCTTTGTCAACGGCACTCTCAACTAACACTGTTTTGTAGTTTGTTGTGCTTGCGTAGTTTAGTACGTGAATGATAATAGAAAACGGTTGGTTGATAGCAACAGCTTGCGGGTTTAAATTAATTAAACCGCCCGTGTAGTTTCCGTATGTTTGTACGGAACTGCTCCAGCTGTACAACCCATTGTTTGAAAGTGGACTGCCAGTCAAAGCTATGTTGTTTACCGTCCAGTTGTCTGCGTTTATTGCTGCGTTACCTGTAGGTCCTGTGTAAAAACCATTCGTAACAATCATAAGGTCTTGGTAACCCAGAGGAATATTATTAAAGTTAGTTACAGCAGAACTACCACCCTGTTGAGCCCACCATAGTGGAACTATAGAACCTTTGGTTGCTCCTGCTGCTGAGGCTGCGGGAATTGGCATTTAAACCTCCTACGCAGTGATATCGCCAACAAGGAGCCAGTTATCTGTTCCTCCTGGGCGCTTGATAAGAGTTGCAAACGACCATTGAGCACGTGTTTTAGCACCCGGTGTATAGTTCAATGTTACACCAGAAGTAGGAGATACTGTAACTTGGCCACCGCCTGTTTGTACTATTTGAATCTGTGCTCCGATAGGGAAAGCAACTGAAGAGTTTAATGGGATTGTTAGTGTGATAGCGGAGCCGTTGGAAAGCTCTACAATACCGCCGTCATCTGATAAAGCCAGAGTGTACGAGGTTCCAGATTGCTGGTTTGTAGAAAGATGGTAGACCGCGTTACCTGTAACAGCCAACGAGGTTAGCGTGCCTACAGATGTAAGCGAAGACGAGAGTACGCTAGATGATAAAGTATTTCCTGAAAGCTGAGAAGCAGGGAAAGAGCCAAGAACATAGGATAAAGAGTTCCACGCGGTGGTTCCGTTACCTACTTTTCCTTTATTGGTGTCGGTCTCATATCCGAACTCACCAGATGCAAGGATAGGGTTTGCGGAAGCCCAAAGAGCCGCTGTACCACGGCGGAACTGAAGTATTGTTTGAGCTGCCATTATGGGGTTCCTCCATCAAGAGATTGAATTACGTTACTGCTGGTTGTTGCTGGGTTTCCGCCATCAATCTGTGCCGTTGAGTCAGGCTCTCCCCCGTCAATACCTCCTGTAAGGAGGCGGGCTACTGTCTGGGCTCTGGTCATTCTGCTATTTTACCTTCATAGGGCGTGGCGGTCTGTGCAAGCTCCTGTTGCGCGTCCCAAACAGATTTAAACATAACCGTAGAACTGCCGTCACCGTTGTCAATAATGACGTGGTCTACCTCAGAGCCGTCAATTCCAGTTGTTGTAAGTAATTTTACATTATCAGGTAAAGATGCCATGTTTTCCTCTATCTAACTTCCGCGCTGAAGCCTAAATACCAAGCAGTGGAACTCTGATTAATCATTCTATAGAAAGCGCTCGGTGTTATTCCGCCACCGCTTACTCCGACGTTAAGACTGCTTATCTCAGCATCAGCAATGTCAAACACGACAGAGGTTACTGGGTAGAACGTAGGGGCAACGTTGTTTGAGTTACCGTATAACGTAATACCAGAGTAAGAAGTTGGGATATCAATCGAAGAAGGGGTAGCACGCATAGGAACTGGGTGCTGTACCTGAATCCACGCGGAACCGGTACCAGCACCTTGACCCCAACCAAAGTTAGTGTATAGACCTCCAGAAGAGGTGTGGCGATGGTAGTACCTTTGACATAATAGAAGGTCTGTACCGTAAGCACCGCCTGCTCTAGAAAAAGAGGTTGCCTGTGTACCAACTTCTAATTGAAATCCGGTGTAATTTGTGCTTGACGCCGTAGTCGCATCTCGCACTGGGTGAAGGATTAAACCGTTAGTTGCTGCCGTAGAACTTACAACAAAGGTATAACTGTAGCGTTGCCAAGAACCTGAGAAAGAACCCGCAGCAGCAAGGGTAGTTCCTCCAAGATTGGTTACGCTTCCGTTAAATCCATTTACAGATGTAGGGACTTGTTGTTCAAAATATAAAGACGCGTTTCCGCTAATATTCTTAGCCCAGACAGAAAACGTTACTGTTTTTCCTGCAATAAACACCGCTTCTTCAGCAGGAATATAAATATCTGCTCTAGGGTAGTTAAAACCAGTGTTTGCTATGTTAATAGAGTAAGCAAATCCTTGACCCGACGGGACGTCTGTTGACCGAGAGACGGATGTGTAATCTTGAACCCAGATTCTGTCGGCAGTCCATCCACCTGTAGGTGAGCCACTACTAAACGAGGTACCCCTCTGCCACCAGTCGCAGGCACCGTTCAGAATAAAATTTTTGCCCGCAGCCATGTACGTTTGCCATGCAATACCTGTAGTTGCAGTTGAACTGGCGACTGGGATAGTTCCATCATTAGTAGAACCTCCAGTGACCAAAGCTGTTCCTGGAGTTACCCACGCCATACCTGTTGGCTGTGTGTTGTCTACATGGAGAATTGTGTTGTTAGAGCCAATACCTTGGCGAGTAACGACCCCTGCACCTGTAGCAACAATCATGTCGCCAGCGGCAGTTACTGTGGTATTAGGAATAACCCCAGGCACATCCCCAGTACCGTGGGTGTGAGGACCAGTTCCAATAGGAACCCACTGTTGATTAAAAGCGTCCCAGATGTACGCAGGGTTGTTAGTGTTAGAGAACGTAGTCATTAGACACCCCACTTAGCATAGATATAGTTTTCTACAGTAGTAAGGTCATTTGTAGAAAGAGGGTTGTTAAACATAATGATTTCGCCAATAATAGACGAACCAGGGTAGCCAGATTCTTGATAACCAATGGCGTTTGTTGGACTAGAGTACCCAGAACCTAACGCCTGTGTTCCTGAGCCATCCGCAGTTCTGGATTGACGGTACACATATGCTCCTGTAGAAGGGATATATGAGGCGTTAATTTGATATGCACGACTTGTTGTGTACCCGCTGTAAGAGCCAGAACTAAACCAGTAGCGGCTTGTATTTAACCAGCTTTGAGTAAAACCACTTCCTGAAGCACCTGGAAGAGTGTATGCGAGGATTCCTGGGTCCCCTGTACCACCAATTAGACCGTTGTCGTGGGTGGGTGCACCCGACTTAGGCTGTACAACAACAAACCAGTGGGCGTTGGTACTGGAGTATGTTATTGGGTTAGCAATAGAAAAGTAGTTACCGCCGGCGATGCTGGCAGCGGAAAGTCCGTTTATTTGAGCAGAAAGAAGAGGTATTGTTCCTGAAACGGTTAATACTCTGCTGCTTCCGCTAAGGTCAGTGGCAGCTGTTACGTTAGAACCGCTTAGAGTTAGATAAGCATTGTTGGAGAAATCATACCAATTGGTAAAGCTCGCTGAACTGACAGAGGCAAGAGGGTTATATGTCAAGGAGTTTGAAGGAACGCTGCTTCCGCTGTTACCAAAAGGTCCTGTTGCGGTAACTGTGAATGTATAAGAACTTCCTACTGTAAGACCAGAGATAACAAGAGGCGAGGACGAGCCAGTAGCAGTTTTTCCAGTGCTTGATGTAACGGTGTAACTTGTAGCACCAGGTGATGCTGAGAAGGCGATAGAAGCGCCCGCATAAGTATTTGTAGCAACCACGTTATAAGGGGCTTGTTGACCTGTAGAGTAGACCTGCCAACCTGAGGCTTGATACAGCATCATGGCTCCAATAGTGGTGTCATAGTAGTCTTGACCAATAAAAGGGCTAGCTGGTCGAGAAGATGTAGGTCCAATACTATGACCAGAGTTGGATAAATCACGCGCTCTTGTCATTATCAGCCTTCCATCTTAAATAATCTTGATACATCCCGTTGTTATCATCTAATGGAATAAACCAAACAACACCATCAGCGGTAGTTGCTTTAATTGATTTAACTCCAAACACATCTTCTAGTTCTTCGTAGGTCATTTAAATCTCCGCGCTTGCTGCATAGTGCAGGTGGTAAGCTAACCCAGATGAGCCGCCGCTTAAAGTAAAATAACCAATTCCATATCCGCCGTTTGCACCAACACTTGTTACTTGAACGTCATTACTACTATTGGCTTGGCGCACATAACCAGTAGTAGTGTTATAGGGATTGTATACAGTAACAGACGGAGTAGCTCTCATAGGAACTGGGAACTGATGACCAATCATAATGCTGTTTCCAGCGTATATGTGAACCTGACCAGGAGAGTAGTTGTTCTGTGGGGCAACTCCTTCTGGGAATGATGTTTGGAAGTAACGTTGACAAGCTTGTTTCTCTTGACCCACCGTTCCAGCGGCGCGGGTAAACGGAGTGACTACTGTTCCTACTTCTAACTGCATGCCTGTAACGTCTATATATGTGTTAGTTCCTGCTGCTTGAGACCAAGACAACTCAATCTCAAATAAGTTGGCTCCATTAGTAGCTGTAATGGAAGTGATTGGTAGCGTTAGGCTAACTCGGGTAAATGTAGAACTATTAAACGTTGCAGCAGGATATGAGGTGTTCACTGCATCGGATGTAGCGCTAAACTTAGAAACTCGCGTAGACAAGTTTAAGTTTGGCGCCGCTGTTACCCCGCTGCCTAATCGAATATACATACTTAGCGTCACTGACTGACCTACGTAGTTAAGCGCACCTTCTATACAATAGATATGAATAACTCGGTCTAAGGTGCTGCCAGCGGTTCTATTGTTTCGAAGGGCATACCTGACTCCTGCAGGCGCCCCGTCAGCAATACCATTTACAGAAATTTGTGATGCTGTTACCGTAGCTGTGTCCGAATAACTAATCCAACGGTCAGCTGTGTAGTAGCCGTATGCCCCAGTAAATGTGGCTGAAGTACCATACTGCCACCAGTCGAACCCACCATTAATTATCAGATTTTTTCCTGCAGTTTGATAATTAGAGAAGTTAGCTGAACCAGATACCCCGAGGGTTCCAGAAACTGTTGTGTTTCCCCCAAGAGTGTTGGCACCAGTTGTTGTCAACGACCCGCCAAAAGAAGCAGAACCCGCTGCGGTTAGATTTCCGCTGGCATCTACTTTTGCGATAACAGTGTTGGAACTGTTTACCACATCCAGCATGTCAACTGACTGAGATGTGATTCCTTGAATAGTAAGGGGAACTGTCGTTGTGGACGACGCGGTAATTATGTCTCCGCCGGTCTTATTTAGATATTTTGCATCAGACTGTGCTTGCGTGTAAGCCCCAGCAATCCCGTTAATGATGACGTTAAATATCTCTACAACATCGCCGATTTGAGTTGCCGAGGCTAAGGTTATTGATGTTCCAGTTACTGCCGTGTAATCCAAACCACGTGTAATTAAAACACCGTTAACAAATACTTCTTCATACCCGGGGGTATATGAAAGAATATTTCCATTATCATCTGAGCCCGTTATGACTGTAATGCTTGACAATTGTTGTTGACGCCAACGAACTAACTGAGCTCCCGTAACAGAACCAGCACTGTTTACCCAAATAGTTCCAGCCGCTGGGCTTGTAGGGGCCGTGGCTGAGAGTACCCCTGAACCGCCTGTACCACTGCCTCCGCTTAACCCAGAACCAGCTTTAATAGTTCCGTCTACAGTGAGATTGGTAAGAATCTCCTTGGGTTCGGAGTAGTTGTAGTTCTCTTTATTAAGAGCCACTGCTCCTCCTCCTTATGCTTGGGCTTCAGTCCAGGCTACGCGGCCGAGTACCTGTACGGCACCACTACCGACGTTTGTTACCACAAGAGTAAGGACGTCTGGGCCATCTGGGTAAATAGTTGCATTTGAGTATGCACTTGTTCCGCCACCTAGGGTTGAGTTACCTAAATCACGAACCAGTGACAAGTCCAAAGTACCTGTTGAGTTAGTGAAGAATCCAGCGGTCTTTTCACCACCAGTAATCTGTGTGGACGAGCCAATCACTCCTGCATAATCAGCAATCTGTGCAAGAGATGAGTTAGCAACACCTGCAACGTTACCGACTGCGTTAGTCCATGCGGTCTGGGTAGTTACAACTCCATTCAAAACGGCTGTGACGAGTACGTTAGCAACAGACGTTGAGGTCGAGGGGGTCGAGATGGTCAAGTCCATCGTACGAAGAACTAACTGCATACGGTTAATTAACTCACGGGCTCCAAGGCTGGCTGCCACACCGTTATCAACAGAAGGCGATACGCGTAGAGATAAAAGTGCTTTTGGCACACCAGTAAAGGTTAAAGACACGCTTGACAGCGTAACGGCTTGCGTAGCCACAATTTGAGTTGACGATGTTACAGCGGATACGAATGTATTTGCTGGAACACCTGTTCCAGTGATTAATTGGCCGGCGATGATGTTTGTGTTGGAGGCACCTAAGTTGATTGTAGTTGAGCTAGATGCAGTTCCAGTTGCTGTAGTGGTGGAGTTAACGGGTGCGATGTTAGTCGCACCAGTTTGACCATAAGTAAAGAGCAGCGATTTATCATCGTTGAACTGGCCGTCCATGACCACTGCCGTACCCCAATGCGAAACAGACGGTGCAAAAGAAGGGTATGCAAGTTCTACAGAAACGGGGGCTGTTGCGGAGTACGTAAATGACTGACCGCTAGAAGCTCCCATAGGGGCAACAGTTACTGTTGGGTTAGAGGAAGTTACTGCCTGATTCAGAGTAACAGTAGTTCCTGAGATGGAATAAATCCACGTTCCGTCAGGCACCGCGGCTCCTAGTACACGTTGACCAACTTGAAGCCCTGCTGTAGACCCAACTGTTGCTGCGTTAGAGCCTGAGCTAATTGAAAGTGTTAGAGAAGACTGTCCAGCTTGAGCGCGTGTCAAACCTGTAAATGAAGTGGACGTCGTTCCTGTGTAGTTAACGTACTCGTATGTGTTTGCGTTACGGATGCACAGTGTTCCCGATGCTGGGAAGTTAGCTGTGCTTGCTACGTTAAGTGTTGAGTCAGATGCTCCCACAGAAGATGTAATTGATGTGACCGGTGGGATAGTAGAAGTCTCATAGTGAGCAGGTAAGTTAGAAGAACGCATGTATGCGGTAGTGTTAACGTTGTTATTTTGTGCTTTGTGTACATAAATAACGTTACCCTTAGGGCCTCTAAAGCCCCAACGAATAAATCCTGCACCGTACCAGGTCCAGTCGACGTAGAACATCTGCATCTTAGTAAGGTCAAGAATATATCCCGATGGGCCTGTTCCATCCATGCGGTCAAGGTTCCACTGTGATTGAGGGACCTTTATGTCTTGAGTTACGGAGACAACCGCGTACTGAGCAGAAACTCCACGGTATGAAGGGCTGATTGTTAGTGAGGTATCAGATGCAATTTCGGTAATGCGGTACGACATACCGCGAATAACAATAAACTGACCAACAGATAATTGCTCAGAAAACGCTGTTGGGAAAGCAGACGAGGTTTGTGTAACCGTGTTAGAGCCGTTGGTTACATTTACCTTACCTGAAGCTTGGTATACAGAGTTACGCTTTACAACGTAAATCTGGTTACCGTCATACTCAAAGAAGTTTCCGTTTTGTAGGTCAAAACCGCCGAGACGGATAACCGCACCGTTCCAGTTGTTAACTGTCAAGCCGTAGTTTCCAGATGCTTGAGCCTGTGAAGGCACGCTAAGTGCTGTGTATGTGAACGTGTTATAAGAGGTGATGTTTGTAACAACAAACGTTCCGTTGTACGCGGACTGATTAGCACCGTACACAGTAATGCTAACACCTGGTTGCATATTGTGCTTCTCACGCGTTTGCACTGTAATGGTAGTGCCTGAAGCAGAGAGCGTATCAATCGTTGCGTAAGGCTTCATTAATGTTCCTGATGAGAACTGAATAGCCTTACCTGATTGGTAGTGGAAGTATCGACGTGTTTGACGAATTGCTGACTCGTAGTTTGAGTTGGCGTTAGTTGAGAATAAGACTCCACCATCAAACGCTCTGTGCAAGAACTGAGATTGCGGACGAACGTAAATAGCAGCTGAGGAGTAGGTTAATGTTCCTGATGGTGTGCTCTGCACATAGTATGAAAATGTTGAGTTAGAGGTAATAGTAACAACAGCAAATGAACCGTTAGGTGGGTTAGAACCAGTGGTTGTTACTCCCGTAACAGCTACCTCGTTACCGATAGAAAGGCCGTGAGGAACTGTTGTTGTAACAGTTACGACGTTTCCTGAGTAAGACATATTTGAGGGAGCGGAACCAATTTGAGAATTGGTGTAGAGAGTTCCAAGATAAACTGCTGTTTTATTTGGGTCAAATACAGACGTAATAGAGGTGGTGTTTACGGAACGAGCCGTGTATGTAAAGTAATTATATCCTGTGTAAGAACCGGAACCAGCTCCCGTTGTTTCAACAAGGAAGTTACCATTAGAGTTAGATAGATAAGTGTCCTGTACAGTCACAGGTGTTCCTACAGTAGGAACTGTGGTTGTTCCCGAAATGTACACGGTAACAGTACGTGAGTTACTGGCTAATTGAACGTCATAAACGCCGGCTACAGGGGCGGACGAGGCAAAAGCAAATGGTCGGTAATCAATCATTCCAAGGTTTTCCCACTTAGAAATCTGAGTACCGTATTCAAAGTCGGTATCAATAAGGTTTTGTGGTTGGGAGATACGAAGTTTGTTTGCGGCATCTAATTGGGGTTCTGCTGGGGTAAAACTTTCATCAAAGTCATCAATAGTAATTTGCAACTTGTCTGTTGCGCTCATTGTCGCTGTGTTGTAGTTGAGGACAATGGTTGTAGTCTCATTGGCTGCCGAGTCCACCGAATTGATATAACTTGTGGCAAGAAGAGAAGGGTCAGAGAAGTTATAAATAACCTTGTTACTAGTTACGTTTGTAATAAGGAGCAGGCGCTCTTCTAGGATAGCGCGAGGAATAACAACCGTACGAGTAGATGGTGTGAAGGTGTACGTTGTCTCTTTGATTATTTTTCTTGCCATTTACGCTCCTAGTAGTATTTCTTGGGCACTGAAAGGGTAATTCGGATAGTTTACAATGTTAGACCCTGCCTGAATAACACCGATAAACGTCGAACCGGCTGGTGGGGCTTCAGAAAAGGAAAGGTTCCCATTTGAATCCACCATGAAACCATCCCAAGTCATAGGCGATTGAAACGCATATCTTGGAAAGTTTACTGTTTGAATAATACCATTGATGGTAATTAATAATCGGTTAGGGTTAGTAATAGTTATTGGTACGCCTTGATAAGTTGGGGTAAAGACCGTTGTATACCCATCAAATTTGTACCGAAGGTTATCAAGCGGAGTGATTGTGTAGTCCTGCCACCCCATACCTAATGCTTGGGTGGAGTCGGCGGCAAGGATAGTCCCATCAGCGCCTACGTGAAGGGCTTGGGCTACGTTAGCCACTTGACCTACGCTGAGGTCACCTTTTGCGGTAACAAGGGCGCTAGCTCCCCCGCTAGAACTTGATGTGTTAAGGGTAGAGTAGTTGATAAGGTCAATTACATCCCCATAGGAAAGAGTGAACCCCACAAAAGTGATTGTGGCCCCGTTTACTGCGGTATAGTCCGAGCCCCTAACAAGAAGGACACCGTTGTAGTAAACCTCTTCATTACCCACCGTGTACGAAAGAGTGACTCCAGTATTAGAGCCTAGATTAGACGCTCCTGAAACCGAGGTTTCTCCGCCTACGGCAGAGTACGACCAACGAAATTGACTAGCATTTCCGATAGCAAGGTTCCACTCAGAACCGTCATATGTCCACTGGCGTCCGCCATAATAAATTGACGACCCGACTACGGGGGTGGCGGGGAATGTGATAGCCATCAGCCGATGTACTCAATCCAAGATTTAGTGTCCTCATCCCAATAACCCCAAAAAGTAGCACTAGGTTTAGGAGTAGGCGCTTCCCACACATAGGTATCTTTATTTAAAGTCCATGAAGGGTAAGGCTGTGGTTGGTAAAAAGCATCCCCTTCTGGGTCATATATGTGCCCAATCCCAGCGAAATTAAACCGCATATGTGGTTTTCCACTAGGCTCACCTGTAGGTAGGTAGTGAACCCCACCTAAACTATTGTAAGAAGTCTGTATCCATGTGCCACCAAGACCAACTACATTTGCTAAATAGTTTTGACCATCTTCTTGAAACTGGTCTTCTACTACAAGAACACGAAGAACAACATTATTTTTATCAATTTCAGCAAAGTGCGCCATTATCCACCTACTTGTGAACGAGTATAACGAACGATTACTACACCAGAACCACCTGAGGTGTTAGTCTGACCACCGCCACCACAACCGCCACCAGTGTTAGTAGCGCCATTGTTTCCCGCGTTAAAGACGTTATTGTTTACACCGTTACCGCCTCCGCCGTAACCTCCGACGTTAGGGTTTGAGCAATAAGAACCACCTCCACCGCCGCCAGCAAAGTAATACGTTCCAGAACGGTTATCTCCAACACCGCACGCGGCTCCCCACGAAGAGTAAGCAGAAGAACCTTGTCCTCCGACACCAGAGCCAGCACTTGTTCCGCTAGCGCCAGCTGCGGTGGCTCCACCACCACCACCCGTTGGGGAACATCCAAGACCAGGGTTGTTACCACCAGCAAAACCTTGTCCTGAGGTTCCCGCACCTCCTACAGGTGTTTGAGCGGCGCCTTGTTCACCAGCACCACCACCGGAGCCACCTGCGTTACCATTACCGTTAGAAACACCACCAGCTCCACCACCAACAGATGCTGTTAGGGCTCCAAATTGAGAGTTGCTACCGTTTCCAGCGCCAGTCCCCCCGCTACCTACAGTCACTGCGTATGAACTGTTTGTTAATGTTTGTGAAGTAAACCCTTGAAGACCGCCAGCGCCACCAGCGCCAGTTACAGGTCCGTTACCGCCTCCACCTGCCACAACGAGAATATCAGCTGTTAGCGAGGATACTGGAGTGCTAAACGACCCCGTTCCAGTGAAGAGTTGATAGTAGTATGTAGCATCCGATTTAAGAGTACCACCCGCACCTGTAATTAACGTAAATGTCCTATTAGTAGAGTTTTGACCAGAGTCTGTGGCAGCGACTGTAAATGTCCAGGTTCCAGCCACTGTGATTGGGCTAATAATTCCACTTGTGCTTCCTAAAGAAGCACCAGTAGGGAGTGAACCACTAACTAAAGAATAGGTAATTGAAGAGCCGGCATTGGAGGTGGTTGCTACAAGGGTTACTGTGCTGCCTGAAAAGGTGTATGGAAGGGTTGCACCTGTAGTCCATACTGGTGCAGAACCTGTTGTAAAGTAGTTAGAAAGAGTGTTAGCGTTTGAAGCTGTCGGATTCGCAACTCCTGGATTTGATACGGTCAAAGAGTAGGGTTGGGCGCTGTCAGGCATAATGTCAGGGCGCGTTAAAATAAGAGATGTTGGGCTACCGTACACAATAGATTTGGCAGAGCGAGCCACAGAGTCTGTTCCAGTAAATGTTGCAGTAATGTTGGTAGCAAAGTTCGCACCTGTAACGGTGGTGGTAGCGTTGTCATTTGGCAAAAGAGATGGTGTTGCGCTAATCAGCACTGGTCCAGCCTCTGTGTCAGACGATACTTGCGTAGTACTGTAAGTGGTGGTGTAGTTGAATGTTAGAATATCGTTAGTTGTTCCGCCAAGTACAATAATTTTATTAAAACTTTGAGTGGGGGTTATAGCTTTTGTATTTGTATACCCAGCAATAGTTCCATCAAAATGAACAAGATACACATCCATATTAGAGGCATTAAGTGCTGATGTAAATGAGTAAGAAGACGCTGGATAAGAAATAGGCAATGTGGTAACAGAATACGCGGTAGTGATTGCTACGTTAAAGGCATTACCACCAGAACTAGAAGAACCGATAACTGAAACACTCATGTGAGTTGGGCTCCAAATGCACTATAAGAAATACCTACAGATGAGTTATAAACATATATGGAATCACCAGCAGCCAAAGTGACTCCAATAGTAATAAATGCAGTTGTATTTGCTGCCACGGACGTTCCATAAGCAATGTAACTAGAATTGCTTAAAGCTCCACCGCTTGGTATCACTGCAAGGTTAAAAGTAAGACCGCCCGATGTTTGGTTGCAGACAGCAATTGTAGAGATAGTAGCGGAAGTTCCAGCGGGCACCGTGTAAAGAGTTGTACCGGTGGCTGCGGCTGGATAGGATTGACCAAGAACCTTCATAGTTGCGGTCATCTTATGCTCCCATCGTTAAAAAGCTATAGGCAATCGAGGTGGCCGCGTCAGTTCCGCCACTAGAACCTGTGCCTTGTGGGGCACCGATTTCTAACCAGTAATTACTGTAGTATACAAAAGTTTGACCTGTGTTGGAGTTGAACCACAAAGAACCGGCAAGTACGGACGGACCCGTAGGTTGAGTTGCGGAGATGGTAAGGCCTCCGCCGGAACCCACCGGTGACCATGTAGTTCCGTTGTAGACTTTTACTTGGTTTAGTACAGTGTTGAAGTAAACGTCACCAGCAGTAGCGGTGGCTGGGTCAGTCGCAGACTGGACTAAGTTTATCGGGGAGAGGAAAGCTTTTGACA
>Ga0214172_1000626_pt1 | contig 13915 bp, 19 predicted proteins | sample TroBogEpilimnion_29_FD_153010 | JGI IMG/M metagenome (GOLD analysis project Ga0214172, IMG submission 153010) | Freshwater microbial communities from Trout Bog Lake, WI - 12JUL2007 epilimnion | ecosystem: Environmental > Aquatic > Freshwater > Lake > Epilimnion/Euphotic zone | place: Trout Bog...
GTGTATATGATAAAGTAATGAATATTCTTACCACCAATGGTGTTGTAACTAATATTTATGGCCCAGGAAATGGTTCAGTCAACAATATTACAAATATTTAACAGAGCCCCAGTAGCTCAGTGGATTAGAGCGGGACGTTTCTACCGTTTAGGCCGGGGGTTCGAATCCCTCCTGGGGTACTATGCATTATAATAAAATCAATCTAGTTCATATTCCCAAAACTGCAGGTTGGTATATCAGAGAAGAACTTCTTGATTATGTCTTAGACCCTCTCAGAGAAAAGGGTGTAAATTATTTAGAAATGAAAGATCATTATCACACTGGATGGACATTAGTTGATGATCAAACTTATGCTATTTCATCTTGGAGAGATCCAGTAAGAAGACTTGCAAGTCATTTTATTTATTTAATTGGTTTACGAGATTATTATTATCTTGCTTGTCATAGTAATGACTATCCTTATAGACAATTAGCACTCTCTATAGTTAATAACACTAAACAAGTTTGGAATTACTATCCTACAATTAAAAGTTTTTTTGAATGGATTGAAGATAATAAAGAGTATCTCAAAAATTATCAAGCAAAAAATATTATGCTAGACTATAATATTAACGATCATCAACTATTTTGGAATGATTTTTATTTTGAACTAGTCGGTAAAGGTTTAAAAAAAGAACAAGTTTATTATAGGTTGGGCAAAATAAATATTTTATTAAGAGATGGTCAATTACATGAATCTAATATGAAAAAATTAAGAGAAAAAATAAAACTAGATTTTGATTTAAAGTCTGTAGAACAAAAAAATAATTACTGGGGCAATACTATATCAGTTTCTCCATGGAATGATGGTCATAATATTTTTCCACCATGTCAAGAACTATATAACGATCTTAGTCAAAAACAAAAAGATTATATTTATAATTTTAACGATATTGATACAGAAATATATAACGATTATAGTCTTTTTTGGAATAATGGACTTTGATTGTTAGAGTTAAATATGTTATAATATTATAATGAATCATATTTATCGACAGCCAGAATTTGGACCTGCATATTTTAGATATCCAGAGTTTTATAGTGATATGGTTAAAAGATTTCCTAGTGGGTCACACTTTGTTGAAATAGGTTGCTTCCTTGGTAAGAGTACAGCTTATATGTCAGTTGAGATTGCCAACTCTGGTAAGGATATAAAGTTTGATGCAATTGATCATTGGGACGCCAATCTATTACCTAAAAAGGGTGATGATTCAGAATTTGAAGACACTACGGGTGCAGGATTTATAATTTCCGAAGAAACTAGAAAAATGTTTGAAAGAGTTTCTTCTTCTATTCCACATTACCAAGATATTCCAGCAATTCAAAATAATGAATTTTATGAGACTTTTCTTGAAAATATGAAAGATTTAATTAATCTTGGTCTTTGCAATCCCATTAAAATGATGAGTACAGATGCTGCAAATCTTTATGAAGATGGAAGTTTAGATTTTGTATTAATTGATGGTGCTCATGACTATACTAGTGTATGTGAAGATATAAAAGCTTGGTTACCCAAAGTTAAAAAAGGTGGAATTTTAGCCGGGGATGATTGGCCTTACCCTGGGATTCAAGCTGCTGTCAGAAAACAATTAGAAAGTAAGTGTACTTTAGAAATTATTTGGTCACAAAATATCTGGAAAGCTGAGGTTCTATGACTAATTATATACTTGGTCTTAATTTTGGTTGGCATGATAGTTCTGCAGTAATTCTAAAAGATGGAGAAATTCTCAGCTATTCTGAACTAGAAAAAATTTCTAGAATTAAGCAAGATAAATCTCGTAATGTAGTTATAGCTATTGAAGAAGTATTAAATGATACTAAACTTACTCTAGACGATATTGATACTGTAGCCGTTGGTTGGGGTCTTACTGCTTGCTACGGATTTTTTGGGCTTCCCATAGATCTCATAGAGCAATGGCCTACTGATCAAAATTCTCGTTATGAAAATTTAATATCTCTATTATTTCCATCCAATATTTTTAAATATGATAAGCTTCCAGATATCAAATTTATCAATCATCATTTATCACATGCTTATTCTGGATATCTTACTAGTGGATTTGAAGATACTGCTGTTTTAGTAGTTGATGGTGGAGGTGACGATACAGCTACTAGTATTTTTTCTACTACTAAAAATGATAAAACTTTGCATCTCATCAAAAATTTCCCTACTTTAGACAGTATTGGAGTTTGGTATGATCAAGCTTCTTTTTGGACAGGAATGGGTTTGAATACACAGGGAAAGCTTATGGGTTTGGCTGCTTATGGACAGGATACCGGTAAGGACACATCCATTTCATTAACCCCTGGTGGGTATCATTTTACTGATATTGATACTGAATTACAAAACTGGATTGGTAATGTGTATGGTATCACTAAAAAGCACTCTGAATTACTTAAACCAGAGCATAAAGTTATATCAGATAAAGAATTAAAGAGAATGTTTAGTGACCCCAGGAGTAGAGAACCTTGGTTACCAATCTCTACTTATAATGATACTACAGTTTTTGGTTATTATGCTGCTACTATACAATCTACTTTTGAAAAAACTATAATGCATTTATTGGATGTTTCTAAAAAAATATCTCAACAAGAAAATGTTATTTTTGCTGGTGGATGTGCTTTAAATTGTAGTTTAAACGGAATAGCAGCAAATTTTTATAATGATAATTATTGGGTTCCACTTGCCCCACATGATACTGGTGTTGCTTTGGGTGCTGCACTATATGTTTATCAACAACAATTTCCAGAAAAAAAGTTTCCAAGACTAAACCATGCCTATTGGGGGCATACCCCTACCCAGGATGATATACAATCCGCTTTAGACAGTCTAATAAACGTAGAATATATTAAAGTTGATGATACTGCTTCTAGAGTAGCAAAAATGATTTTTGAAGGTAAAATAGTTGCATGGTTCCAAGGTCGAGCTGAAGTTGGACAAAGAGCTTTGGGTAATAGAAGTATGTTGGGTGACCCTAGAAAGTTTGACAATTGGAAACGTATGAATGTAATTAAAGGACGAGAACTTTGGAGACCATTAGCTCCAAGCATACTTAAAGAGTTTTCACAAGAATATTTTGATACTGATTCAGATTTAAATAATTTTATGCTTGCAGGTTTTCCAGTAAAAGAAGATAAAAGAGATATTATTCCAGCTGTTGTTCACGTTGATGGTACTGCTCGACCACAATTTGTTGACAAAGAGACTAATCCTAAATATTGGGAATTAATTAATGAATTTTATAAACTAACTGGAGTACCAGTTTTAATTAACACTTCACTTAATTTAGGTTGGCAACCAATTGTAAATAGCCCTCAAGATGCTATCCATACTTTTTTTCATAGTGATATTGATGTTTTAGTAATTGAAGATTATATTATAGAAAAAGGAGATTAGTATGGAATTAAAACTATCAGTAAGTATTGGAGCAACCCTTCAAGTAAAAAACGACAAAGGTGATTGGGATTGGATTAAGCCAGAAGTAGGAGCAGAAATGTTACTTGCTGAAGGTGATGATTTACATACTACCCTTTTACAGGAACGTTTTACATCACTCTGGGATCAGGTTGTTGGTCCTCAATTTGCTAGTGTTGTAAAAGAACTTATTTCTGAACAAACTCCAAAAGTAGAAGAGACTTCTTCTCCAACTGAATGGGACGAGTATGACTGAGTGTAAGCATTGTGGTATGCCAATTGTAAAATATTTTAGAGATGACTCAAATTGGGATCGATTAGGTGATGATGATGCATGGGTTCATGTAGAAGATCAAAATACTCTAAGTACACATATTGCAAAACCTGATTGGAATACTAAGTCATGACAATTATTGCTGCTGCCATTACTAAACAGGATGGAGTAGTAATAGCTGCTGACTCTGAAATTTCTTGGGACTTTACCAAAGCAGATGATGGTCCAAATAAGCTTTGGGTAGATAAGGAACGTAAATTTATTTTTGGTGGAGCAGGTGGATATAGATCTGGACAAGTAATTAAGCATTGGACCGAGTGGCCTGAGTTTAGAGAGCATCACCATGATGTTGAAATGTTTATGGTTAAAGAAGTAGTTCCAGCAATCAAATCTTCATTGAGTGAAAATGGTGCAATGAGAGAAAGTAAGGGACTTGAAACTTCCGATGCTGTAATTATTATGGCATGGGGAAATAATTTAGTTGTAGTAGAAGAAGATTTTAGTGTAATAATTCCACCACTTGGTCGCTGGGCTATTGGTAGTGGTCAGAGTGAAGCTTTTGGTAGTATGGGTGATGAAGGTCCATGGACCAAAAATGATGTTATTAAAGCAGCAAAAGTAGCTACCAAGACTGCTGTAGGAGTTGGTGGGGAAGTCTATTATGTTACTTCCAAGGGTCTAGAAGTCAAAAAAGCTTCTTGATATCTATCTAGTAGTTATATATACTTATGAATAATAAATCTTATAGTAAGGATGAAAATGGAAAACAAGTATTTAACACCTACGGAGGCCAAGCTTCTCAAGGGAATTGGCATAGAGGTTACGGAACCGGAATTGTCTGGTCAGTCTCAGTTGGCGGAAATAAGCCGTACAAAACTCCGACAGAAGTTTGCTCAAATGAAAGATCTGAGCCAAGAGGATCTGGATACTTTCAATCACCTATTCGAAGTGTTTGGGACTACCTCCACATCTACGATAATCCCACTGAGTGAAGAAGAGATTGACGCTCTAGCAGATGAAATAGTAAGTATCCGTAGTGTACAAGATATGCTCGGTGGTAGAGAAAGTGCTCTACGTTCTTATATTTTTGAGACGGTTAATCTTAATTTATCAGATCCCGAAACTGAGTCTGGATATTTGTTTAGCCCTGAAATGGGTGTAAAACTTTCCAAGGAAGTATCTGGTGGAAAACCATCCATTGATACAGAAAAGCTCAAAGAAATTTTAACCCCAGAAGAGTTTAAGTCTGTTACTAATAAAATTACTATAATGCAGACTGTAGAGTATGCTGGTGGTGGTACAGGTATGAAAACTACTATTGAGTATGAGATAAACGAAGATGCTCTACAAGATGAACTCGTTAAGGGTAATATTGGTGTAGAGCAATTGCTCAAAGCAACCAAGACTAGTCCAAGGAAGACGGCTTTTTATGTCCGGAAGTCCAATTAGACAAAAATGGGAAGATGATGAGCCTAGATTTTCTCAATCTATGGCAGCAGCATTTTTCGACTTAACTGCTCAAGGGTTGAAGGTTAAAGAGCGAGAAGGTTATTTTATAGATGGTCAAGGTAATCCAATACAGATTGCCAAAACTGTTGGTGGTGAACGTAGATATAGTTTAAATGATATTTGGCGTATTGCTCATGCATTAAGAAGATTGAACAAGATGACTGATAGACAATTGAGACTTATTACTTTAAGAATTGATGCATTTAAAGAACCAGTTAAAAAGCATCGCAAAAGATATAGAAAAGGAAATTACGGTGAGGATAGCATTCACAGGAAGCCACAGTACGGGCAAGACAACAGCAGCGAGGATACTGAGGGAACAAATTGAAAAAGTTTATCCTAGCAGCTCTACTAGCCTTCTTCCTAGTGTCACCCGTGCTGTTATTGATGCTGGTGGCGTATTTAGTGATGGATTAAATATTGGTTATGACCAAGATCTAGATACATTTCAATTAGCCTGTATTTATTTACGAAGAAATTGGATGTTTTCTCAAAGGTCAATGAATAGTGATTTTATTATTAGTGAAAGATGGGCAGTAGATGAAGCGGCTTACCAGGGTTATAAACAGCAAAACTCTATACAAAGTAACGCCAAGCATTATTACAATGTGGCTTTGGAAGAGGCTAAGTGGGAAGCAACGAACTATTGGAATCGTATATACTATATTCCTGTTTCTGATAGAGGAGTAGAGGATGATGGAGTTAGACCTCTAGATAAAGAATACCAAAAAGATATAGATCATCAAATTAATCGAGTTTTGATTCGAGTAAGTAAATCTATTATAATTAAAGAGGTCCCATTAGATATGGATGAGTTACCAAAGTTTTTTGAGGAGGAAGTAAGAAAATGGAAGAAGTAGTAGAAGTAGAATCAGTAAGAGTAGAGTTAAAACTATCTGAACTCACCAGTGGTGAAAGTCGTTCAGAACAACTCTATGGCACTAGTTGGAAGCAAAGAGTTCTTAATACTAAAGATCTCCCTCAACCAGATGTCATGTATGTAAATTGCCCTCGTCATGCAGAGTACCTAATGACTCCAATTAAAATTTTTAAATCAGCCTATGGTTATAGTATCACCTTCCAATGTCATCATGCAAATAATGAAGGCGATCTTTGTTTGATTATTGCTCAAATAAATGAGTCAACTCTTGGTAGTAAGGTATTTATGAGGCCTGGAGACATCCTAGATTTTGAAGGTTGGGATAAAGCTCTAGATCGAGTCCAACAAATCAATCTTGGTGACAAGGTGAGTGACCCAGAAACAACTTCTCAAAATATTACCATTACAGAGGTTCCGCCTAATCCATATAAACCCAATACTGTTCTCAATATTGTTTGGAATACTTTCTGGGATAATATTTTGGCCAACGGATATTGTTCTTATAATCAACTCCAAAATGAAATTCGTGAGAAAAAGGGTGATGATAAGAGCATGAGACAGTTACGAGATTATGTAGTTGGTAATGAACAGATTGCTGATTGGATGTCTAATCGTACTGGTTTTGTATTTAAAAAGTTTGGAGATAGTTGGAAAGTAGTCGGAAGAACTGAAGGACAAGAAGGAAGTAGTCCTTGGAGTGATGAAGGCTATCAAGAAAGGTTTGGATTTAATGGAGGATGAAGAGCAAGAAGAGATGGGTGAATTACAGATTAAACCTTCTAAAGAAGATGTAAAAATTCTCTTAAAAAAGATGTCAGAAATTCTAAAGAAAAAGAATAAAGATATTTGATTCTCTATAGTATCCTTACTATACTATAAAGAACGGATATTAAAAGTTATTGGATTTCCTCCATTTTTCTAATAACTGTTTAATAACCGGGGTAGGTGGTTTGACCTCCATTTGGCCACCTACCCACCAAGCGGCCGTAGCATAAACGCAATGCAGTTAACTTCCTGTTAACTAATGTAGGTTCGAATCCTACCGGCCGCTCCACTGAAAGGAAAGTATGTCAAAAAAGATTATAGTAAAGCAACTTCAAAGGCCAGATGCCAAGACTTTCATTAAAGATGTGGATGGAACTGGTAATCAACCTAAAGATGCAAAGGCAAAGATTAATAGTGATCTTCCTAGTTTAATTACTGCATATTTTGAAGATGATCCCTCTGAGTCAGTAACATGGGGATTACGTTCTCGTAGAACTTCTCACTCAGCTGAAGCAACCTGGTGGAGTGGTACAAATAAGTTTTTGGCCAGAGAAGCTCTTAAGGGATTGGTCTATACAGCAATCCTCGAAGGTCGTAAGCGAGTAGAGGTATTTGATGAGGTCCATAGAGGCCAACATTCTGAGACGGGTGATTGGATTAGACCTGGTACTTATGCTCAATTGGACCAACTTTTTACTCATGAAGGTGCTCATCCTAATTATACATCTAACCTGGTTGATGTAGAAATTTTTGGACATGTATGGTATTTTGATGGTGTCCCAGAACCAGCTCCTGAATCAGAGTTTACTCTATATGTAAATGATCGAGTTAAATTTTATCGTGAAAAGAATATGGAATTATATGCTCGAGATATCGACCTTTATCGAGAAGATGAAGAGGGTGTTACTTTTGCAAAAAGAATTGAGACTGCAATTTCAACTGTAATTGGTTTTGATCAAGTATTTGTTTTGGATGAGCCAGGTTGGCATGGTAATGAGTTGAAGAGTGTAACGGTTTATGACAGTCAAAATTAGGCTCGCTCAAGGTGAAGAAGATATAGATATTGTTCAAGGTATTTATAACTCAAAAGAAAATGTCAATTACCTAGGTGGATTTACTCTACGTACATCTATTGAATTAAAAATGAACACTTATGATATCATTATCGCCAACTTGGATGGTAAGGATGTTGCTGCTAGTGAAATTGGCCGTAATGGAACTCAAAGGACCTCACTGCAATTAGTAGCTGTTCTTGAAGACCATAGACGTAAGCATTTGGCAAGTAAGATGTATTGGACCTGGACTCTTATAACGGCTGTTCAAGGTAGACTTCATCTTACAGATCATATCATTAGTAATAATCCTGTAATGCCTCATGTTCTTCCTACTCTAGGATTTAAGCATGCTGCAGAATTACGAAGTAAAGTACGTAGACACCATTCCATGAATCTTTGGTGTTATGATCTAACACATAATGGATTGACTACATTTCATAATCGTATCCAAGAGATTGGAAATGATATTGAATTTGATGAGAGTTTAAAACAAACTATTTCAGGTACTAGAGGGATTGAAAATCTAGAAAAGAATACCAACTTGATGATCAAATCTGGACAAAATCCAGATATCCTCAATATTAATCGTATGGATGCAATGACCTTGTTAGGATGGGAATAATGACTATTGTTAAGAATTCAGATAAGTGTGGAGAATGTTCAGGTAATTATTGGCGCCCAAAGCCAGGACAAGATTGGGCATACTTTAGATGTGTAGTTTGCAATAAAAAAGAAAAGAAAGCATTTACTAGTGAGGTAGAAGATAATGGGCAAACTAGTAATTAGACCCGGTACTGTAGATGATGTAGACCCAGTACAGTCTTTGGCTAATGATGCCAAGACTCTTCCATTCCTCGGTGGATTTACGATGAGAGATCAATTGATTGGTCTTTACCAAAAGAACGATGAGTTTCCTCATCATGTTGTGGCAGAACTAGATGGTGAAGTAGTAGGGTTTTCAGATTCTAAAAATAAGAATTTGGCCTATATTGAATATGATTTGGTTGCTGTTAGAACTGATTTGAGAAGACAACGTATTGCTACAGCAATGTATACTTATCATCTCATGCGTGGTGCTCTTATGGGTAAAAAATTTATGAGAGATCAGACTATCCATTTCAATACAGTAATGCAAGATGGCTATCTACCTAGTTTGGGCTTTACTCATATTGCTGGATTGAGAAGTAAGGTACGTAATTTTAGTACACTCAATTGGTGGATGCTTCCCATTGACGTCCCTACTTTGAATAAGTTTATGACTCAAGCCAAGAGTGGACCTCATGAAGTAGAGTTTAAAGGACTACAAGATCTCAAGGTATTCTCTAAACTAGAGGAATATTATATGAACTCAGAACAACTCTTAGAGAACATAGATGAGACGTTGTCACTAAAGACCAATAGAGGTCATGCAAGGGAATTACTCAATGGATAGCCCATATAGAACAGTTGGTTTTGAATTAGAGATGTCTGATATTAAAACCATAGATGCTGCAGAAATTGTATATGAAGACTTAACACTCTGGCAGGATAGATGGGGTACATATAGTAAGCCTCATCTCAATTACGATAGATGGCATGTACAGAGTGATGGTAGTATTCGTAACTCAAATAAGACTCGTTGTATGACTACTTACCTAGATGAGACTGGTGCCAAGTGTATTGCCAATCCTTCCAAAATTAGTAAGCATAGAGCACTATGGCAAGGGGCAGAATTAATCTCTCCTGTATTTACTCTTGGTCCTGAGATGGAAAAAATTAGAGAAGAGTTTGAGACTTACGTAGATAAGTTCATTCGTAAGGGTGCTGTATTTGAAAAACATCTCTTTAACAGTCTACATATTCATGTAGGTATTCCAAATGTTCCTGAAGAGGATGCAATGTTTTGGATGCAAGATATTTATAACGTTCAAGATACTCTAGACTCTCTCGGTAATGATTGGAAAAAGAGAAATAAACTTACTCCTCCAGAACTTGCCAAGTTTATGGATGCTGCTGAGAACAAGGACCAGGGCAAGTTTACTGAGCTCTTACAACAAACTAAAGATGGTAAAGAAAAATTTTGGGATCATGATGAGGTTAGGCGTATTGTAGATATTGCTCATAAGTTCAGAATCGATAGACCCAACACAATTGAGTTTAGATGTTTTAGTCCAGTTCCAATTTGGCCATATATTGAAGAGTGCTTGTTATTGAGTATCTGGTTAGTTCAAAATTGGACCTTTAAAATACCATATATGGATTATTATGAAGAGTTGAGAAGCAGAGCTCAAAAGATTAAAGAGATTGATGAGCACTATTATGCAATCAGGAATATAGGAAGAGGAACCAGTGCCAATTTGGAACGGTAAGGTCTACGAAACCGTAGAGGATGGAAAAGAATGGTGGCGTAATGCTGACCTTCAAGAACTAAATGTGAGTATGGGTATTTCCCTACCCAAAAGAATTACTTGGATTAAAAACGCTACTGAAATTGTTGGTTCTGGAAGTAGTGTTTATGATGTAGGTTGCGGTACAGGTCTTGTATTAGAAACCATTCCAGATAACTGTTCATATTATGGTAACGATCTTAATGAAGAGTATATTAATGCAGCAAAAAAATATTATAAAGATAGACCAAAAACAGAATTTGCTGTTCAAGACTTTTATGAATTTTTTGATAGTGGAAGAAAATTCGACTATATTATCTTAACAAGTATTTTTGGATTTTTTCCAGAAAATGAAATTTATGAGTTGTTACCTAGATTTTGGGAGATGTGTAATATAGGTATGGGAATTACTACTTTAAATAAAAATCTCTATCATGCTAGGAAAAATGTTTTAACTAGTCATGACCCTAGTGAGTTAGAAGCAGCTCTCTGGAATCTTCCAAGAGCAAGAGATGTTGAAATGTTAGTAGATATTCCAAGGGAACGAAAGACTATTCATAGAGGAATGGCAGCTCATGTTTGGAAAGGATTTCCATGAGAAGTAAAGCACCATTTGATGTCTATTTAGGCGCTCCAGTAAATATGATTAAGAGAACTGGATTGGGTTATGCTCTTGCTCATGAAATGGACAATAATACTACCATGGAAATTTATCGTTCATTGAATAGACTCATTCTAGATAATGGAGCTGATGAGTTGGGTGAGGGACAAGGTGGGTTACGATTAGCATATCTTGCTGGTAGATTGAATCCTGAATGGATTATTCTTCCAGATGTTTTACATCGAGATAAAGAAACTCGTAAGCGTGGAGAAAAATTTTATAACGAGATGAAAGACTCTGGTTATACAGGTAAGTTTATGTCTGTTATTCAGGCCAAGACTTTGGAGAAGGGTTTAAAGAGTTATGAGTTCTGGGACAAAAGTGGTATGGTGGACCGTATTGGTGTTACTTATGATACTCAAATTGATGTTGTGGATTATAAGATACCAACCTGGGGCAAACGATTAGAGTTCCTAAGATGTCTAGCTGACTCTACAGAGTATCAAATTGGTAATGGGACTGGAATTCATATGTTGGGAACTCTTGAAGTTGCAGAGTTATTTAGATTAACCAGAGACCCAGAACATCACGATACTCTTAGTATTGTACTCAGTCATGATACTACAGCTCCATACGCTTGTGATACAATGTTTAAAGCTGAAAAAAATATTTCATTTGGTCGAAAAAAAGATTGGAAACCTCTAGAGTTTCATAAGCATAAAAGCAAGGAACAAGAAGAGATTACATATTGGAATATTGCTTGTTATTTAACTGCTTGTAAGGTTCCATTTGATCATTGGGAAGAGTATATGTCCCGAGTTAATGCTGACTATTATTATAACGACAAGGATTTAAAAAGGTATTATGATATCTGATAGATTTACTTACGGTTCAGAAATTGAGTGGAGTGATGCTGATGCATCTATTAAACCACCTGAGCACCTAGGCAATTGGAATACCGATGAATGGACTAATGTTAATTCTAATGGTGAACCAAATGACCCTACCTTTACTCATACTACTAAAGGTGGTGAATTCAACCTACACTATTCCAATTCTATAGATGAGCATGTCGACCTTCTAAGACAATTAAAAGAATTTTACCCTGATGGTATTATTAATTACAGAACATCTGGACATATCCATATTGGAGTGCCTGGATTAGTAGATGATTTTGATGCAATTATGAGATTGTTTATTTACTGGGAAGATAACATGGACTTCTTTCTCAAGTATGTAGTACCCAGACCCCCAGAAATAAAAAGAGAAGACTACTCTAAAAAAATACACTATCAAAGACAACGTATTTGGAACATGAGGCATGTACCCTGGTTTCGCTCTAGGTTACCACAGGAGAGAGTTGAAAGAATTCTTAAAACAAAAAATCTTAGAGAGTTCCAAATTTGTCATTTTCGTTTTGATGAAGAAAAACAAGCATTCGATATGGAATACGATTTTAGAAGAGCCAATGTTAATTTTTTGAGTCTTATTAAGCATGGAACTATAGAGTATAGAGCTTTTACAGGAACTCTTAATGTTCATGAGTTTAAAGATTATTTTGAATTTTATGATTTAGCCACTAGAGCTGGATTATGGGATCATTCAATGACAATTGAAAAAATTTGGAACAGTAGAGAGTGGAAATTTCCCCCTTCATGGCCAATGATTCAATGGTTGGAGCAGAGTTTTACTAAGGGTATTAGAGAGAGAAGTAAAAATAAAAGCAGGTCTATGTCTTCTGAGTATCGAGAATATCAAAAGCATTTAAATCTCATGAAAGAAGAGAATAGATGGCATACAATATAGATAATAAGTTCACTTATGGAGTAGAACTTGAGTGGATAGATTGTGATGCTAGGACTATTATTCCAACCCATTTAGGTTCTTGGAATTTTTTAGACTATACTATGGTTAACTCTGATGGGCATGCCGTAGACCCCAACCTTAGATTTACAACTAAGGGAGCAGAAATTAATACTAGACCAACTAATACTATTGAAGAGCAAATTGAGATTATTAGGGAGTTAAAAGAGTTACTTCCTGAAGCAAAAACCAATTACCGTTGCCTAACTCATATACACGTAGGGGTACCTGGATTAGAGAATGATATTGACGGGCTATTAAAAATATTCAAATATATAGAAGCAAATCAAGATTATATTTTTGATGTAATGCTCAAAAAAGAACCAGAATATTTTGAAAATAAAGTAGATTACAAAATGTCTAGAATATATAATAAAAGGTTATATAGATGGTGTAAGCAAAAAACTGATATAAGTAAGATTGATAAAATATTAGATTCTAAAACGCCTCTTGAATTTAGTAGTAGACATTATAATTCAGAATTTGAACAAAAAAATGGAGGGATGTTAAGATCTGGAATTAATATACTAAGTGTATTTAAACATAAGACAATAGAATTTAGATGTTTTCCTGGTACAATGGACTTGGAAGAGTATAAAAGTTGTTTTCAGTTTGCTAGTGAATTTGTTTGGAACGCTCTTTATTGTCCTGAATGGTCAGTCAAAGATATGTATGAAAATGAAAAATGGAAATTTCCAAAATGGGAAAAGTTTAACCCAGAGTTAGAAAAGGGATTTTTAAGATCTCGTAAAAAGATTGTTGAGTATGAAAAAAACCTTATTAATAGTTGATGGACATAATGTTTGTTTAAGGGCTTACTTTGGGCTTCTTAGACAAGGATTGAGAACTCGTAAAGGAGTTGGTACTTGGGGTTTATATGGTACTATTAATTCTGTAAGTTCTCATATCAAAGAATATCAACCAACTCATATTCTTGTAACTTTAGATAGTGGAAGAAGTAGTAAAAGAGTTGCTATTCTTCCATCCTATAAGGCCAATAGACTTACTAATAGACCAGATGAAAACTTAGAAGAGTCAAAAAAACAAATTAATCTTTTTCAAGAGTTTTGCTTAAGAGCAAAAATTCCACTGGTTAGAATTAAAGATCTAGAGGCAGATGATGTTATTGCCAAAGCAGCAAAAATATA